>Ga0208596_1000129_pt1 | contig 24717 bp, 25 predicted proteins | sample LakMenEpi12Jul11_FD_150686 | JGI IMG/M metagenome (GOLD analysis project Ga0208596, IMG submission 150686) | Freshwater microbial communities from Lake Mendota, WI - 12JUL2011 deep hole epilimnion (SPAdes) | ecosystem: Environmental > Aquatic > Freshwater > Lake > Epilimnion/Euphotic zone ...
GCTCCGGCGTAACCCATGCCGCTCCGCAATCCGCCAACGAGTTGGTGAACAACTTCAGCAACAGATCCGCGGTAAGCGACTTTTCCTTCAATACCTTCTGGAACCAATTTATCTTCGCTTAAAACATCATCCTGCATGTAGCGATCTTTTGAATATGACTTCTGCTCGCCACGAGATTGCATTGCACCGAGTGAACCCATTCCGCGGTATGCCTTGTACTTGCGACCATCAATTTCAATGAGCTCACCTGGTGACTCATCACAACCTGCTAACAATGAACCGAGCATGACTGAATGTGCACCAGCAACAATTGCCTTGACGATATCTCCTGAATATTGCAATCCGCCATCTGCGATCAATGGAATGCCAGCCTTGTTACATGCCTTAGCTGCTTCCATGATGGCAGTTACTTGTGGAACGCCAACACCTGCAACAACGCGCGTCGTGCAGATCGATCCTGGACCAACACCAACTTTGACAGCATCGGCTCCTGCATTAATCAGAGCCTGTGCGCCAGCACGCGTTGCGATATTGCCGCCGATGATTTCAGTTGTTGGAGAAAACTTTTTGATGCGCTCGATCGCTTCCAAGACCGCGCGATGATGTCCGTGTGCGGTATCAACTACAACCACATCAACGCCTGCCGCAATCAAAGCTTGTGCGCGTGCAAATCCATCATCGCCAACACCGACTGCAGCACCTGCAAGGCCAACGTTTTTAACAAGCTTGACGTGTGTTACTTGATCTTCGATAGAAAAATTGCGGTGGATGATTCCGATTCCGCCAGCCTTTGCCATTGCAATTCCCATGGCAGATTCAGTAACAGTATCCATTGCAGAAGATGCCAGCGGTACTGCTAATGAGATATTTCGTGTAAGCCAAGTTGATGTATTTACTTCACTAGGAACAACGTCAGAGGCATCTGGGAGCAGGAGAACATCGTCATAGGTCAGGCCAAGCATTGTGACCTTGTCGTGCTCGCTCATGAGCCGAGTCTATCGGTGGCCTCAGGCCCCAACTGCCAGCGCAATCTCGTCCACTGCAAGGGCTAATGAGCCTACAAAGTGGGCGTTCTGGCACTTATCGGGATTCCATCCAGGGCCGCCAATAATGACGCGAGGTGCTGGGCGGACAGAAGGAAGGGCGGTGACAAATTTAGGATCTCCATTGACTGGCAGCTGGGCCCACAAGAAAACAGCGGGAGGCGCAAAGCGCGAGACCATCGAGGAGATCGCCTCAACAGGAGTTCGTGCACCTAAGAATTGTGTCTCGATACCCCGCTCTGCCAACGCTGCAGCAAGTGCATGGAGTGCAAGTGAGTGCAGTTCTTCTCCGACGGAAGCAAGTAACACGGGACGGGCATTTACTGGGACGACAATGTCAGAAGATGATTCGCGCAAGACTCTCTTCAATATTTCAGTGAGCATGTGTTCGACTTCAACACCTTTGCCAGATTTCTCCCACGCGCTTCCTACTTGAACGAGTACTGGCACAAATACTTCTTGCCAGGCACTGATAATTCCATTTTCTGCTATCTCATTACGCAACATTGTTTCGACAAAGAGCGAATCAAGAGAATCTGCGGCATTATAAATTGCATCGATGGTCTCATCGCATTCACGACAAAGTGAAGTGAACTCTTCAATAATTACTTCACCCTCATGAGCCTTTGCTTGCTCTGCGGCATCGGCTGGTGCTATTCCGGCACTAATCAGGCGGCGCATAACGGTGAGCTTTGCTAAATCCGATGGACAATATTTGCGGTGCGAGCCCGCTTCATGGCTTGAGGGTCCAATCCCATATCGCCGAGCCCAGGTTCGAAGCGTGGCGGGGGCGACCCCGAGGCGGCGGGCAACTGACGAGACGCTGAGGAGTTCTTGAGGCTCTGCAGGCCCTACAGGCTGTGCAGGGGCGCACTGGGGTTGCTCTGCCGGGCTCATGGGGTAATCGTGGCCCCTAGTGGCCCATCTCACCACTTGAAACCACGCTCAAGGCGGGAATTCTTTACGGCTGAAGCAGGTTTGAACAGAAAGATACTTGAACAACCTATGAAACGGTTGTAATGTATCCATTCACAGATACGAAAAGGAGTAAAGAGATGGCTGAAATTTCACGCTTACCAATTCCAGTAATGGAAGAGTGGGAATGGCAGTACAAAGGCGCATGCCGCGATCTTGATCCTGAGGCGTTCTTCCATCCTGATGGGGAACGCGGTCCACGCCGTCGCAATCGCGAGATTGCGGCTAAGGCTGTCTGTGCCACTTGTCCTGTAATCGCAGCATGCCGTGCACACGCGCTCGCTGTCCAAGAGCCTTATGGAATTTGGGGAGGCCTGTCAGAAGATGATCGCGCAGTTATCCTCGAGCGCCAAGGCGTTACACCTTTGACAATTCCTGCAGCTATTGCGGCAGAGAAGGCCGTCTCACACGCAAGTTAGTTTTTAATTCCTCCTTAAAAGCGAAAACCCCCACAAATTTATTTGCGGGGGTTTTCTCTTGCTCAATAACTTTGAACTTAGTGGCTAAGTTTACGAGCCACGCGACAAGCTAGTGGCTGTGTCCACCAGGTCCATGTGAGTGACCATGTCCACCTGCTGCAGGTTCTTCATCTGCTGGGCGCTCGTATACAAGTGCCTCAGTAGTGATGAACATGGCGGCGATAGATGCAGCGTTAGCAAGTGCTGAACGAGTCACCTTCACTGGATCGATGACGCCATCTTTTGCAAGATCGCCATAGACATCAGTAGCCGCGTTAAAGCCTTCGTTGACCTTGAGTGCGCGAACCTTGGCAACTACAACGTAGCCCTCAAGACCAGCGTTCTCAGCGATCCAACGAAGTGGCTCATCGCATGCCTTACGAACAAGACGAACACCGACTGCCTTATCTCCACTAAATCCGAGATCACCTTCGAGAGCATCTGCCGCGTGAACAAGAGCTGCACCGCCGCCGATAACAATGCCTTCTTCAACTGCTGCACGAGTAGCTGAGATTGCATCTTCTAGGCGGAGCTTCTTCTCTTTAAGTTCGACTTCAGTATGTGCACCAACCTTGATGACGCAGACGCCACCAGAGAGCTTTGCAACACGCTCTTGCAACTTCTCTTTATCCCAATCGGAATCAGAGGTTGCGATCTCGTTGCGGATCTCAGTGACGCGGGCTGTAACTGCTGCCTTATCCCCTGCACCATCAACGATTGTTGTCGCATCCTTTGTGATCACGATGCGGCGAGCGCGTCCTAGATCTGTCAGGTTTACCTGATCAAGCTTCATGCCGATCTCACTTGAGATCACCTGTCCGCCGGTCAAGATGGCAATATCTTGCAACATCGCCTTGCGACGATCTCCAAAGCCTGGAGCCTTAACTGCTGCTGAAGTAAATACTCCACGCATACGGTTAACAACGAGGGTAGAAAGCGCCTCTCCTTCAACATCTTCTGCGATGATCAAGAGTGGCTTTCCTGCCTGTGAAACCTTTTCCAAGATTGGAAGAAGTTCAGCCAACGCTGAAATCTTATTTCCTGAGATCAAGATGTAAGCATCATCGAGAACTGATTCCATACGATCCTGATCGGTTACAAAGTAAGGAGAGATGTAGCCCTTATCGAACTGCATACCTTCTGTGAATTCCAGTTCTACAGATGCTGTTGATGCTTCCTCAACGGTGATGACGCCATCTTTGCCGACCTTATCCATCGCCTCTGCGATGAGATCTCCAATGGTGCGATCCTTAGCTGAGATAGTTGCAACATCTGCAATCTGCGCGCGATCCTTTACTGGGATTGCGATCTCGTGCAGCTTCTTTGAGACAGCTTCAACAGCTGCTTCAATACCAAGCTTGAGATCCATTGGCTGAGCACCGGCTGCAAGGTTACGAAGACCTTCCTTCACCATCGCTTGTGCCAACACGGTCGCAGTTGTTGTTCCGTCGCCTGCAACATCGTTTGTCTTTGTTGCAACTTCCTTTACAAGCTGTGCGCCCATGTTCTCGGCTGGATCTGAAAGTTCAATTTCCTTTGCAATGGTGACGCCATCGTTTGTAATCACTGGTGCGCCAAATGACTTGGCGATCACTACGTTTCGACCCTTAGGACCCAGTGTTACTTTGACGGTATCAGCGAGGATATTTACTCCACGCTCCATCGCACGACGAGCATGCTCGTCGAAATCTAGAATTTTTCCCATGGATTACTTCTCGATAACTGCGAGAATGTCGCGGGCAGAGAGAACGAGGTACTCCTCGTTGTTGTACTTCACTTCAGTTCCGCCGTACTTGCTGTAAAGAACGACATCGCCAACCTTGACATCCATTGGAACGCGCACGCCATCATCGAAGCGGCCTGGGCCTACTGCGAGAACGGTGCCTTCCTGTGGCTTCTCCTTGGCGGTATCTGGGATAACCAAACCTGATGCGGTGGTTGTCTCAGCCTCGTTGGTCTTTACAACGATACGGTCTTCAAGTGGCTTGATAGAAACGGCCATGGTCTTACTCCTTTTGCTTTTAGCAGTGTGAGGTCGAGAGTGCTAACGCTAAGACTAGGCAAGGGATGGAGCGCTCGCAAATTGAGCGAGCCAGAGTTTCTGGGTTAGAGGCTAACAGTCTCCACAGCCATCGACGAGGTTGCATCAAAGGCCAGCGGGCTGGCTGGGCGGCCGGCGGCGATCATCAGGGCCCCCAGGGAGGCCACCATCGCCCCGTTATCGGTGCACAGGGCTGGTTCAGGGATGGCCAGACTGATCTTGGCGCGCTCGCAGCGCTCGAGAGCGAGATGGCGAAGGCGCGAGTTCGCCGCGACTCCCCCAGCGATCACGAGACGATCGATTCCAGATTCTTGGCAGGCATGAGCTGCTTTCTGCAGCAATACATCCACAACAGCTTCTTGGAAGGATGCTGCGACATCTGCCTTTGCATAATGAGGTGTGGCTTCCAAATATCTAGCAACTGCTGTCTTTAGTCCTGAGAAAGAGAAATCGTAAGGACGAGTTCTCCAATCTTCTGATGTTGTGAGCCCGCGAGGAAAATCAATAGATGTTGGATTGCCATCACGTGCCGTGCGATCAATTGCGGGTCCACCCGGAAAACCTAAATCCATAATGCGTGCAATTTTATCGAAAGCCTCACCTGCTGCATCATCCATGGTTGCACCGAGTTTGGTAATCGAATGCGTGATGTCATCAATTTTCAAAAGCGATGAATGCCCACCGCTGACTAGTAGCGCAATTGTTGGTTCGACAGGGTTGTCATGAGTTAAGTAATCAACGCTGATATGAGCTGCTAAATGATTGACGGCATAAATTGGGCGACCAAGGCCAAGTGCTAAACCAGCAGCAGTTGATGTTCCCACCAAGAGCGCGCCGATTAATCCAGGACCTGCAGTAACAGCCACCGCATCAATATCTTTGAGTGTTAGCCCGGCATCCTTAAGTGCGTGAGCAAGTGCGGGTTGAATCGCCTCAAGGTGCGCCCGACTTGCAATCTCTGGGACAACTCCACCAAAGCGTGCATGTTCGTCAACACTTGACGCGATGACATTAGCAAGAAGTGTCCGCCCTGCAACGATTCCAATTGCGGTCTCATCACACGAAGTCTCAATGCCAAGAACTAGCGGCCCTCTGATTGCACTCATTCGAGCACCTTTGACATCACTAGAGCATCAATACCTGGACCGTAATAATCAGGACGCATTGAGATCACTGCAAAACCTTCAGAGATATAGAGCGCTTGCGCCGGCTGATTATTCTTTTCTACCTCTAAGAAAATCGTTGGGGACTTCTTTGAATACGCCCAATCAATGAGTGAAGTCACCATGTGACGGGCAATTCCGCGAAGGCGAAAATCAGGGTCTACAGCCACCGTCAATACATCGGTATCAGCACCTTCTTGAGCGCACATCGCTCCGGCCCATCCAACGATCTTGTGGTTGCTATCGCAGGCAACGAGATAGTGACGAGTGATCCCGTTATTGGAGATCTCTTCCTTGAATTGGCCGAGAGACCAGGGATCATCTTTAAAGATCTCTTTCTCCATGGCTGCAACAACAGGAATATCGAGAGCGATCATGGCGCGATAAGTAATTGTCATTTGCGATCCGCCGTAGCTACAGCATCTGGTCTACGTAAGTAGAAAGGCTCCGTGTAGTTGTCATCAGCAGATAATTCAACCATTCGAGTAATATCCGGATAGAGATCGATAATGTATCCACCAACATCTGCCGGAAAGTTAACACTCGGACCTTCAACGCGGATGCCGTCCTTGTAACGTGCCCAATAGATCTCTTTGCGGCGAGCGTCGATAGCAACAATGTACTCATATTGATGTACATCGATGGCATCTAGCGAACAAACACCAATCACAGGCAGACTGCGTGCTGCGGCAAATGCGCGTGCAAATGAGATACCAACGCGCAGTCCAGTAAATGGCCCTGGCCCCATACCAACAACAACGCGATCAGGATTGACTCCAGCAGAGAGCGCTTGCTTTACAAGTTCTGCAACAGCATTTCCATGGTCGGTCGCTCCATCGTGAAATCCCTGCCACACGATCTCACCATCTCGCACAATGCCAACGATGGTGCGTGATGTTGCGGTGTCAATGACTAATGAGACACTCACAGCTGCACACCGTCCCAACGAGAACCGATAGCTTTGACCGTAACAAATCTTTCATCATGAGTGCGATCAATAAAAATCTCTAAACGATCATCGCTTAAGCGAGCTGATTCAGCCCCGCCCCATTCAATGACAGTCAGACCATCCTCGCGGGCGGTATCAAGATCTAAATCATCAAGGTAGGCAGCAGCATTTCCTGCCTCCAATAAACGATAGACATCAACATGAATTAAAGGGATTGAACCTTGATGTATTCGTGAAATTACAAAGGTGGGTGATGTGATATCTGCAATTCCAAGTGCTCGTCCCACACCTTGCACGAAGACAGTCTTACCTGCACCGAGTGGACCGTTAAGAAGTATCAGATCCCCAGGGCGGCAGAGTTTGGCAATGTTTTCACCGAGGGCAGCCATTTGATCGACATTTTCGATGCGATGTGTGCCGACCTCACCTGTGCTCATAATGGGCCGATCTTCTCATGATTGACGGGGGCAGTAGATGACGAAAGGCCCTGGTTTCCCAGGGCCTTTCGTACTTACTGCTAGTTACTCATTGACAACCTTTACCAGTAGGACCTACTTCGAAAAGTCGTATTTGAGATCAGCTGGGCGGTAGTCGGCATCATCGCTTAGATAAGGAACGTACTTCGCGATATGTTCAACATAAGCAGCTGTTGGAACCTTGCCAGAACGAGCAGCTAGAGCGAGCATATTTACCCACGCCATTGTCTGCGCCTTGGTGAAGGTTTGATGTCCTGTACCGGAGACTGCAACAGGGGCGGTCAAATCTGGCGCACCTGTAGCCGTGAACTTGGTATAGGTATCTGGAGTAATTGCCCAGATTGCAAGAGTGTTCCAACGTGGCTTCTTCGCTCTAACTGCTGTCTTTGCAGCGAGAGTAGTTGCAGCTGCGAGATCTGCCTCCCACTTTTCAAGAGCAGCTTCGTAGACTGCACGCTTACGATCCACATAGCGTGAACTGTTTCCAGGGAATACCAGACGATCCGCCTCATTTGAAAGCAAGATTGTTGGCACTGTAGAAGTGAACTTGGATGCATCAAGAGCCTTGAGCTTAGCGATTGCTGCTGCATCTCCAGTCACGCGTGGAGCTGCTGCGATCACAGCAAGCATTGCATTGATTCCGTCATCGCCTGAGAGTCCTAGGTTGTAACGTCCAGCATCTCCCTCATCGAGAAGTGCTGAGTAGTTGGTCTTTGTATTGTCATACATTCCCGGACCTGTGATCTCAGAGATTGACTGTCCTGCGAGTACGCCCGTAGCAATTGCATCTCCCATGTTTTCAAGGACTGCAACTGTTGCGTTAATACTGTGCTCAGGAACAAGGCCACCGGTTGAGATTCCATCCATATGCGCACTCTTTGTTGGGATACCAATCAAGAGTCCGGTAAGGAGAAGCGCCGAACGCTGAGGAATTCCGGCTGGCTTTAGTGCCGCTGGGTATTCAAGTGCTGGAGCACCGTAATTAGTGCTCCAAGCTCTGAGAAGAGCAACGACCTTACCAAGTTCGGTAAGTGCTGCGACATGGCCAGCTGGACCTTTGAGGCCAAAAGCAGCGCAACCCTTGATGGTTGGATCAGCAAAGATGCTGAAGAGATACATCGCATCGCATGCGGACTGAATCGAATCAGCAGCAGAAGGTGTTAGCCCCGCCATGATTCCAACTGAATCTGCATATGTTGGGTACTTCTCAGCAAACGGAGTAATGATCGACCCAGCCTGAGAAGAGCCGTAAACGACCTTCTTTTGGATGGTTGGGAACTTAACTACAGCGATATCGATAACTTCCTTGAGCATCTCAACGCGAGCAGCTGTATTCCATCCTCGTGCACCTTTATCGGTACCGTCGTATGCAGCGATTCCATAACCAGCACGTAACATCTCCTTTGTAACATCCTGAGAAGTTACGGAGTTGCCTGGCGTTAGTTCAACAACGCCAGTTGGTGGTGTATAGCCTGGATATGGATATGTTGACTTAAAGCCATGCTCCCAAAAGAACATTGTTCCTTTGAAGTTTGCAGGCATTCTAAAGACATAGCTTGAACCGTTGGCAAGCTTGCCCTGACATGTTTCCACTCCAGCAGTTGTTGCACAGACAGGTGTCGCAGAAGCTGACGGCGCAACCGTTACAGCCAATGTTGCGACAAGTACTGCAGCGCTCATTGCTGCCAAAGACTTACGCATGATTCTTGATTTCATGAATTAACCAACCTTTGGTAGGGCATCTGCAGCGATTGCAGGACGCGTGTACTTGAGCTCTGTAACTGCACCATTTGCAGAGTCTGTTGTCCAGACCTTACGAGGTGAATCAACAGGAATGAGTGCAGTTTTTGCATCGTACTTACCGACCCAGAAACCTGTGAATGCTTCGTGTGTTGTTGCAGAGTATCCAAGTGGCGCAAGAGCAGCACTTGACAACTTTGCGCCATTGTTCTTGACGTAAGCGATGATTCCTGGGCGAGTGAGATTCTTACCTGCGCCTAGGAGAGCTGATGTCATGAGATATCCAATATTCATTCCTTGAAGAACGTTGTTATCCCATCGTTTATCAGGACCCTTATTGAATTCGTCATTGATTTTAATGAAAGCCTTGACGTATTCATCTGTGGTTTCTGAAGGTGATGGAGCGTGGGATGCTGAAATTGTTCCAGCAAGGAGTCCTGCTGATGAAGCTGCAGGGATTCCACCAGCACCAAGAATGGTCTGGAATGTTGTCGCATCTGAACCTACTGAGATCACGACAAATTGTGGCTTGTAACCAATCTTGGCAGCTGCTCCGACAGCAATCGCAAATGCTGATGCGACCGCTCCCACAAACACAACCTCAACTCCGTTGGCCTGTAGCTGCTTCATCTGAGCATCAAGACCAAGCGATCCTTGTGTGCCGGCGATGAATGTTGCAGCAGTTTTTCTTGCTTCGAAAGTAAGACCAGAAATTTTGAGTCCTTCGACAGTGTTACGGCCGAAGTCATCGGTCTGATAGAGAATTCCCAGCTTCTTGGTTGGGAAGTTCTCCTTGACATACTTACCCAAGATTTTCGCTTCAGTTACGTAAGTACCGAGCGCACCGAAAGTTGTTGGATACTTCTTAGGGTCTGTGTAGAAGCCGCTGTATCCGCTATTCACAAATAGATCCGGAATTCCACGGCGATTAATATCTTTGATAACAGAGATGTGGGTTTGTGTACCAACGCTACCCACCATTGCAAAGACTTTATCTTTATTGATCAGCGCTGAGGCTGTAGTGACAGTGAGGCCAGCCTTATAAGCATCATCCTTTACAACGAGCTTAATTTTTCGGCCGTGTACGCCACCTTTTGAATTTACATAATCAAAATAGGCGCGCATGGCGTCATCTACCTTGTTATAACCAGGGCTTGCTGGCCCTGTTTGTGGCAACTGCATGCCCAATACAACTTCTGTGGCACTGACACCTGGTGTCGTAGTCGCCTGTGCCGGCAGAATTGATACTGCGAGGGCGCTTGCCGCAAAAGCAGCAACTGTAGTGATCATCCCGCGACGTGTTCGGGACAGAGATGCACGATTTTTCACCGCATTAGCTCTTTTCTTTGCTCCATTTTTACCCAAACCTTGCTATCAAAGGTGTGAGCACTCGGCCCAAGGGTGGGCACGAACAACCCCACGTTAACAGAAGGTGAGATTAATGTGAATGATCAAGGAGCAAAGTCTGAGCGTGTGGGTGGGTTTTCTGCCCGCTTTAGACTTTTTTGACAGTTACTTGTGCTTGTGGAGATGCGTACCACCGGCGACTCCTGCCGGATTTATGACCACCGTCAGAATAAGCAAAATGCCGCCCACTAGAGCTGGAAGATAATTCGACACTTGCTCTGAGAGCTCAAAAGAGTGAACCGCATAGTCGATCCAATCAGGAAGGAACACCACCAGCACGCTGCCAATAAAGGCGCCCGCAATACTTCTGATGCCACCAAGAATTGCACCCGTGAGCAACAGAAGTGAGAGCGAGGTTGGATACGTACTCGGACCTACAGAACCTCGTAATCCGTAGAGCGCTCCTGCAAGGCCAGCAAAGGCTGCTGAAATTGTAAAGACAAAAACTTTCTGTCTGGAAACCTTGACCCCGGTTAGTGCGGAAGCGATTTCATGGTCACGTATGGAACGCCAAACACGACCAGAGCGAGAGAGGAGCAAGTTCGAAGCAAAAAAGAGCGCGACAAGTGCAAATGGAAGCGCAACATAGAATTGCCACATCTCATAACTTGGATCTCCAAAGGCATTTACAAACCACTGAGGCGGATAACCAACATCTACCTGCAACCCCTCATCGCCTTTGAAAACAGATCCGAATCGATTTGCAATTGATGGAATAGCAAGTGCGACGACAAGTGTTGAGCCTGCTAAGTAAGGACCGCTGAGGCGAGCCGCAACGGTGCCAAGAATTAAGCCGGCGAATCCACCGCTAACAATTGCCGATGGAACCGCAATCCATAAAGACATACCAAGATTGATAATCATTAATGCAGTGCTATATCCACCGATCGCCATGAGCGCGCCTTGGCCAAGTGAAATTTGGCCAGAAATTCCAGTAAGTATTACGATCGAAAGAATTCCAATAAAGAGAATAAGAGTTACTGCGAGTTGACCTTGATTGTATGGCTCAAAACTTCTCGCGGCCAAGAAAATAATGAGTCCAAAAAGAACCGTCCGGATAGAACTCTTGCGAACGATAGATTTTGGGTGTGAGTTAGACACGACGCGTATCCCTTCCACCAAGAATGCCTCGAGGGCGCACAATTAGGACGAATATCAAGACGGCAAGAATTGCTAGATAGATATCTTCTGGAGTCATGTAGTAGTTAACAAAAGAAATCACAAATCCCAGAATGAATCCGCCAATTACAGATCCTGGAAGACTATCAAGACCACCAACGACTGCTGCCGTAAATCCGATGATGAGCGCGAGGTCGAGAGTATATGGAGATAGGTTTGAGGTTGGAGTGAGTAAGAGTCCAGCGAGAGAGGATGCAGCACCAGAAATAGCCCAACTCAAAGCTCGCACTCCATTGGTGCGGATTCCACTGAGTTTTGCAACTTCTTGGTCGAGTGCACTTGCTCGCATTGCCAATCCCACGCCGGTTTTCTTAAAGAAGAGAACGGTGAGAACAAGAGTGATAGCAACCACTGTCACAACAAAGAGATCAAATGAAGTAAACGGCATCACTCTGCCGGCAAATGTGTAACCCTCCTGCGCGAAAGGAGCCTGAAACCCGCGTTCTTCTGCCGCCCAAATAACTCCCGCTAAAGCTTGGAGCACGCCCAGTATTCCTAGCGATGCAATCACTGGAACGGCCGATCGCATGGATTGGCTACTGAGTAACTCGGTTTGCTTCTTATTTGAAAGAGGTCGCATAACAACCAGATCGAGGAATACACCCAAAAGTGCGCCGGCAGCAATTGCTACAAAAAACGCCAACCAGTATGAATATCCATTCATGATCAATGTCGATGCTATGTATGTGCTGAACATGGCTTGACCCATTTGGGCGAAGTTAACAATGCCAGCACCACGCCATACAAGAACTAATCCCATTGCAACGAGTGCGTAAATTGCACCACGTGAGGTGCCAGTGAACAAAGCTGCTATAAATGTATCCATCAATACCCCAAATAAGCCGCGCGAAGATTAGCGTCAGCTTTAAGTTCATTTGCAGGGCGATCTGCTACAACTTTACCGAGTGATAGCAACACACCATGATCTGCAACACCGAGAGCTGTATTTGCATTTTGCTCAACAAGTAACACAGTGAGGCCCGTCTTCTCACTCAGAGTTTTAATGGAATCAATGATCTGCTCAACAACCAAGGGCGCAAGACCCAAAGAAGGTTCATCTAACAATAGAAGAGAGGGACGAGAAACTAACGCGCGACTAATCGCAAGCATCTGGCGCTCGCCACCAGAAAGGGTGCCGGCAAGTTGCCTGCGGCGTTCCAGCAATCGTGGGAAAAGCGTATACAACTCTTCGGTAGCCACAGCAATATCTCGTTTATGAGTCCTTCGTCGGAACAGAGAACCCATCAGAATATTTTCTTCGACCGTCAATGCTGAGATAACGGCATGTCCTTCGGGAACATGTGCAACGCCCAGACGCACAATTTCTTCCGGGCGTAAATTCAAAAGCGATTGGCCATTCCATGAAATCGATCCTGATGATGGTTTTTCTAAGCCCGAGATAGTGCGAAGCAAGGTGCTTTTGCCAGCTCCATTAGCGCCAATAACGGTCGTAATTCTTGATTCTTTCACTTTCATCGATACAGAATTCAGAGCAATGACTGAACCAAAAGAGGTGGTGAGATTATTTACTTCAAGCATCTGAATTTCCTAATTGATCATTTCCGCTCTGACTCGACGTTCCAAGGTAGGCGGCCAATACTGCAGGATCGCGCTTAACGACATCAAAGGTTCCGCTAGCGATAACTTCTCCAAAATTAAGTACATATACTTGATCCGAAATCGCACCAATAAAATCCACATGATGCTCAACAATTACAATCGCACACTTCTTGCGCAGCTGAATAAGAAGATTGGCAAACTTATCAATGTCATCCTGACCCAAGCCCGCCGCTGGTTCGTCGAGTAACAAAATTTTCGGATCCATAACCAGAGCTCGGGCGATTGAGACTCGTTTTGTATCTGGATAAGTGAGGTCGCTTGGCATTTTTTCTGCCAGGTCCAGTGCTCCAGCCCACGCCAATGCATCAAGTGCCTTTCGCCTCAACTTAGCTTCGCTCTTTCCAGATAGGCCAAACAAATCTTTCAGAAAGTTTGAATCAGCACTTATGTTTGCACCCATCATGACATTTTCGACCACGCTCAATCCAGCGAAAAGGCCAACGCCTTGGAGAGTTCGGGCGATGGAATATTTCGCCAAGTCATCAGTTGCCGGCCAATCGACTTTCTTGCCGTAGATTTCAATGGTTCCCGAAGTCGGAGCCACTAATCCAGAAATAGAATTAAATAGAGTCGTCTTTCCCGCACCATTTGGACCAATTAAGCCAACAATTGAATTCGGTTCAATTGTAAGAAAAACATCATCGAGAGCGCGCAGACCACCAAATTCAACGGTGAGGTTGGAGATAGAGAGCAAAGACTTCGAACTCACATCTCCTCCTACTCTGTCGCCGGCGAACTAGATCGGTAGATTCTAGGCACACGAGGGCCAATTCGTGTAACTATCTCGTAATTAATTGAGCCACAAGCGGTGCCCCAGTCTTCGGCCGTGTAACCCCCTGCGATTCCATCGCCAAAAACCTCAACCCATTCACCTGATATTGCTTGCGAATCTGGACCCAAATCAACCACGAATTGATCCATGGATACTCGCCCAATGATTGGTGCACGTTCACCATGGACAAATATTCCAGCACCTTGTGCAGTTCGTGGAATTCCATCAGCATATCCCATCGCAACGATTCCCAGTTTGGTATCGAGCTGGGTAATCGCGGTAGCACCATATCCAACTGGTGATTGAGCAGGAACTTCCTTTACTAAATGTAACTTTGCGCGCACTGACATCGCAGCCTTAAGTCCAAGAGATGTCGATGTACCGAGAGTCTTCACATCCGGCGTTAATCCATAGATCGCAATTCCGGCTCGAACCATATCAAATCGTGACGCTTCATCCTTCAGCGTTGCGGCAGAGTTTGAAAGATGGCGAACAATATTTGTAAACCCAAATGACTCTAGAGTTGCAACCATCCCTTTGAACCGCTCGCGTTGCAGATCATTCTGTTCTTCACCGGGTTCATCTGCTCGAGCAAAGTGGGAGAAGATTCCTACGATATCGACGTTGGAAACATGGTGAGCGTCAAGCTTTCCCCATTCGCTTAAAAATCCTCCACGGGTCATACCGGTATCAACCTCAAGATGAACGCGTGGGCGGTTGGCAGATTTCACTGCGCCAATTTCTTCAAGTGCGATTATTGATGAAGCTGCTAGCTCTATTTTCTGATCCACTGCTGATTTGTAATCCGAACCGGGAGGTACCAACCAAGCCAAGATCGGCGCAGTGATTCCCGCTTCTCGCAACGCAATTGCTTCTTCAAGGAGAGCAACACCTAAAGATGTTGCACCACCAGCAAGTGCTGCGCGTGCGACAGGAATCAGTCCATGACCATATGCATCAGCCTTAACAACTGCCATCAGATCCACGCCAGCTAACGCTTGAAGGTGCTTAACATTCTCAGTGATGCGATCAAGGTCGATGATCGCTTCTGCGCGGTTATGTGTACTCATCGTTCGAGAACCACCATGGCTGATGCGATTCCGCCATCATGAGAGAGAGATAGGTGCACTTGTGCGCCATCAATCAGATCTGCAATTGCCCCACGGAATAAAAATGCAGGTTTTCCATTTTCTAGGTTGATTACTTCAGCCTCATGCCATGCCAAGCCATGGGCAGGACTTAGCGCTTTATAAAGGGCTTCTTTAGCGGCAAAGCGTGCGGCAAGGGATGCGATCGGCTTGCTGGCTTCCGAGGGAGTGAAAAGTTTTTCACGTAATCCTGGTGTTCGATCAATGCTTTCTTTAAAGCGCTCGATATCAACGACATCGATGCCGATTCCATCAATCATGGCCTTGAGTCTAGTGCAGTTGGCTTTTCGAGGGAACATACCTATCGACGGCGATTACCGCTACAAGAAGAGCGCTACCAACAAAGAGGCCACCCAATAGATCGGTAAACCAATGTGTGTGACGAATCAAAGAGACTGTGCATACCGTCAAAGAAATTGCAGCGACTCCGGCGGATGCTAAGCGTCCTTGATATCTATCAACGTGGGCGTATCTATAAATCAAATAAGCCAAGATTCCCCACGACAAAACAGCATTCGAAGCATGGCCGCTCGGATAAGACATTCCACCTGCATGTAAGAGATCAATTCCAAGACGTGGTTTTGTTCGGCCAAGTAATAACTTAGCTGAACCGACAACGAGGTTAAGAAGAATTAATGATAGAAATGCCAAGTTAAGTGGACGCCATGTCTTGAATTTCCATGCAATAAATGCTGCGGCGATGAGTAGGACTGTTGCGGTTAATCCGCGTAAACCTAGATCATCTAGTCTGCGTAGAATAAATCCACCCAAGCCTTCAAACTGTGGTTTAGGTGAGCTGTTGATTCGCTTATCAAAAACTGTTAGCGGGCCGTAGGTGTAGACCTGCTGTGTCACGATTAAGAAGCCGGTAAACAAAATAGCCGACCACTTCAAAGCCCTATTTCGTTGAGCCTTACGAATATTTGCTGGCACTCTTCTCACTCCACCGTGACAGATTTAGCCAAGTTTCGAGGTTGATCAACATCGTTCCCGCGAGCTACAGCCATCTCGTAAGCGAAAACTTGCAATGGCACAGTAGCCAAGATCGGTTGAAGAAGGGCAGGTCCTGCAGGGATTCGAATGATGTGTTCGGCACCCACAACTGCATCACCTTCTTGGGCAATGACGATCACGCGAGCTCCGCGTGCCTTCACTTCTTGAATATTGCTCAACATCTTCTCATCGAGAGCATTTTCGTGCCCTGCTGGCAAGATCGCAATTACTGGAGTCTGCTTCTCTGAATCAATAAGTGCAATTGGCCCATGCTTAAGTTCGCCACCGGCAAATCCTTCTGCGTGGATATAGGCGAGCTCCTTTAGCTTGAGCGCGCCCTCAAGTGCAACGGGATATCCAACGTTGCGTCCAAGGAATAGAACCGTCTCTGATGTTGCAAATTTACGAGTGAGTTCGCGGAGTGGTTCAACGGTTTCAAGAATCTGCTCTATCTGACCAGGGAGTTCAAGCATCTGATGATAGATGGCCTTAACGTCAGCATCCGTAAGTACTTTACGAACTTGCGCAAGCTTAAGACCAAGGAGGTAGACGGCAACTATCTGCGTCAACAGTGCCTTAGTGGATGCAACAGCGATCTCAGGACCTGCATGCGTATAGATCACAGCATCCGATTCACGTGGAATCGTCGAGCTATTGGTATTGCAAATAGCAAGCACTCGTGCACCAGCTGCCTTCGCATGACGCACTGCCATTAAAGTATCCATCGTCTCACCTGATTGAGAGATGGCAACAACAAGTGTTGAGCTGTCTACGATTGGGTCGCGATATCGATACTCGCTAGCGATCTCGACTTCTACGCTGATCTTTGCCCACTTCTCGATAGCGTACTTTGCAACCATTCCCGCGTGATAAGCGGTGCCGCATGCAATCACAACAATCTTTTTGAGCGCTGCAATCTCAGTATCAGACATATGTAGTTCATCAATAAGGATCTGATCGTTATCACTCAATCTGCCGATGAGAGTATCCGCAACTGCTTTAGGTTGTTCGAAGATCTCTTTGAGCATGAAGTGCGTGAAGCCACCTTTTTGTGCAGCTGCTGCATCCCAAGTAATTTCATACTCGCGCGGTGCAACCGCCTTGCCATCAAGATCAATGATCTCAATTGATGCTGGTGTGATGGTGATAATTTCGTCTTGGCCGAGTTCGATAGCGCGCTTGGTGTAATCGATAAATGCCGCAACATCTGAAGCCAAGAAATTCTCGCCATCACCGATTCCTGCAACAAGTGGTGAATTGCGGCGCACGCCAACGATGCGCTCTGGGTCATCCGCATGTACTGCCAGTAAAGTAAATGATCCGCGCAATAGCTTTACCGCCGCACGCATTGCTTGGGTGAGGTCTCCCCCGTGCTCCTTGCGAAGATCGGAGAGAAGGTGGGCTACTGATTCAGTATCTGTATCTGAAGAAAATGTATGACCGCGAGATTCAAGTTCAGCCTTGAGCTCTGAGTAATTTTCAATGATTCCATTGTGAATGACAGCTAACTTGCCTTCGTTATCAACATGAGGATGAGCATTACGATCTGTCGGTCCGCCATGTGTTGCCCATCGGGTGTGGCTAATTCCTGAATGAACTGTTGGAATATTTGGAGAGAGTGCGCTCTCTAAGTTAGCAAGTTTTCCGGCTCGCTTTTCAATAAAGAGCGCTGCCGGTGTTCCGAGTGCGATACCCGCTGAGTCATAGCCTCGATATTCAAGCCGGCGCAGTCCCTCGATAAGTGGATCAACTGCCGAACGTGCGCCTGTGTATCCCACAATGCCGCACATCTATGGCTCCCTTTGATCAAAATTGAATTACTGAGCGAGTTCTTTCTTTACGACATCAGCAAGGGATGTCGCCACCTCTGAGGCAAGGCTATCACTCTGGGCTTCGACCATCACTCTTACAAGGGCTTCCGTTCCAGATGCGCGTAACAAAACTCGCCCTGCAGATCCTAACTTCGCTTCTGCTTGCGCAACTGCATCTGCAATCACCTGTGATGATGGCAGCTTTTCTTTTGCTACGCCCTTCACATTAATAAGAATTTGAGGAAAACGTGTCATTACTGAAGCAAGCTCTCCTAAAGATTTCTTACTGCGTGCAACTTCCTGTGCAATTGCAAGTGCAGTCAAAAGTCCATCCCCAGTGTTAGCAAATTTGCGCATAATGACGTGGCCAGATTGTTCGCCACCTAGAACAAAATCTTTTTCAAGCATGCGCTCGAGAACATATCGGTCACCAACTGGGGTGGTCTCCACTGAGATGCCAGCTTCTTTCATTGCGTGCATGAAACCTAAATTACTCATCACTGTTCCAACGACAGTATCTGCCTTAAGTTGGCCGCTTGCCTTCATTCCAATAGCAAGAATTGTCATGATCATGTCGCCATCGACTTCGTTTCCTTGCGCATCCACTGCCAAGCAGCGATCGGCATCGCCATCGTGAGCTATTCCAAAGTCGGCGCCTTCTTTGATGACGGCAGCTTTGAGATTTGCAAGGTAAGTCGACCCACAGTTGTCATTAATGTTCCAGCCATCTGGGGCGCAAGAAATTGCGACAACGGTTGCTCCTGCGCGAGCGAGTGCATCTGGTGCAACAAATGATGCTGCACCATTTGCGCAATCAACGACGATCTTGAGGCCATCTAGTCGCGTAGTAACCGATGTCATTAAGTGCTCGATGTACTTCTCTTTAGCGCCTTCATCGTTGATGGCTCGACCTACTCCGCCTCCTGTTGGTCTCTCCCATGGCTCGCCAATACGAGCTTCGATAAGGGCTTCGATCGAATCATCAAGTTTGCCGCCACCTCGAGCAAATAACTTAATTCCGTTATCTGGCATTGCATTATGGGAAGCAGAGATCATGACTCCTAAATCGGCTTCGGTTGCTGCAACGAGATATGAAATTGCAGGTGTAGGCAATACGCCTACGCGATAAACATCTACACCGGCACTTGTTAGCCCCGCGACAACGGCTGCTTCTAGAAACTCTCCTGATGCGCGTGAATCCTGGCCCACGATTGCGCGAGGCCGTACAGACTTATCATGGAAACTTTCAACGAGAATGTGCGCAGCAGCAACGGCTACATCGAGTGCGAGTTCAGCGGTGAGTATCTGGCCATTAGCCAAGCCGCGGATTCCATCTGTACCAAAAAGGGACATGAAGGCCGCCTTAAGTGAATTAACGCTTTGAGTATTGTGAACGCTTACGAGCCTTCTTAAGGCCGTACTTCTTGCGCTCAATCACACGTGCATCACGTGAGAGGAATCCAGCCTTCTTAAGTGCTGGACGGTGTGCTTCAACATCAATCTCGTTAAGTGAACGAGCAACGCCAAGGCGAAGTGCTCCGGCCTGACCGGAAACTCCACCACCGTTGATGCGAGCAAAAACATCGTACTGACCTTCAGCACCTACTGTGCGAAGTGGTTCTGAAACTGATTGCTGATGAACCTTGTTTGGGAAATATGCTTCGAGTGTCTTGCCGTTGATAACCCAGCGACCTGTTCCAGGAACAAGGCGAACGCGAGCAACAGCTTCCTTACGACGACCGGTGCCAGCACCTGGTGCCTGAATTGCTGGACGGTTTGTCGCAGGAGCAGGAGATGCTGAAGTGTAAGAAGTAGGAATCTCGTTCTCGTCGAGATCTGCGAAAGTTGTGTTATCTGACATGTATTTAGATTCCCTTACTTAATGATCTGTGAAACTTGCTCGAATGTATATGGCTTTGGAGCTTGTGCTGCATGTGGATGTTCTGGTCCTGCGTAAACCTTTAGCTTTCCAGCCATCTCGCGGCCAAGACGGTTCTTAGGAAGCATTCCCTTGATCGCCTTTTCAACAGCACGTGTTGGGTGCTTCTCGAGAAGTTCGCCGTAAACAGTTGAAGTTAAACCGCCTGGGAAACCTGAGTGTTGGTGAGCAAACTTAGAAAGCGCCTTGTTGCCTGAAAGTGAAACCTTTTCGGCGTTGATTACGATGACGAAGTCACCCATATCCATGTGTGCAGCGAAAGTTGGCTTGTGCTTACCGCGAAGAAGAACAGCAGCGTGTGTTGCTAGACGACCAAGAACTACATCTTGTGCATCGATGACGTGCCATGCACGAACGACGTCGCCTGCTTTAGGACTATATGTACGCATGCTCTATTACCTTCTTCTTTTCGTTTGCTTCAAGGATTGACCTTCGGCGCCCGCTGGCGCAGGGGTGCAACTTTACCTTCCGCAGCGTGAGGGGTCAAAATGGCCTCAATCCCCCTGGCCACAGGCGCAAAATAGCTAGAAATCAAAGATTGGCTCGGGGCTCTCATAGACCCGGCCATCTGCCCCAAAGACCAAGAATCGATTGAATCCACGAGTAAACCAACGATCGTGAGTCACGGTCAGAACTGTTCCTTCATAGCGATCAAGTGAATGTTCGAGTGCCTCTGCGCTAGCCAGATCGAGGTTATCGGTTGGTTCATCGAGCAACAACAATGTGGAACCGCTGAGTTCGAGAAGAAGAATCTGGAATCGAGCTTGCTGACCACCAGAAAGTGATGTGAATTTCTGTTCAGCCTGCTTATCAATCTCATATTTGCGTAGCACGCCTTTTGCAGCGCCTAATTGCAGAGAGTAACTCTCCCAAAGAATTTCAAGAAGGGTCTTATTCTCAAATTCGGGGTGAGCATGTGTTTGAGCAAAGTATCCAATCTCTACTCGTGCTCCGACTTTTAAGTTACCTGTGAAGTGCACATCTTTGTCGCCAGAGATCATGCGGAAGAAGTGTGACTTACCCGTGCCATTTTTACCAAGGATTGCGATGCGATCTCCGAAGAAAACTTCGAAATCAAAAGGTTGCGTAAGTACTTCTCCAGAGAGATTGGTGATGGAGATTTTCTCAAAGGTTAGCGCTCGCAGACCTGTGCGACCTCCACGAAGACCAACATTGAGATCTTGCTCGATTGGTGGAGCTTCAGGTGCACCAGCCTCTTCAAATTTGCGCAGGCGTGTCTGCATCGCGTGATACTTACTTGCCATGTCATGCGAACTCGAAGCCTGAATTTGCAGAGTACGAACAAGTTCCTTCAGGCGTTGATGCTCTTGTTGCCAACGCAGCAGCAATTCTGCGAATCGCTCATTGCGTGCTTTACGAGCATCGTGCCAGGTATCAAATTTTCCGCCATGGATCCACGCCGTATTTCCGTTGACACCTTGTTCGAGGGCGACGATCCGTGTGGCAGTATTTTGCAAGAGTTCGCGATCGTGGCTAATAAAGAGAACTGACTTCTTTGTCTCACCAATTACTTTTTCCAGCCAACGTTTTGAAGGAACATCGAGATAGTTATCTGGTTCATCAAGCAACAAAACTTCTTCAGGTCCTTCAAGGAGGGCACGCAAAACCAACTTCTTTTGCTCTCCCCCAGATAGCGAGCTAACTAAACGATCTGACACTTCATCAAAGCCCTTGTCGAGCATTTCGGTGCAGCATTTATCCCAGATAACTTCGAAGTCATAGCCGCCGCAGTCTCCCCAATCAATGATTGCTTGGGCATATGCCATCTGATTTTTCTCAGAAGCATCTTCATTCATAGCAATTTCTGTTTCATGAATACGTGCAGCCGCGTCGCGAATACGAGGAGGCGCTACAGAGGTAAGAAGCTGACGCACAGTTGTTTCATCGCGCACGGATCCAATGAACTGGCGCATGACTCCAAGACCACCTGTTATTGCGACAGTGCCTTCATCTGGAGAAATGTCTCCACAGATCATGCGAATCAGCGTCGTCTTGCCCGAACCATTCGGGCCAATCAAAGCAACTTTTGCTCCATCGCCTACACGAAATGAAACATCGTTAAGTAAAACTCGTCCATCAGAGAGGGCGTACTCAACTCCTGAAACATCAATGTGTCCCATCGTCACGCTTTCCAATCGTCACCTTGGCTCGATCAATGAGCTCTTGATCTGATGGGTAATCAACCCGAGTAAGGCTTAAACCACGAGCAGGAAATACCAGTGAATCGCTGACGCGCTCTTTATTTTCTAAAAGCTCTGCCATCCATGAAGGATCTTTACGGCCGTCTGCAACACAGACCACTGCGCCAACTAAATTACGGACCATCGAATAGCAGAAGGCATCTGCAACTACTTCTGCTACAAGTACCCCGGTCTTATCACGCTGCCATTGGTATTTTTCAAGGGTACGAATCGTGGTTCCGCCTTCTTTAAATTTACAGAAAGCTGCAAAATCATGGTGTCCCAGCACTAGCGCACTCGCCTTGTTCATCAGATCGGCATCAAGTGGGCGGTACCAAGGCGCTACGTCATAACGAGATAACGGAAGAATTACTTCGTTGGCATCAAGAATCTTGTATGTATAAACGCGGCGCAGTGCAGAGAAACGAGCATGGAAACCTTCGGGTGCATCACTTATTTCCATAATGCGTACATCTTCATCGAGGATGCGATTGAGCTTGTAGCGTAGATCCGCATAAGTGAGGCCATCGCTAAAGACCGAATCTGGAAGATCTACATGAATCACTTGCCCTGTTGCATGAACCCCGGCATCAGTACGTCCTGCGACAATTGATTGCACCTCAGCTCGTGTTACTTGAGCAATTGTCTGCTCAACGAGATCTTGAATCGTGCGACGATCCGGCTGGGCTGCCCAGCCAAAGAATGCTGTGCCGTCATAGGCGATATCCATCCGCAAACGACGAAACCCACTCTCAGGAAAGAGAGTGGGTTGCGCCATAAGAATTTACGCTGTTGAGGCGTAGGAATTACTTATCTGTTACGAGTTCGATCACAGCCATAGGAGCGTTGTCGCCCTTACGTGGACCGACTTTGGTGATACGTGTGTATCCACCTTCGCGTGTTGCAAATGTTGGTGCGATTGTTGTGAAGAGTGTGTGCACAACGCTCTTGTTAGCGATGCGTGCCATTACTTCACGACGAGCTTGGAGATCGCCCTTCTTAGCGAAGGTAATCAACTTCTCTGCAAGTGGACGAAGACGCTTCGCCTTTGCTTCAGTTGTTGTGATCTTGCCATGCTCGAACAACTGCTCTGCAAGTGTACGAAGGATTAGACGCTCGTGTGATGGGCCTGAACCCAAACGAGGACCCTTAGTTGGCTTTGGCATGTCTCTTCTCCTTCTTAGTTTGCATCTGCATCAGAAAAATCTTCATCTGATGCGTTGTAGTTCTGATGTTGTGTTGGATCGAATCCTGCTGGGCTGTCCTTAAGTGACATTCCCATTGAGACAAGCTTTGCCTTGACCTCATCGATGGACTTTGAACCAAAATTGCGGATGTCGAGAAGATCAGCCTCTGAACGGTTAACCAACTCGCCAACTGTGTGAATGCCTTCGCGCTTCAAGCAGTTGTATGAACGAACTGTGAGATCAAGATCTTCGATTGGAAGAGCAAGATCTGCAGCCAAAGCTGCATCCATCACAGATGGCCCCATCTCAATACCTTCAGCATCGAGGTTAAGTTCGCGTGCAAGACCGAAGAGCTCAACAAGTGTGCGACCTGCTGATGCAACAGCATCACGAGGCTTCATTGAAGGCTTTGTCTCAACGTCAACAACAAGACGATCGAAGTCTGTGCGCTGCTCAACACGTGTTGCTTCAACCTTGTATGTCACCTTAAGTACTGGTGAATAGATTGAGTCAACTGGAATACGGCCAATTTCAGCTCCAGCTTGCTTGTTCTGTACTGCGGTGACGTATCCACGTCCACGCTCGACAGTTAGTTCGATCTCAAGGTTTGCCTTGTCGTTCAGGGTTGCAATGTGAAGTGTTGGGTTATGAACCTCAACACCTGCAGGGACTGCAATGTCAGCACCTGTTACAGCGCCAGCTCCTGTCTTGCGAATGTAGACAACGCTTGGCTCATCGTTATCACTTGAGAGCACCAAGTTCTTGATGTTCAGCACGATATCGGTGAGGTCTTCCTTGACGCCTTCAAGAGTGGTGAACTCATGGAGGGCACCGGCAACGCGAATGCTTGTCACTGCTGCACCTGGAATAGATGAAAGCAATGTACGGCGCATTGAGTTGCCGAGTGTGTATCCAAAACCTGGCTCAAGCGGTTCAATGATGAATCGTGAGCGGTTCTCTGAGATTACTTCTTCACTGAGGGTGGGACGTTGTGCAATTAGCACTGCTGCTCCTCTTTCTTCTCGCGGAAATCCACTATTTGATTTCCTAGATTGGGGTCTTAAAAATTACTTGCTGTAGAGCTCAACGATGAGCTGTTCTTGAACTTGGGTGTCGATCACTGCGCGAGCAGGTAGACCGTGGATGATGATTCGCATTTGTGAACCAACAACTTCCATCCAAGCCGGAACTGACTTCTCGCCGAGTTCTGCACTTGCAACGATGAATGGTGTGAGATCAAGTGACTTTGGAAGAACATCGATGATGTCCATCGCAGAGACGCGGTATGAAGGAATGTTTACCTTCTTACCGTTGACCAAGAAGTGACCGTGACGAACCAACTGGCGCGCCATGTCGCGGCTCTTTGCAAAGCCTGCACGGAATACAACGTTGTCGAGACGAGTCTCAAGAAGAATAAGTAGGTTTTCACCAGTCTTACCCTGCTTGCGGTTAGCCTCTTCGTAGTAGCCACGGAACTGCTTTTCAAGAACACCGTAGATACGTGCGCACTTCTGCTTCTCACGCATCTGTAATAGGTATTCAGATTCCTTTGAGCGTCCACGACCGTGTTGTCCTGGTGGATATGGACGTGATTCGATCGGACACTTTGGTCCAT
>Ga0208596_1000130_pt1 | contig 24700 bp, 27 predicted proteins | sample LakMenEpi12Jul11_FD_150686 | JGI IMG/M metagenome (GOLD analysis project Ga0208596, IMG submission 150686) | Freshwater microbial communities from Lake Mendota, WI - 12JUL2011 deep hole epilimnion (SPAdes) | ecosystem: Environmental > Aquatic > Freshwater > Lake > Epilimnion/Euphotic zone ...
AGCCACCACCCCGATTATTTCCTGCCGCTGCCAGACGGGCATCCGTTCCCGATGGCGAAGTACCCGTTGGTCCGCGAGCGCTTGCGGGCGGGCGGCTGGCTGCGCGCCGAGGACGAACTCGTACCGGAGGAAGCCGCCTACGAGGACCTCGCGCGGGTGCATACGACGGGATACCTTGATCGCCTGTTCGGCGACGGCCTCGATGCCGCCGAAGTGCGTGCGCTCGGCGTGCCGTGGACCCCACGACTGCTGCGCCGCTCGCGTCTCGCCGTGCAAGGCACGCTGCTCGCCGCCCGCGCGGCGCTAGAGGACGGCGTCGCCGGGAACCTCGCGGGCGGCACGCACCACGCATTCGCCGACCATGGCGAGGGGTTCTGCGTGCTCAATGATGTCGCCGTGGCGATCCGCTGCCTGCAGGCAGAGGGCAGGATCCGCCGCGCGCTCGTCATCGACCTCGATGTCCATCAGGGCAATGGGACGGCGGCGATCTTCGAGGGTGACGATTCGGTGTTCACCTTCTCCATGCATGGCGAGCACAACTATCCGGCGCGCAAGATGCGTTCGAACCTCGATGTGGGCTTGCCGGATGGTACGGACGATGCGGCCTATCTCGGAGCGCTGGCGGCGCAGTTGCCGCGGCTCACCGAGGGTTTCCGACCGGATCTGGTGTTCTATCTCGCAGGCGTCGATGTGGCGGCGGGTGATCGCTACGGCCGCTTCGCGCTCAGCGACGCCGGCCTGCGCGAGCGCGAACGGCAGGTGCTCGGCTGGGCCCGCACCCAAGGGCTGCCGCTCACCGTGACGCTGGCGGGAGGTTACGCCGCGACGCCGGAGCGGACCGCCGCGCTGCACGCGATGGTGTTCGAGGAGGCTGCGGCATGAGCCGACCGCGATTGTTCCAGCGCATCCTGCGGCACGCAGCAGAGCACCGCTGGCTGCCTGATGGGCGACTGCTCGAGTTCTATCCGCCTTTCCTCGTCATGCGCATCAAGGTGCTCGAGGTCTCTCCGCAGTGGCGCAAGGTGCGCATCCGGTTGCCGCTCAACGCGATCTCGCGCAATCCGGGCGGGGTGATGTTCGGCGGCTACCAAGCCGCGCTCGCCGACCCGATCGCGGCGCTCGCCTGCGCAAGGGTATTCCCGGGCTACTCGACCTGGACACGCTCGATGCACATCGACTTCGAGATCGGCGGCAGCAGTGATCTCGAACTGCGTTTTGAGTTCCCGCCCGACCTGGAGGCTCGCATCGGGGATGAACTGGCGCGCGATGGCCGCAGCACGCCCTCGTTCGAGTACGGCTATTTTCTGGCGGATGGGCGACGCTGCACCCGTATCGTCAACACCGTGGCGATCCGACCGCGTGGCTACAGCAAAGCGACCACGCCACCTGCACCGGAGCAAGGGGTGGATTGAACGACGACCTCAGGCCGTCTCGAGCATCAGCGTACGCAGCTTCTTGATCGCGTTCGCCTCGAGCTGGCGGATGCGCTCGGCAGACACGCCGTACTTCGCCGCGAGATCGTGCAGCGTCGCTTTGTCGGCATCGCCCGCCATCCAGCGGCTCGCGAGGATATCGCGGCTGCGCGGGTCGAGCTCGGCGATCGCCCGGGCGAGACCGGCGTGCGAGGCGTCTTCCCATTCTGCGTCTTCGACCTGCTGTGCGGGATCGGCATCCGGGGCGGGCAGGTAGGCTGCGGGGTTGTGGATGTCCTCTTCGTCCGACTCGGAAGGCGAGGGATCGAAGGCGAGATCGCGGGCGCTCAAGCGGCGCTCCATCTCGGTGACTTCCGAGGGCTCCACGCCGAGTTCACGCGCGACCGTGGCGGTCTCGTCGGCGGACAACCAACCCAAGCCTTTCTTCATGCGACGCAGGTTGAAGAACAATTTGCGCTGCGCCTTGGTGGTGGCGACCTTGACGAGCCGCCAGTTGCGCAGCACGTACTCGTGGATCTCGGCGCGGATCCAGTGCACGGCGAAGGACACGAGCCGTACGCCGAGATCCGGGTCGAAGCGCTTGACCGCCTTCATCAGGCCGACATTGCCTTCCTGCACCAGATCGCCGACCGGCAACCCATAGCCGAGATAGCCGCGGGCGATGTGCGCGACGAAGCGCAGGTGCGAGAGCACCAACGCGCGTGCGGCCTCGACATCGGCGTCATCGTGGAAACGGCGGGCGAGCGACTGCTCGTCTTCGCGCGACAGCACGGGTACGCGCGACACGCGTTCGAGATAGGCGTCGAGACTGCCGAGGGGACCGGCAAGTGCGGCATCCGAATAACGAGCGATCAGGGCGTTGGCGGTCATTGTCGTACCTCCAGTGCAGTCTAGCACTCCCTGACTTTGAGTGCTAAGCCGCGCCCTAGTTCAAAACTATTTTCACTTATAAATCAATAGTTTGAGAGAGCGATGGCGGTGGCTGGCAGCGGGTGTCGCGCCGTCACGGCTGCGGCGAGATGCGGGCGATCTGGCGGGCAGCGCCCACCCACGCGCCGACCAACCCAAGCAGGGTCCCTGCGAGCACCAACACCAGCGTCTCCTCCCCGGCGAGTCCGGCGAGTCGGAACTGGCCGCCGTAGAGCGAGACCAAGCGCGCTACCGGCGCTTCGAGGGCGGCGAGCAGCGCGGCGAGGAGGCCGACCGCGAGCAGCCCGCCGAGCAGACCTTGGAACAGGCCTGAGTAGAGGAAGGGACGGCGGATGAACGCGTCCGAGCCGCCGACCAGTTTGGTGACGGCGATCTCCGGCAGTCGCGCGGCGATCTCGACGCGGGTGGTGTTGCCGATGACGGCGAGCACGCCGAGTCCGAACAGCACCGCCGAAGCGAGGAACAGCGTGCGCAAGACCGCGAGCAGGGCGGCGAGCCGCTGCGCCCATTCCGTGTCGGCTTGCACGATCTCCACCTCGGGCCAGCCGGCGAGCGTGCCGCGCAGCCGCTCGAGGGCGGCCGCGTCGCGCTGCACCGTGGTCGGCTGGATCACGAGCGTGTGCGGCAGGGGGTTGCTTTCCAGCGCATCGAGCGCCTTGCCGAAGTCGGAACGCTCGCGGAATTCTTTGAGACCCTGTTCCGCGGTGATCAGGGTCACGGTGGCGATGCCGGGCTGACCGCGTACGGCGGTCGCGAGCTCCTGCGCCCGCTCCACAGAGGTGCCGACCTTGAGGAAGGCCGAGACCTGCACGGCGGTCGCAAGATCCCCGGTGGCCGAGCGTGCGTTCTGCACCAGCAGCCAGAGTCCTGCGGGCAGGGCGAGCGCGACCGCGATGACGAGCGTCGTCAGCAGCGCGCCGAGCGGCCGGCGCAGCAGACGGCCGAGTGCGGCGACCAGCGCTTGCAGATGGCGTGTCGTCCAGGTGGCCGGTGAGATCATGCGGACACCTTGCCGTCATCGATGTGGATGCTGCGTTGCCCGAACTCCTCGACCAGCGACAGGTCGTGGGTCGCGACCACCACCGTCACGCCGACCTCCTGGAAGCGGCGGAAGAGGCGCATGACATCGAGCGCCAGCCCGCGGTCCAGGTTGCCGGTCGGTTCGTCAGCGATCAGCACGACCGGCTTGCCGACCACGGCGCGCGCGATGCCGACGCGCTGCTGCTCACCGACCGACAGTTCGGAGGGAAGTGCGCGGACTTGCTCGAGCAGGCCCACCTGGTCGAGCGCAGCGCGCACGCGCTTGTCGATGTCTCGGAACGGCGCATCGGCGACCACCAGCGGCAGCGCGACGTTGTCGTAGACCGGCCGGTCCATCAGCAGCTGATGGTCCTGGAACACCATGCCGAGCCGACGGCGATAGGCGGGGATCGCCCGCGCGGGCAGCGACGCCGTGTCCTGCCCGTTGACCGTGACCGTGCCGCGCGTCGGACGCTCGAGCAGCCCGACGAGCTTCAGGATGGAGCTTTTGCCGGCGCCGGAGCGGCCGGTGAGGAACACGAACTCGCCGGGCTCGACCTGCAGCGACACCTCGCGCAGCGCGTCACGGCCGTTCGGATAGCGTTTGGAGACGCGGTCGAAGCGGATCATGGCGGAAGTATGCCCCTCAGACCGTAGGGCCGTCGACGAGCGCACGGGCGAAGGCGGCCGCGTCGAACTGCGCGAAGTCCCCCGCCTGCTCGCCAAGTCCCACGAACCGGATGGGAAGTTTCAGCTGCCGTGCGATCGCGAGCACGATGCCGCCGCGCGCCGTACCGTCTAGCTTGGTGAGCACGAGGCCCGTCACGCCGACGGCCGCGTGGAACTGCTGCGCCTGCGCGAGCGCGTTCTGGCCCTGCGTGGCGTCGAGCACCAACAGCACTTCCTGCGGCGCACTGGGGTCTACCTTGCCGAGCACGCGATGCACCTTGCGTAGCTCTTCCATGAGGTGCGCCTGCGCCTGCAGGCGCCCCGCGGTGTCGGCGATCAGCAGGTCGGCGCCGCGCGCGCGCGCCGACTGCAGCGCATCGAAGGCGACTGCGGCCGGATCCGCTCCTGTCGCTTGCGCGACGAGTTCCGCGCCGGTGCGGTAGGCCCAGACGCCGATCTGCTCGACCGCTGCGGCGCGGAAGGTGTCGCCCGCGGCGAGCACCACCTTCAGGCCATCGGCACCGTAGCGCTGCGCCAGCTTACCGATGGTGGTGGTCTTGCCCGAGCCGTTCACGCCGACCACGAGGATGGTGAAGGGCTTGTGCGCGCGATCGATGACGAGCGGCTGCGCGACTGGGGTCAGCAGCGCCGTGATGTCCTCGCGCAGCGCGGTGAGCAGCGCATCGACATCGCCCAATTGCTGGCGGGCCACGCGCTTACGCAGGCCCTCGATGAGCTCTTCGGTGACCACCATGCCGCAGTCCGCCTGCAGCAGCCGTGTCTCGAGCTCCTCGAGCGCCGCCGCGTCGATCTTGCGACCGCCCAAGACCGCACCGAGCCCGGCGCTCAGGGTCTCCCCGCCGCGCGAGAACGCGGCGCGCAGGCGTTGGAAGAAACCGGTCGGCGCGTCGGAGGGCATCTGTGGATTCTATCAGCGTCACGGCAGGTAACGACGCAACGCAGCACCGCGCACATTGGATACTCTGAAGGGCCTGCGCAGGTTGCATGACGTTTTAAGAGTGCGCGACGATCGCGGCGGAGCGCGCAGAGGCCCCTCGTGACCCGACCCCCCCCCGTGACCCGATCTTCATGAACCGATCCCCATGACGCTGCGACCCGCTACGCCCCGTGATTTCCCGGAGATACTCGCCCTGAACCTCGAGTCCGAGCGCTTCCTCAGTCCTTTGACGCCGGAGCGTCTCGCGCGGCTGCATGAGCAGGCCGACCTCCATCAGGTCATCGAGGAAGGGCAGCAAGTCGTGGCCTTCGTGCTCACCTTGCGCGAGGGGCAGGACTACGACAGCCCGAACTACCTGTTCTTCGAGGCCCGCTACGACCGCTTCCTCTACGTCGATCGGGTGGTGGTCGCGGCGGCGTCGCACGGCCGCGGGCTCGGCCGAGTGCTCTACGAGGCGGTGTTCGTCCATGCGGCTCGGTCGCAGCTGCCCTGGGTCACCTGCGAGTACGACATCGAACCGCCGAACCCCGCGTCCGAGCGCTTCCATCGCGGCTTCGGCTTCGCGGAGGTCGGACGTCAATCGGTGGCCGACGGCAAGAAGCAGGTGTCGCTGCAGGCGGCGCCGATACGCTCCGACGGTTAGGTCCGCCGCCGCCCGCTCGGGTACCCTTCATCCCGTGACCCGTCCCGTCCAGAACCGCGCTGCCCAGACCCGCGAACTGCGCATCATCGCCGGCCAGTGGCGCGGGCGGCGTTGGCGTTTTCCCGCGGGGCCCGACATCCGCCCGACGCCCGACCGCGTGCGCGAGACGCTCTTCAATTGGCTCGCGCCGCAGATCCGCGGTGCACGGGTGCTCGACCTCTTCGCCGGCAGCGGCGCGCTCGGCCTCGAGTCGCTGTCGCGCGGCGCCGCGCATGCGATCTTCGTCGATGCGGATGCGAGGGTCGTCGATGCGCTGCGCGAGCGTTGCACGGAATGGAGCGGCGCATCCCGCGAGGCGGGTTCGCCGGTGGGCAGCGCCGAGTACCACCGCGCCGATGCGCTTGCGTTCCTCGCCGGGCGTCCCGCCGGCCCCTTCGACATCGTGTTCCTCGACCCGCCGTTCGGCGCAGGGCTGTGGGGCAAGGTGGCGACGCGGTTGGAGACGGGCGGTTGGCTGGCCCCGGAGGCATTCATCTACCTCGAGGCGCCGGCCGGTGAACTGCCCCCGGGATTGCCGCCCACGCTGCAGCCGTGGCGTGACGGCAAGGCGGGCGAGGTCGGCTATCATCTGCTGCGCCGCGCAAGGCGGCAGGTCAGCGATGAGGAGTCTCCGGCATGAACCGCGGCGTGATGTATCCCGGCACGTTCGATCCGATCACCAACGGCCATCTCGACATCGCGAGCCGCGCGGCGAAGATGTTCGACCGCGTCGTCATCGCGATCGCCGCCAATCCGGGTAAGACGCCGTTGTTCCCCCTCGAGCAGCGCATCACGCTCGCACGGACGGCGCTCGCGGGCATCCCGAACATCGAGGTGATGGGCTACGCGAAGCTCACGGTCGAGTTCGCACGCGATAACGGGCTCGGCTTCATGTTGCGTGGGCTGCGCGCGGTGTCGGACTTCGAGTTCGAGTTCCAACTGGCGAACATGAGCCGGCATATCGCGCCGGACATCGAGACCGTGTTCCTCACGCCCAAGGAACAGTTCACCTTCATCTCTTCGACGCTGGTGCGCGAGATCGCCGTGCTGGGCGGCGATGTGTCGGAGTTCGTGCACCCGGCGGTGGCCGAGGCGCTGAAGACGAAGCGGCGCGCGCTTGCGGGCTGAGCGGCATCGGCGTTCCGGCGCGCGCGAGGTCCACCGCCCGCCACAGATACCAAGCCGCCGCTGAGCGGAACGGCGCCCAACAGGCGCCGCGCCGAGCGAGTTCTTTGGGCGTCGGCAGTGCGTCGGACCCATAAGCGAGCCTGAACCCGTTGCGCACGCCGTAGTCGTCCACCGGCAGCACATCCGGCCGACCGAGCTGGAACATCAGCATCATCTGCACCGTCCACGGCCCGATGCCGCGCACCTGCGTCAGCCGTGCGACGATCGCTGCGTCGTCGAGCGCGGCGAGCGTCGTGCTGTTGGGCACGACGCCCGAAAGGGTGTGCGCTGCGAGATCTTTGAGCGCGGCGGCCTTCGCGGCGGAAAGCCCGACCGAGCGCAGCGCGTCCGGCGCGGTGTCGCTCACTTGCTGGGGTGTCGGGAAGGTGCTCCCCGCGTACAGCGCGACGAAGCGCGCGAGGATCATGTCAGCCGCACGGCCGCTGATCTGCTGCGAGGCGATCGCCCGAACGAGGTGCCGGAACGGGGATGCGCAGGGCTCCGCGCGTAGCCGGAAAGGTCCTGCCGTCTCGACCAGCGCCGCCATCACGGGGTCGACCCGCCGGAAATGCGGCAGCAGAACGCGCCGGTCGGGCGCGCGCGTCAGCTTTGACATGCCGGGCACCAGTAGGTCGAGCGCTGCCCTTGCACGCGCTGGCGCACCAGCGTGCTGCATCTGCGGCAGGGCTCGCCGATGCGTTCGTAGACGAAGAGCTTCTGACGGAAATAGCCGGGATCGCCATCGACGCCGACATAGTCGCGCAGCGTCGTGCCGCCGACCTCGATGGCCTTGGCGAGCACCATGCGGATCGCGGCGGCGAGCCGGTCGCAGTCCGCGCGGGACAGGCCGCCCGCCTGACGTCCCGGACGGATCCGGGCGTGGAACAGTGCCTCGCTCGCGTAGATGTTGCCGACACCGACCACCACCTTCGCATCCATGATGAATTGCTTGATCGCTACCCGTCGTCTACGCGAGGCACGCCACAGCGTGCCGCCGTCGAAGCCGTCCTCGAGCGGTTCCGGGCCGAGATGCCGCAGCAGCGGATGCTGCGTCGGGTCGCCCTCGACCAAGTGCAGCGAACCGAAGCGGCGCGGGTCGTTGAAGCGCAGCGTCTCGCCCGAGTCGAGCTCGAGGTCGAAGTGGTCGTGCGGGAGGCGTGGGGTGTCGGTGGGGAGCACACGTAGGTTGCCTGACATGCCCAAGTGCACGAGCAGCGCAGCGGGAGCCTCCCGTGGCAGTCGCTCGAGCGTCGCAGCGTCCAGCGGAAACAGCAGGTACTTCGCGCGGCGCAGTGCGCCGATCACGGTCGCGCCCTGGACCTGCGCGGGGAGCGAGGCCGGTACGCGCCATCGTAGCCGCGGCTCGTGGACACGAAGCGCACGGATGGAGTGACCCACGACGCGCGGCTCGACGCCGCGGCGCGTGGTTTCGACTTCTGGGAGTTCCGGCATGACGGGGTGCGTCAACGCAGAACGGGGCTGGGCGCACCCGGACGGGTGCGCCGCGGGATCACTTGATCTTGGTTTCCTTGTACGCCACGTGCTTGCGCACGACGGGGTCGTACTTCTTCACATCCATCTTCTCGGGATGGAGCCGCTTGTTCTTCATGGCCACATAGAAATGGCCCGTGCCGGCGGTGGACAGCAGTTTCACTTTCTCGCGCATGGCTCAGGTTCTCCGGCTCAGATCTTCATGCCCTTGGCGCGGAGGTCGGAGACCACCGCGTCGAGGCCGTTCTTCTCGATGGTGCGCATGGCGTTGGCGCTGACCCGCAGCGACACCCATCGCTGCTCGCCTTCGAGCCAGAACCGCTGGGTGTGCAGGTTCGGCAGGAAGCGACGGCGCTTCTTGTTGTTCGCGTGCGAGACGCGGTTGCCCGTCGTGGGGCGCTTGCCAGTGAGTTCGCAGACGCGGGACATGGTAAGAAACCTTTCAGATCAGTAGGTTACAAGAAGACGGGCGCCGCAGCGACCGTCAAAAGGGCGGCATTTATACCAGTCTCGTGGCCGCTCGGCAACCTCAGGGTCAGCGTAGCAGGGTTTGGGCCCGGATGAGGTCCTGTCAAAGCACCCCCCGCTCGGCCAGGGAGACGGCCTCCGGCCCGGCGACGATCAGGTGGTCGAGCACCCGGATGTCGACGAGTGCGAGGGCGTCACGCAGGCGCACGGTGATGAGTTCGTCCGCGTGGCTCGGCTCGGCGACGCCCGAGGGGTGGTTGTGCGCGAGGATGATCGCCGCGGCGTTGTAGGACAGTGCCTGACGCAGCACCTCGCGCGGATGGACCGCCGCCCCGTCGATGGTGCCGCGGAAGAGCTCCTCGAAGACGATCAACCGGTGCCGGTTGTCGAGGTAGAGGCAGCAGAACACCTCGTATGGTCGGTCGCGCAGTTGCGCCGTGAGGAAGCGCCGGGTGTCGGCGGGGGAGTGCAGCGGCTCGCCGGGGCGCAGCGCCGCGCCATAGTGCCGTCGTGCGAGCTCGAGCGCCCCCTGCAACAGGGCCGCCCGCGCGGGGCCGAGGCCCGCAGCGGCGAGTATGCGGTCCCGGTCGGCGGCGAGCAGCCCCCGCAGCGAGCCGAAATCGTTGAGGAGCTGGCGCGCGAGATCGAGGGCGCCGATACCGCGCAGACCGGTGCCGAAGAGCAGCGCGAGCAGCTCTGCATCCGACAGCGCCGCCGCACCGCGTTGGAGCAGCTTTTCGCGCGGGCGCTCGGACGCCGGCCAATGGCGGATGGAGCGCGCGGAGACAGGGTTTGGGTGGGTGGTCTGCAGGTCCGGCATGCCGACAGCATCGCCGCCGTCACCCACCGGCGCCAGCGATGAATCCGGGCGGATCCACCCATTTGTCGGCCGGCGCTTTTCTCCCATAATGCGACGATGACGAACGACACCCGCTCGCCCACGCCGCGCCCGCTCAAGGTCCGTCTGCTCGACCCGCGCCTCGGCACGGAATTCCCGCTCCCGGCCTACGCCACCGACGGCTCCGCGGGGCTCGACCTGCGCGCCTGCCTCGATGCGCCGCTCGAGCTCGCGCCCGGCCGCGCAGAGCTCCTGCCGACGGGGCTCTCCATCTGGATCGAGGATCCGGGCCTCGCAGCGGTGATCCTTCCGCGCTCGGGTCTCGGCCATAAGCACGGCATCGTGCTCGGCAACCTCGTCGGCCTCATCGACTCGGACTACCAGGGTCCGCTGATGGTGTCCTGCTGGAACCGCGGCAGCACGGCGTATACCGTGCAGCCCGGCGAGCGCATCGCGCAGCTCGTCGTGGTGCCGGTGGTGCAGGTGGCCTTCGAGATCGTGGACGACTTCACTGCCACCGCGCGCGGCGCCGGTGGCTTCGGCAGCTCGGGGACGCGCTAGGCCCGCTCGACGATCGCCGTCACGCCCATCCCGCCGGCGGTGCATACCGAGATCAGGCCCCGCTGCGCGGTCGCATCCTGTGCGAGCAGTTTTGCGAGCGTCGACAACACGCGCGCGCCGGTCGCAGCGAACGGATGTCCGACGGCGATGCTGCTGCCCTTCACGTTGAGCTTGGCACGGTCGACGGCTCCGAGGGGCGCATCGAGGCCGAGCCGCTCACGGCAGAACTCGGGTGACTCCCAGGCGGCGAGGGTGCAGAGCACCTGCGCCGCGAACGCCTCGTGGATCTCGTAGTAGTCGAAGTCCTGCAGCGTCAGGCCCGCATCGCGCAGCATCGCGGACACCGCATAGGCCGGCGCCATCAAGAGCCCCTCGTGGCCGCCTACGAAGTCGACCGCCCAAGCCTTACCGAAGGTCAGGCGCGCGAGCACGGGCAACCCGCGGGCCCGGGCCCAGTCCTCGCTCGCGAGCAGCACGGCCGCCGCGCCGTCGGTCAGAGGCGTGCTGTTGCCGGCGGTGAGCGTGCCGGCAGGTGAGCGGTCGAAAGCCGTGCGCAAGGTCGCGAGCTTGTCGACCGAGGAGTCGGCGCGCACATTGTCGTCGCGCTTGAGCCCCGCGAAGGGCGTCACAAGGTCGTCGAAGAAACCTTCTTGCCACGCCGCCGCGGCGTGCCGATGGCTGTCGCAGGCGAGCTGGTCCTGCGCGGCGCGCGGGATGCTCCAGCGCTTGGCCATCAGTTCGCAGCTCTCGCCCATCGAGAGCCCCGTGCGGCGCTCGCCGGCGTCCGGCACCTGAGGCTTGAAGTGCCTGGGGCGCAGGCCCAAGAACGGCGTCAGGCGCGCCCAGGCGCCACGGCCGCGGAAGGCGCGTAGCAGCAGTTGCTGGTACTCGCGCGTATAGACGACCGGCGCGTCGCTCACCGTATCGACGCCTGCGGCGATGCCGGCGTCGATCTGGCCGAGTGCGATCTTGTTGGCGATGGCGATCGCGGCCTCGAGGCTGGTACCGCAGGCGCGTTGCAGGTCGAAAGCCGGCGTCTGCGGGTCGAGCCCCGCATCGAGCACGCATTCGCGCGCGAGGTTGAAGTCGCGCGAGTGCTTGATGACCGCACCTGCAGCCACCTCGCCGAGCCGAACGCCCTGCAGTCGATGGCGCTCGACGAGACCGCGCAGCGCGGCGGTCAGCATCGACTGGTTGCCCTGCGCCGCGTACGCGCCATGCGCGCGCGCGAAGGGGATGCGGGTGCCGCCGACGAGGGCGACCTGGCGTGCTGTATTGCCGACGAGCATGTTGACGTGTCTCCGTACGGCTCAGCGCGCTTCGCCGCGCTGCACGCGTTCGAGGTAACGGTCGCGCAGCAAGGTGTGCCGTGACACGCCGGACTGCACTTGGCCATCGACCACCACGAGATCGGCGACGCTGCTGACTTCGAGCGGATCCCCCGACCACATCACGAGATCTGCCGGGCGCCCCGGCGCGAGCGTGCCGAAGCGGTCGGCGACACCGAAGATCTCCGCGGGCACACGCGTGATGGCGGCGAAGCCCGCGCCCCACGGCAGGCCGTGCGCGACCGCGTTCCCCGCAGCTTGGCGGATCTTGCCGGCATCGTCGATGTCGGCGCTGCGCATGGAGACGCCGACCGTCACGCCCGCGGCGTGCAGCCGCGCGGCGTTGTACATCGTCGCGCCGACGGCATCGAAGCTCGAGGGCAGGTTCTCGAGCGGATCGATGAGCACGGGGACGCGCGCGGCGGCGAGTTCGGGCGCCAAGCGCCAAGCTTCCGCACCCCCTCGGATCACCACCCGCATCTTCTCCTGCTGCGCGAATTCGACGGCGCGGCGGATGTCGACCGCTCGGTCGACGTCGAACACGATGGGTCCCGCGCCTTTCAGGAACTCGAGCAGCACTTGCCGGCCCGAGGGTGAGAGCAGTCGCTCGTCGTGCACCATCACGAGGTTCGGCGCCCGAGCCTCGACGATGGCTTGCCGCAACAGCATGAACTGCGCGGCGCGGCTGCCGCCCGATAGGTCGTTGGCATCGCCGCCCAAGTCGATGAACAGCGCACGCGGCGCGAGCGCCTCGCGGCCGGCGAGGCTCGCCGGTGCGCCCTGGCCCGCGACGATGCTGCCACCCGATGCGGAGCCGGGCGTCAGCACCGTGAAGGTGACACCATTCATGCGGTGAACCACCACAGAGGGCGCATCCGGATTCCAGGCCTGCGAGACATCGAACTCGGGTCGCATCTGTCCGAGGCGTTGCGAGTGGTCGCCGTTGCCGCTGTCGAGGCCGATCTCCTCGAGGCCGATGCGCGTGAGACCGCCGAAGATACCGGGGGTGACCGGGCGACCTGCGGCGTCGACGATGCGCGCGCCTGCCGGCGCGGCGAGACCCTTGCCGAGGGCGGTGATCTTGCCGCCTTGTACGAGCACGTCGGTGGCGGCCTGCGGTGCGGCGCCGGTGATGCCCGTATGCACCGTGGCGTTACGGATCAGCAATGCCTCGTCGGCCTGCGTTGCCGGTGCGACCAGGGTCGCGAGCGTGGCGAGTGCTGCGATGACAGCCGCGGTGGACTGCGAGCGGATCATTGCGACACCCCCGGAGCGGCCGGCTGGCCGAGCATGAAGTCGGATTCGGGCAGCGGTCGCCGCGCTCCGCGGTCGAAGCGCATGGCGCCGTCGATGAACACCTGTTCGGTGAGCGCGTAGGAGCTGAACGGACTGCCGTTCCAGACCACGACATCGGCGGCCTTGCCGACCTCGAGCGTGCCGGTCTTCTCGGCGATGCCGAGCGCGCGCGCGGGATTCTGTGTGATCCAGCGGATGGCGTGCTCCGGCGCGATGGCGATGCCGGCTCGCGCTGCCGACGCGATGCCCTTGCCGGCCTCTTGGTTCAGGCGCTGGATGCCTTCGTCGGAGTCGGAGTGCACGATGGCGCAGCCGCCCTTGGCGGCATCGACGATGACCATGTTTTCGGGGATCGCGTCGTAGGACTCCATCTTGAAGCCCCACCAGTCCGCCCAGACGGCGGCGCATACACCGTTCTCGGCGAGCAGGTCGGCGATCTTGTAGGCCTCGGTGGCGTGATGGAAGGTCGAGACCTTGTAACCGAATTCTTTGGCCATATCGAGCACGATGGCCATCTCGTCAGCGCGGTAGCAGTGGTTCTGCACCAGGATCTCGCCGCGCAGCACGGCTGCCATCGTCTCCATGCGCAGGTCGCGCTTCGGCGCGCGCAGGTCCTTGGCGCCCGACGCGCGGCGCGCCTCGTACTGCGCCCAGTCGCGCTGGTACTCGACGGCCTCGGACCAGCTCTGGCGCCACGACGCCACATTGCCCATGCGGGTCGAGGGCAGCGTGCGGCGGTTGCCGTAGACGCGCTTCGGGTTCTCGCCGCAGGCCATCTTGAGGCCATGCGGCGCGTCCGGGAACTTCATGGCCTGGTAGGTGACCGCCGGCACGTTCTTGAGCGTCACCGAGCGGCCGCCGAACAGGTTCGCCGAACCGGGCAGCACGTGCAGCGTGGTGACACCGCCCTCGAGCGCGGCCTCGAAGCCTGGGTCCTGCGGCCATACCGAGTGCTCCGCCCAGACGTTGGCGGTGTTGGGCGCGGTGGCCTCGTTGCCGTCCGAGTGCGCGTCGACGCCCGGCGAGGGATAGACGCCGAGGTGCGAGTGGATGTCGATGACGCCGGGCGTCACCCACTTGCCGCGGCCGTCGATGACGCGCGTGCCTGGGGCGGCGGCGAGCCCACGCCCGACCGCTGCGACTTTGCCGTCGCGCAGCAGTACATCGGCGCCGTCCAGACGCTCGCCGGTGCCGGTGAGCACCGTGGCACCGCTGATGAGCACCTCCGGGGAGCTCGGTGCCCGATAGGTTGAGGGGAAGGGTGCCGTCTTCGTCGTCTCACCTGTGGCGGGCTTGGCCGCCGCCGTCGCGGCATCGGGTCGGTCGGGGCGCTTGACCGCGGTGGTCGGCGTACAGGCTGCGAGCAGCAGCGCAAGGCTGGCGCCACAGGCGGCAAGGGCGCGCCGATCGGCGTGGTGTCGACGGGTCATGGTCTCTCCCTCCACGGGTTCATGCTCGGGCAAGTCCCGTAAGAGTAAACGCTGGCTGGCGGGAAGACACGCTGCCCCGGCGCGGTTGCGCCGCGAAGCCGCTCGGGGGCAAGATGCGTTCCCGTCCTGCGTCCGCCCCGAATCACCTGGAGGCTCTGGCATGGCCTTCGCCAGCTTCGACGAGTTCTACCCGTTCTACCTCGGCGAACACGCCAACCGCACCTCGCGCCGCTTGCATGTGATCGGCACGCTGTTGGCGCTGACCCAGTTCGCCGGCGCGATCATCCTGCTGCAGCCGCGGTTGTTGCTCGCCGGCTTGTTGTTCGGCTACGGTTTCGCTTGGATCGGCCATTACTTCTTCGAGAAGAACACGCCCGCAACCTTCAAGAACCCGCTCTACAGCCTGCGCGGAGATCTGCGCATGGCCCGTGACGTGCTCAGCGGGCGCATCGCCTGGTGACGGATGCCGTCGGCTCCGGCCGGCGTATCCCTCCCCATCCCATACCCCATGCCCACGACCCGCATCGACCGTGCCTTCGAGCGCCGCCTCGCGGCTTTCGTGAACGCCGGCGACCTTCGCGCCCTGCAGGGCGGGCAGCGGGGCGTCGAGAAGGAATCGCTACGGGTCACGCCGCAAGGCCATATCTCGGCGACGCCGCATCCCGCTGCGCTCGGTGCCGCGCTCACCCACGCGCACATCACCACCGATTACTCCGAGGCATTGCTCGAGCTCGTCACGCCGACCTTCCGCAGTAACCCTGAACTGCTGCGTTATCTGCGCGACCTGCACCAGTCCGTCTATCAGCGGATCGATGACGAGCTGCTGTGGGCTGCCAGCATGCCTTGCGTGGTCGAGGGTGACGCCAGCATCCCGATCGCACAGTACGGACCCTCCAACATCGGTCGCATGAAGACCATCTATCGCGAAGGGCTGGGGTTGCGGTACGGACGCGTCATGCAGGCGATCTCCGGCGTGCACTTCAACTACTCCTTCCCGGAGCGCCTGTGGGAGGGTTGGGCGACGATCCGCGAGTCGCGCGATTCCGGTGCGGATTTCGTCTCGGCGAGCTACTTCGATCTCTTGCGCAACTACCGCAGGCACGGCTGGATCGTGCTTTATCTTTTCGGCGTCTCGCCGGCGGTCTGCAAATCCTTCCTACGGGCGCGCGGCGAAGTGCTGCCGGAGTTCGGCCGCGGCACCGCGTGGGAACCCCATGCGACCTCGTTGCGCATGAGCGATCTCGGTTACCGCAACCGCAACCAGTCGGGCGTCGAGGTCTCGGTGAACAGCCTGCAGGATTATGTGCGCGACCTGACGCGCGCCATCAGCACGCCGCACCCCGAGTATCAGCGGCTCGGCGTGAAGGTCGACGGCGTATACCGTCAACTCAACGCCAACCTGCTGCAGATCGAGAACGAGTACTACGCCTTCATCCGCCCCAAGCGGGTGGCGCGCTCCGGCGAGCGCCCCACCAAGGCGCTGCTGCGCGGTGGCGTCGAGTATGTCGAGGTGCGCTCGCTCGATGTCGATGCCTTCGATCCGGTGGGCGTCGAGGAGGGCACGCTACGCTTCCTTGAAGCGTTCATGGCGTTCTGCCTGATGCGCGAAAGTCCGCTGATCGATGCCGCCGAGCAGAGCTTGCTCGATGGCAACCATGTCACCGTCGCGCGGCGTGGACGCGAACCCGGGCTTTTTCTGCGACGAGATGGCCGCGAGGTGCCGATGCAGGACTGGGCGCGGGAGATCCTCGACCAGATGCAGGGGATCTGCGAACTCCTCGATGCGGGGGATCCGCAGCGGCCGCATGCCGCGGCGTTGGCAGCGCAGACCGCCAAACTCGACGATCCCGCCGTCACCCCCTCGGCAGGGCTGATCGCCACGCTGCGCAGCTCGGGCGAGTCGTTCTTCGATCTGGCGTTGCGCACCTCAGCCGCGCACAAGACCCAAATGACGGATCTGCCGGCGCTCGATGCGGCGCGGGCTGCCGAGTTCGCCGCCGATACGACCGAGTCCTTGTCCAAGGCCGAGGCCTTGGAGCGAGCGCCGCGCGAAGATCTCGACGCTTACCTCGACGCTTACCTCGCCTGAGCGTCAATCCTCGTAGATTCCCACCATGCGGCGTCCGCTCGAGTCGCGCAGGCCGCGGAACATGCCGGGGCTGTTGAACTCCAGCACGAGATGGCCTTGCGGGTCGACCGCGATGATCCCGCCCTCGCCGCCGCGCTGGACGAGCTTGCCCTGCACGACCTCTTTCGCGGCGCGCGCGAGCGACCAGCCCTTGTACTCGACCAGCGCACAGATGTCGTGGGCGACGACCGAGCGTATGAAGTACTCGCCGTGGCCGGTGGCGGAGACGGCGCAGCTTGCATTGTTGGCGTAGGTGCCGGCGCCGATGATCGGCGCATCGCCGATGCGGCCCCAGCGCTTGTTGGTCATCCCGCCGGTGGAGGTCGCAGCGGCGACATCGCCCCGGGAATCCACCGCGACGGCGCCCACCGTCCCGAGCCCCTGCAGCTCGTTGCGGGGCGCGCTGCGGCCTTGCAGCACGCGATCGAGCTGTTGCCGGCGTGTCGGGGTGATGAACCAGTCGTTCGGTACGCGCTCGAGACCCTTGAGGCCTGCGAACTCTTCAGCGCCCTCGCCTGAGAGCATCACGTGGGGCGAATCCTCCATGACGCGCCGCGCGAGATCGATGGGATGGCGCACCGTGGTGACGCCGGTGACCGCGCCGGCGGAGAGATCCTTGCCGGACATGATCGAGGCATCGAGATAGGCGCGGCCATCGTGGGCCAGCACCGCGCCGCGGCCCGCGTTGAAGAGCGGGTTGTCCTCCAGGAGGCGCACCGCGGTGGTCACGGCATCCAAGCTGCTGCCGCCCGCTTCGAGTACGGCGTAGCCGGCGTCGAGCGCGGCTTCCAGCCCTTGGCGGTAGGCTACGCCGCCATCCGCACCCAACTGTTCGCGGGCGATCACGCCGGCACCGCCGTGTATCGCGATCGCGAGGCGGCGCGGTGACGCCGGCTGCTCCGCTGCCGAGGGTGCTGCAGCTGCGGCGGCGGCCGTGGGCATCGTCATGATCGACGCCATTGCCACGAGCGCGGCATGACGCAGGGGGCGCAGGACAGAGGTATGCATGGCTTCATTTCCCAAGGTGGACGCTACAATCTTTGAGCGCGATGGAAAGATCGGCGAGCCGCGAGGGGTCCGGTCGCAGCCGCGCCGGGATCAGCTTGCGGGCCGCGAGGTGGTCCTTGGCGACATTGATGGTGTCGATGGCGAGCAGCTCGCCGTCGCGCAGGTAGCAGCAGGAGAACGCGCCGCTCGCAGGGTCGCCGCGCAGCACCACCTGATCGTGGCCCTGGGAGAGGCCCACGATCACCATCTTGTGTTCGTACTGGTCGGACCAGAACCAAGGCACCCGCTCGTGCCGCGCCTCGATGCCGAGCAGGTCGGCGGCGGCGGTGTTGGCCTGCTCGACGGCGTTGTCGACCGATTCGAGCCTCACGCGTCCACCGTAATGCACTGACGGGTGGTTGGTGCAGTCGCCGATCGCGTGTATCGCCGGGTCGGCGGTGCGACAGCGTTCATCGACCTGGATGCCGTTGTCGCAGGGCAGGCCGGCGTCACGCGCCAAGCCGTCGTTCGGCAGCACGCCGACGCCGAGGACCACCACATCGGCCTCGAGGGTGCCGGCCGCCGTGACGACCGCACGCACCCGTCCCTCTGCATCCCCCTCGAGGGCGAGCGGCCGCGCGCCAAGTCGGATGTCCACGCCGCGGTGCGCATGCTCCGCCTCGTACCAGCGCGATACCGGTTCGGCGACGACGCGGTTCATCACCCGTTCGGCGACTTCGAGCACCGTGACTTCGAGCCCGAGCTGCCGAAGGGTTGCGGCGACCTCGAGCCCGACGTAGCCGCCGCCCAAGATCACCGCCCTTCCAGCCGGGCGATCCAAGGCGCGCAGCGCATCGGCCCGCAGTGCATCCGCATCCGCGATGCTGCGAAGCACATGGACGCCGCCAAGGTCGACGCCGGGCAGCGGCAGCGAGCGGGGGCGGCTGCCGGTGGCAAGCACCAGGGCGTCGTAAGGGTGTGCGCTGCCGTCCGCCAGCCTCACCTGCCGCGCGCTGCGCTCGAGACGGGTCACGGTCTGGCCAAGGTGCAGATCGACTTTCTGTTCAGCGAAGAAAGCCGGTTGGCGCAGCTGTAGGCGATCGACCGGCAGTCCGCCCGCCAGGTACTTCTTGGAGAGCGGGGGGCGTTGGTAGGGGAGCCAGGGCTCCTCGCCGAAGACCGCGATCGCGCCGCCATAGCCGCGACGCCGCAGTGCCTCGACGAACTGCGCGGCGGCCTGCCCGGCACCCACGACCACCACATTGCGCAGATCCGTCATCGTCATGGGCCGGCATGATAGGCGGCGGCACGACCCGGCACCACCGAGCGCAGGCGCACCATCGACGGGCGCGCGCGACGGCCGACTGCGCCATAATGGTGCGGGGAGCGGGTCCGGCCAACGCCAAACCCCTGCTTTTCAGTGTCGCCAGCGTGGCACAGAAGGTGCAATATCCCATTTCGTCGCGTACGGACCCTGCATCGGGAGAATCTCGCCATGAAACTCATCACTGCCATCATCAAGCCCTTCAAGCTCGACGACGTGCGCGCCGCGCTGTCCGATATCGGCGTCTCCGGCATGACCGTCACCGAGGTCAAGGGCTTCGGCCGTCAGCGCGGTCACACCGAGCTCTACCGAGGCGCGGAATACGTCGTGGATTTCGTCCCCAAGACCCGTATCGAGGTCGCGGTGCGAGCCGACCTCGCCGACCAAGTGGTGGAAGGCATCGTGAAGGCCGCCAAGACCGGCAAGGTCGGCGACGGCAAGATCTTCATCACCGACATCGACCGGGTCATCCGCATCCGCACCGGCGAGACCGACGAATCGGCGCTCTGACCCGTATGCCGAAGGCCATCCGCCTGCACCAGACCGGTGGCCCTGAGGCGCTGGTCCTCGAAGATTTCGCTCCGGGTCCGCCATCTGCGGGCGAAGTCACGGTGCGCCACACGGCCATCGGTCTCAACTTCATCGACGTCTACGACCGGACCGGTCTTTACCCGATGTCGCTGCCCGGCGGTCTCGGACGCGAGGCGGCGGGCACTGTGGCGGCCGTCGGGCGTCGCGTGCGTGGCTTCCGGGTCGGCGACCGTGTGGCCTATGTGCTCGGCCAACCGGGAAGCTACGCAGACCTGCGCAACGTCGCGGCCGACCGCCTCGTCAAGGTACCGCGAGCGGTCAGTGACGAGCAGGCCGCCGCGTTGATGCTCAAAGGCCTGACGGCGCACTACTTGCTGCGCCGCACCTACAAGGTCCGGCGCAACGACTGGATCCTCGTGCATGCGGCAGCCGGCGGTGTCGGTCTGTTGCTTTGCCAATGGGCGCGGGCGCTCGGGGCGCGGGTCATCGGGGTGGTGGGCAATGCGGAGAAAGCCGCGCTCGCCAAGCGTCACGGCTGCCGCCATGTCCTGCTGTCGGGCAGCGGTCCGCTCGCGCCCGAAGTGCGGCGCTTGACGCGCGGTGCGGGCGTCGCCGTGGTCTACGACTCGGTAGGCAAGGACACCTTCATGGACTCGCTCGACGCTCTGGCGCCGCTCGGCATGATGGTGACCTACGGCAACGCCTCCGGGCCGCCCCCTGCGATCTCGCCGCTCGAACTCGCCAAGCGTGGCTCGCTGTTCCTGACACGGCCGACCTTGTTCGCCTACATCTCCAAGCCCGCGGAGCTGCAATCCGCGGCGCGGGAGCTCTTCCGCATGGTGTCTTCGGGCAAGGTGAAGCTGCGTATCGGGCAGCGCTACGCTCTCGCTGATGCGGCGGATGCACACCGCGATCTCGAGGCCCGTCGCACCACCGGCTCGACGGTGCTGCTGCCCTGAGCGCTTTGCCGGCTGCCGACACGCGGCCGCGGCACCCTCTCAGCCGATCGGTCCTTGGCCTGGCTTCAGTACGCCGATCAGCGCCGAGATCGCCACCCCTGCCCAGATGATCAGCACATAGGGGCGGCAAGCCGCCATCCCGTCGGTCATCCGGCGGTCGCTCTCGGGCGTCGGGCCGCTGGCGGCAAGCGTACGGAAGCCGTCAATGAACGGCGGGATCTTCAGTCGGATCATGAAGCCGCAGAAGATCAGGAACGCGAAGATCAGCAGTTTCGCGGCGAGCCAGGGATAGGGCCGCAGCGGCCCCGTCGTCCAGTGGTAAGCGACCGAGACGACGATCGCTGCGATCATGAACACGCGGAAGCGACGGTCCCAGGTCGCGAGCCTGCGACCGAACTCCGTGCCTTCTTTGGTGTGGATGGTGTGCACCACCCAGACCCAGACCGGACCGAGCGCGAGGATGGCGAGCAGCTGCCATTGCGGGTGCTCGTAGCCGATGTAGTGCGCGAGTGCGCCGCCCACCGTGAGCGTCAGCGCGAGACAGTATCGCGGCAGCATGTCGAGGTTGATGAAGATCTTGAAGGCCGTGAGCCGCGCCTCGCGCGAGAGCGTCGTGTCGGTGACGAACTTGCTGGAGTAGAACACCCCGGCATCACCGCCCAGCCAATACACGAACAGCAGGATGTGCAGATATCTCAGCAGCCCGTGCGCGAGTCCGATCTCCTCGACCATGTCGTCCTCCTCTCGGCTCGGGCGTCGCGCCTAGACGGCGTTGCGGACTTTCGGGTCGCCGCTGCGGATATGACGGCTGCGTAGCGAGGCCGTCGCGATGAAGACCTCGCGCAGGAAGTAGATCAGCCCTGTCATGATCGTGACCATCGCAGCGACGAACACCATGGCGATGGCGCGAGCGAGCGAGCGGTCGAGCAGTGCATCGATGAACATCATCCCGATCAGGCCGCAGATCATGATCGCTGCGATGGTGCACAGCACGATGCCGCGCTGGATGAGTTTCGCGCGTATCGCGAGCATGTCGCGCAGCGCGGTGAGCTCGGTCGTCTCGTCGGGTTCGTCGGTCTTGAAAGACACCTCACGCGCCCGATCGATCACTCTCGCGAGGCGCTGCGTCAGCATCGACAGGAAAGTGCCGATGCTGGTCAACAAAAACGCCGGGGCGAGCACCAACTGGATGACGCGCGAGATGTCGGTGAAATAAAATTCGGTCATGGTCCTAGGATTCTAGACCTTTTCCGTCGTATCCTCATGCCACCATCTTCCTCGGCTCGGCCGAGGCCCCGTTCTTTGGACCGCAAAGCATAGAGGTTGTCATGCGCATGTCGCCCGCTCTTGCCGCCCTGATGGTCACGCTCGCTGGTTGCACCGCGCAAGGCGGTGGGACGACCCTCGGGTCCGCTGCTGGCACCGCCGCTTCGGCGGTCGGCCTGCTTGCCCCTGAGGCACGCAGTCGGCTCGAGGCGAACCGCTGGGAACTCGTCTACTGGGAGGGCACGCCCGTGCCGCACGGTGACAACGGCGAGCCCGTGATCCTGACCTTCGCCGAAGGGCGGGTCAGCGGTCATGCGGGATGCAACCGCATGACGGCGGGGTATGAACTCGGGCCCGAGGCCGGACGGATCATCGTCAAGGCACCGGTCACCACCCGCATGGCCTGCGAAGAGGACCGTATGAAATTCGAGGCGGCCTTCACCAAGGCCTTCGGTGCGGCGACCGCCGTGCGCTTCGAGGGCAACCATCTGCACCTCGACTCGCCGGGCGTACCGACCCTCAAATTCCACCTGCGCGAACTGCAGGGCGGCTAGAACGCCGGGCGCTTGCCGCGCCTGAACGGGGCATCGAGCGCTGCAAGTTCGCGTACGTCCCGCGAATACGGGTCCGGTTTGAACACCACGCTGCCGTCGTCGTCGCGGTCGGCGGTCCAATAGATGATCAGCACGGGCACCTTCTTGGCGAGCCGGACGGTGCGCGTCTCGCCCGCCGCGACCGCCGCGTCGAGCGCAGCGCGGTTCCAGCGCGCCGGGTCGGCGAGCAGCAGCTCGGCGAGCTCGAGCGGCCGCTCGGTGCGGATACAGCCCGAACTGAAGGCGCGCACGGTCTCGTTGAACAGGGTTTTGCTCGGTGTGTCGTGCAGATAGACGAGGTGCGGGTTCGGGAAGTTGATCTTGACCACGCCGAGGGCGTTGTCGGGACCCGCATCCTGCCGCAGCATGAACGGGAAGTTCGATGCGGAGTAGCGGCTGAAGTCGATGTTGGCCGGGTTGAGTTTGTTGCCGTTGCGGTCGATCACCGACAGCCGCTTCCGCGCGAGGATGCTTCGGTCGTTGCGCCGCAGCGTGGGCAGGATGTCCTTGGCGAGGATGCCGGGCGGGACGGTCCAGGTCGGGTTGACGACGATGTTGTCGATGGTTGACTTGAACACCGGTGTCTCACGGAACGGCTGGCCCACCACCGCGCGGGTGCGCCATCGCCGCTGACCGTCGACCAGATAGCGCACCTCGAAGCCGGCGATATCGACCACCACCAGCGCCCCGTCATCCTTGATCTCGTGCAACACCTGCCGAGCGCGTTCGAGGTTCACCCTAAGTTGGTCGACCCGCTGTTTCGCCGGCACGTTGAGCGCGCGCGTGGTGCCGGGGCCGAGCACCCCATCGACATCCATGCGGTGGCGGTGTTGCGCATGCTTCAGCGCGGCCTCGAGCGTGGTATCGAACAGCTCCGGCGTCGTTGCCGTGACGGTGGGCGTTGCCGCCGTGGACTTCGCGACGGCGGCGAGATCCCCGGTGATGGCGAGGCGTTGGCGCAGCACCGGCACCCGCGGATCGGTGGTGCCGACCTTCAAGGCTGGACCTTCAGGGATGGTCGGCCAGCCGCCGAGCGCCGCAAGGCTGCGATAGGCGGCGAGGGACTCGCGGCCGGCCTTGTAGAGCGGATGCTGGGGCCGTGCCGCGGCGACGCTCGCGAGCAGGCGGTTGCGAGCGATGGCATCACGCACGAAGGTGACCGCATCGACCTCGCGGATGTCGCGGCCGCCGAAGTTCCAGTTCGCATCGAGCGACACCGGGTCGACCTTGCCGAAATAGAGATGGTAGAGCACGAGCGCATAGGCGTCGGTGGCGAGCAGGTCGAGTTTCGCTTGGTCGACGGGTGGCAAAGGCTTGCGCTGCAGCAGCGCCTGCAGCGGCTTGAGGTGGTAGTCCTCCGGACGCAGACCATCGTCCTCGATGTCCTTCAGCACCTCGATGAGCGACACCAGACGCGCACGGTCCCAGAGCGGCGTGTACGCGTTCTCCGAATAGAGTTTGCCCAAGGTGCGCGAAGCGAACAGCGGCTCACCATCGACGCTCACCGATCCGCCGGCGTTGATGATCTCGACGCGTTCGCGCAGCGCTTCGGTGACCGGATTGGTGGCAGGCAGCGCGGTCGCAGTGGGGCGGGCCGGCGTGGGTGATGCAGGTTGCGGCAGGACTGGCTGCGCCCCGAGCGTTGAGGGGTGCGCGAGCGCGACGGCGAGCAGCAACGCCCAGGCTGTGCCGCGCGGGGCGAGGGGAGCGATGATGAGTGGAAGGGGGGTGTCCAAAGGGGTGCCTGATGGTGAGTGACGATGATGGACCGTTCGCATCATACAATCCCCCATATGCAACCCGTCGATGCGCCGCAGTTGGGTCCCGCGCTCATCGCTTGGCATCTGCGCAGCGGACGCCATGATCTGCCGTGGCAGCAAGAGCGCAGCCCTTACCGGGTGTGGGTCTCGGAGATCATGCTGCAGCAGACGCAGGTCGCGACGGCCATCCCGTACTACGAGCGCTTCATGTTGCGCTTTCCGGATATCGCAACGCTCGCGGCAGCACCCATCGACGAAGTGCTGCACCTTTGGACCGGACTCGGCTACTACGCGCGCGCACGCAACCTGCACCGCGCGGCGCAACAGATCCGTGACCGGCACGGCGGCGAGTTCCCGGGCCGTTTCGACGAAGTGACCGCGTTGCCCGGCATCGGCCGCTCCACGGCCGGGGCGATCCTCGCCTTGTCCCGTGATGAGCGGCATCCGATCCTCGACGGCAACGTCAAGCGCGTGCTCGCACGCTACTTCGGTGTCGAGGGCAGCGCCGCGGAGCGTGCAGTAGAGCAGCGGTTGTGGTCGTTGTCGGAGGCCGCTACGCCCGCGGAAGGTGTCGCGACCTACACGCAGGCCGTGATGGACCTCGGCGCGACCCTGTGCACGCGCCGCAAGCCCGCCTGCGCGCTCTGTCCGTTGAGCGAGGGTTGCAGTGCGCGCCGCAGCGGTCGCCAACACGAGATCCCGGCGCCGAAGCCGCGCGCGCGCGGTGCCGCCCGCCCCTCGCGACGCTGCTGGATGCTGTTCGTGCGGGATGAGCAGGGCGCGGTGTTCCTCGAGCGCCGGCCGGAACGCGGCATCTGGGGCGGACTCTGGTGCGCGCCTGAGTTCGCCTCGGCGAGCGCCGCGACAGCGTGGGCGAGCAG
>Ga0208596_1000133_pt1 | contig 24542 bp, 24 predicted proteins | sample LakMenEpi12Jul11_FD_150686 | JGI IMG/M metagenome (GOLD analysis project Ga0208596, IMG submission 150686) | Freshwater microbial communities from Lake Mendota, WI - 12JUL2011 deep hole epilimnion (SPAdes) | ecosystem: Environmental > Aquatic > Freshwater > Lake > Epilimnion/Euphotic zone ...
AAATGAAACATCATTAACCAAAGTGCGATTGTCATCTGTTGTGCTAACAGTTAAGCCAGAGATTGCAATCAGAGGGCTTGTCATTATGAACTCCTCCGTGCGGGATCTAGAGAATCGCGAAGTCCATCGCCAACAAGATTGAGGCCCACCACGGCAATAGTGATGAAGAGCGATGGGAATGCCAGCGTCCACCACGCAAATGCCGCAAGTGCTTGAGCATCAGAGACCATCAGTCCAAGAGAAGCATCAGGCGGTTGTGTTCCAAGACCAAGAAAGCTCAATCCTGATTCAGTCAAAATTGCCCAAGACATAGATAGAGCAATCTGAATCACGATGGTTGGTAGAACATTGGGAAGGATGTGGCTGAAGAGAACTTTAGGAGTAGAAAATCCTAAAATGCGAACAGCTTTTACATAATCCATCTCTTTAACGCTCAATACAGGTCCGCGAGCGACGCGAATGAAGATCGGTGTGTAAACAACTGCGATCGCAAGTGATGTATCAATCCATGAGTTACCGAGGCTATTAACAATTGCCAAGGCAAGAAGAATTGCTGGGAATGCGAAGATCACATCGCTAAAGCGCACCACAAATACATCGAGAACTTTGCCAAAATATCCGCCGACAACACCAAGGAAGACACCCACTAATGTGGCAATTGAAACAGCAGTAATTGAAACGGTCATAGACCTGCGCATACCGTCCATGCAGCGAGAGAGAATATCTCGGCCGAATTGATCGGTACCAAACCAGTACTGCGATGACGGACCTTGCAACGCATTGACTGGATCCTGAATAAGTGGGTCATGTGGGGTAAGTCCAAAAGCAGAAAGAAGTGAAATAACCACCATGATTAAAACTAAAACTCCACCGACCACTCCGCTGGTGCTCTTCAAGTAATAGGAAAACCAAGTTTTCTCTCTCATTTGATTCTCGGATCTATGCGTCGATAAATAATGTCGGTAATTAAATTGATAGTTACAAACATGATTGCGAAAAGCATGATGCTACTTTGGACTGTGGCATATTCGCGCTTATTAATAGCATCGAGAATCTGTCGTCCCATCCCTGGCATTGCAAAGATTTTTTCCGTGATTACCGCTCCACCCAAAAGGTATCCAAATTGAATACCTGTCATAGTGACAATTGGAATCAGTGAATTGCGCAGAACATGTTTGAACTGAACTACCTTGTGTTTAACTCCCTTACCATAAGCGGTACGGATAAAGTCCTTATCTACTGTCTCCAATAGGGCCGAACGCGTTGTGCGCATAACGGGAGCAGCTACTGCGATTCCCAGAACTAACGCTGGAAACATCATCTGCTGAAAATTCATCCAAGGGTCTTCCCATGGAGCCATATATTCGTAACCGTTCGGAAAATATCCGAAGACGTTCGCCATAATTGTGACAATTGCGGTGCTCAGAACAAAGCCTGGAACTGCAAGTGCAAGGAGACCGAAGAACTGGCCAGCAAAATCGCGTGTGCTTCCAGGCTTGCTCGCACTAAACATTCCCACGCTAATTCCCATAATCACACCAAGGATGGTTCCAAAGAGTGCCAGTTGAATTGTTACGGGTAGTGAAGATTTCGTTAGCTCGAGAACTGATACGCCATTGGAATAGGCGAAGCCGAAGTCACCAGATAAGAAAGCGCCCATCCATGAGAAATACTGTCCGACAAGTGATTTATCAATTCCGTAATAGACCTTGAGCGCTGCAATCTGTTCCGGGTTGAGTGCGCCTGTTTCGATACCGAGGGATCCTGTAATTGAATCACCTGGAATCACTCTAAGTACGATGAACACAAAAACTGAGATTCCGAAAAGGGTCGTGAGCACACTCACAAGGCGAGTGAGAAAGACTGACGAAACCAGTCTGGATAGCACGCGAATAATCTCCTTAATTGGATACAAATACTAATAAAAGCAATGTGAAATGGTGATGCGGTGCGCGAACCCTCGTTTCGCGCACCGCATCCCTATTTAATTTATCCCAGTGACGCTGAACGCAATGGAAGTAGTGAACCTGTAGCAAGAGCTGTGAAGTTCTTTAGGTTCTTTGATGCTACGCGGTACTCGAATGGAGTTGCAATCCATACCCATACTGCGTTGTCTTCTAGCTCCTTCGAGATGGCTGTGTAAGCCTCTGCGCGGACTGAAGTCTTTGCACTTGACTTGCCCTTAAGGAAGTTTGCATCAAGAGTTGATGACGCATAAGTCGCAACCTTGTTCAAGTTTCCTGTAGAAGTGAAGTAACGGGTGTACATCGTGTCTGGATCGATACGACCACCGTTATTTGCAAGTGTTGCAACGAAATCACCGGCAAGCCAACGTGGAACATATGTTGCCTGGTCAGTGATATCTAGCTCCATTGTGATGCCTGCCTTTGCAAGCTGAGCCTTGATGTTCTGTGCCATCGCAACAGATGTTGCCCAGCCGGTGCTGGTGACTAGTGCCTTAAATGTCACATCTGTCTTTCCAGAAGCTGTGAGATAGGCCTTTGCCTTAGCAAGATCTGCCTTAGGGCAAGCGCGTGCTGTTGTGCTTGAACGGTATGCAGGGCTTGTTATTGGGCCAGTTACTGCACCTTGTCCAAGTAGCGCTGTATTGATGACTTCCTGACGATCGAGAGCGCACTGCACCGCAAGGCGAACGTTCTTATCGTTAAATGGCGCTACCTTGTTGTTGAGCTGGAGTGCGTAATACGCAAGCGCTGGAGTCTTGAATAGCTTGAGGTTACGTGAGTTAACCTGCTTAGCAATGAGTGGATCAGAGATGATTCCGAACTGAATTGTTCCGGCGTTCATCGCTGAGAGAATTGATGCTTCTGTTGGGATCACACGAATTGTAATGTCGGAGATCTTTGGCTCACCCATCCAGTAATCAGGGTTAGCTGAAAGCTTGACAGATTGTGTTGGCTCCCATGAAACATACTTATATGCGCCAGTTCCGTTTGGCTTATTTGTTCCGCCAACTTTACCTGCTGCAATATCAGTTGATGAAAGCATCGCCATGTTAACACCATCAAGTGCTGCAAGAATTGGAACGTTTGGTACTGACAAGTTGAGTGTCAAGTAACGTCCTGCAGCAGTGATTGATGTGATGGTTGCGATGTTTGCACGTGCAGCAGCACCAGTCTTGGTGTCAAGAATGCGCTCTAATGATGCCTTTGCATCGACTGCATCAAATGTTGAACCATCGTGGAACTTAACTCCTTCACGAAGTGTGAGGCGAAGTGTCTTTCCATCTGCGCTGAACTGCCATGCTGACGCGAGGCCAGTCTTGAGCTTATTTGCTGGTCCAACTTCAACCAAGCTTGAGTAGACAAGTCCGAGTGCACGTACAGTGGCAAAGTTTGTCGCTGTATGTGGATCCAACTTGTCGATATCTAGAACGCTACCGATAACGAGGGAGGCTGATTCCGCCTTCGCAGGTTGTGCAGCCAATGTTCCAACAGCAAGTGATGCCGCAAGAGCTGCGATTGCTAGTTTCTTTCTCTTCACCGATTCTCCCTTCAAAACCGGAGCCGCTCTGGCTCCGTATGAAAATTTCTTTCATCTACTGCTTGGGTACGTGAAAATCATGCTCCCTCAATGGCCATAGGTCAAGCATAAATAGGTAACGATTACAGCAATTATGGGTGAGTTTTTTACTCGTGGAGCGCTTCGCGAATCCGATCAGAGGAGCTGGCAAGTCGACTTTTTGCTGTCACTGCATCTATGTTGAGCAAAATCATCAAGATCGCAATCTTGACTTTAAATCCAGAATCTTCAAGGGCTTTCTCGGCAACGATACGTGGAGCCCCAGTGGCACTTTCAATAATGCGTATCGCTCGATCTCGTAGCTTTCCATTGGTAACTTGTAGATCCACCATCAGATTTCCAAAAGTCTTTCCTAATCTGATCATGGTGATAGTCGAGATCATATTAAGTACTAATTTTTGAGAAGTTCCTGACTTGAGGCGGGTTGATCCCGCAAGTACTTCAGGGCCTGAATCAATTTCAATGGGGAAATCAACATGTGAAGAAAGCTCAGACTGTGGGTTGCTCGTCAAACTTATTGTTGCTGCTCCGATTGAACGCGCATAATCAACTGCACCGATTACATAGGGGGTTCGACCGCTTGCAGCGATTCCAACAACTGCATCGCTGGCGCGTAAGTCGATAGATTTCAAATCGGTGACACCTAGCTCGGTGTTATCTTCTGCACCTTCAACCGCGTGCTTGAGCGCGGTCTCACCACCTGCAATGAGCGCAATCACTTGATCATCAGAGATTGAAAACGTTGGTCCGCATTCAGCAGCATCTAAAACGCCGAGACGACCAGAAGTTCCGGCTCCGATGTAAATCAATCGTCCGCCCTGCATTAAGCGATCAACGATTGCATCAATTGCTCGCTCTATCGCTGGAAGTTGTAGCGCGATTGCCTTCGGAACATCAGCATCGCTCTCGTTCATCGCTTTAAGCAGTTCGCCGATACTCATAATGTCAAGGAGATGAAATTTCTCATCTACTTGTTCGGTTCGAAGTTTTCCGAGTTCTGCCTTTGGCTCTTCACTCATGTTGGCATAGTAGTTAGGTTGAGCGAAAAAGGGTAGAAATTCACCCCAATATTCACCCGATAGATGCTGGGGTGTCGGTCAGACAGACTCACGTCCTAGTGCAGGATGCACACTATGGATATCAGCGAACTCGAAATCCCAGAAGTACCTATTCCTGCTCGCATCCTGGAAGAGAAGGCGCAAGCTCAAAAGAATCAGCGTGCTGTCATCTCAGCTGCAAAGGCGCGGCGCAGAAAAACCACAGCTGTAAAGACCGTCAAGCGTAAAGCGAGTTAGCGCTTACGCTGTTGGTGCTTCTGCGAGATCTTCTGGAGTGTCAGGCATTGTCGCCTTTGGAGCTCCAGTAAATGTAAATGTGGCATCAGGGCCATCGCCATCAACATCTACAACAATGATTTCGCCAGCTTTAAGTTCGCTGAAGAGAATGCGCTCAGAGAGTGCATCTTCAATCTCACGTTGAATAACGCGACGCAATGGTCGTGCACCAAGTAGCGGATCATAACCGCGAGCAGCTAAGAGATCCTTCGCACCTTGTGTAAGTTCGATGCCCATATCTTTCGCCTTCAAACGGTCATCAAGATTTGCAACCATGAGATCAACGATAGAGATGATCTGCTCTTTGGTGAGCTGGTGGAAGACAATGACGTCATCAATACGGTTGAGGAATTCTGGACGGAAGTGCGACTTAAGTTCATCGCTTACCTTCGCCTTCATGCGCTCGTAATTTGTGAGGTCATCATCAGAGTTTGCAAAGCCGAGTCCTTGACCCTTTGAGATGTCGCGAGTACCAAGGTTTGTTGTCATGATGATGACTGTGTTCTTGAAATCTACGGTGCGGCCTTGTGAATCTGTAAGGCGACCATCTTCAAGTACCTGAAGAAGAGAGTTAAAGATATCTGGGTGAGCCTTTTCGATCTCATCGAAGAGAACAACTGAGAATGGACGACGGCGAACCTTCTCTGTGAGCTGTCCACCCTCGTCGTAACCGACATACCCTGGAGGTGCACCGAAGAGACGTGAGGCTGTGTGGCGCTCTGAATATTCAGACATATCCAGTTGAATCAACGCGCTCTCATCACCAAAGAGGAATGAAGCGAGTGTGCGTGAGAGTTCAGTCTTTCCAACTCCTGATGGGCCGGCGAAGATAAATGAACCGCCAGGACGCTTTGGATCTTTAAGTCCCGCGCGTGTACGGCGAATTGCTTGTGAAAGTGCCTTGATCGCTTGATCTTGGCCAATCACGCGGCGATGAAGTTCATCTTCCATGCGAAGAAGTCGTGCAGTCTCTTCTTCTGTAAGTTTGAAGACAGGAATACCGGTAGATGCTGAGAGAACTTGTGCAATGAGTTCTTCATCAACTTCAGTGACCTTATCGAGATCAGTTGCTTTCCAATTCTTCTCAGCTGCAGTGCGTTCTTCGATAAGAGTCTTCTCTTTATCGCGAAGTGCTGCAGCACCTTCAAAGTCTTGGCCATCAATTGCAGACTCTTTCGCCTTACGAGCTGCTGCGATCTTTTCATCGAATTCACGGAGTTCAGCAGGTGCTGTCATGCGCTTTATGCGAAGACGTGATCCTGCCTCATCAATAAGGTCGATTGCCTTATCTGGCAAGAAGCGATCTGATACATAGCGATCTGCCATGTTTGCAGCAGCTGCAAGTGCACCATCTGTAATGGATACACGGTGATGGGTTTCGTAACGATCACGAAGACCCTTCAAAATTTCAATGGTGTGAGCAACTGATGGCTCTTTCACCTGAATTGGTTGGAAGCGGCGCTCAAGGGCTGCATCCTTCTCAACGTGCTTGCGATACTCATCAAGAGTTGTTGCACCGATTGTCTGGAGTTCACCGCGAGCAAGCATTGGCTTCAAGATGCTCGCGGCATCAATCGCACCCTCAGCAGCGCCTGCGCCAACAAGTGTATGAATTTCATCGATAAAGAGAATGATGTCGCCGCGAGTTTTAATCTCTTTGAGAACCTTCTTCAAGCGCTCTTCGAAATCTCCACGGTAACGAGATCCGGCAACGAGAGCGCCGAGATCGAGTGAGTAGAGCTGCTTATCTTTAAGAGTTTCAGGAACATCGTTCTTTGCGATTGCCTGCGCTAGACCTTCAACCACTGCAGTCTTTCCAACGCCAGGTTCACCAATAAGTACTGGGTTATTTTTTGTACGACGGGAGAGAACCTGCATAACACGTTCGATTTCAAGATCGCGACCGATCACTGGATCGAGCTTTCCTTCACGCGCTGCCGCTGTCAGATTGCGTCCAAATTGATCAAGTACCAATGATGTTGATGGAGTTCCTTCTGCCGGTCCACCTTGTGTAACCGCTTCTTTACCTTGGTATCCGGAGAGAAGTTGAATTACTTGCTGGCGCACACGATTGAGATCTGCGCCGAGCTTGACCAATACCTGCGCTGCAACGCCTTCACCTTCGCGAATAAGTCCAAGCAAAATGTGTTCGGTGCCAATGTAATTGTGTCCAAGTTGAAGAGCCTCGCGAAGCGAAAGTTCGAGAACTTTCTTTGCACGAGGAGTAAATGGAATATGCCCTGATGGGGCTTGCTGTCCTTGTCCGATGATCTCTTCAACTTGAGCGCGAACGGCTTCAAGTGAGATGCCGAGTGATTCAAGACCTTTTGCAGCAACGCCTTCGCCCTCATGAATGAGTCCAAGAAGGATGTGTTCGGTACCGATGTAATTGTGGTTGAGCATGCGTGCTTCTTCTTGAGCCAAGACAACTACACGTCGGGCTCGATCGGTAAAGCGCTCAAACATCGGCTGACCTCTTCTCTACTTCTTTTGCGGTGAACTACTGGCTAGCCTATAACTTCGCCCGTCCACGGCGCGAGGTGAAGATGGCTGCACAGTTAGAACCCCAGATCTAGGGGCGATATTCCCCAAAATGGGCTCTATTTAGGCCTAGATGTGGGGCAAAAGACTAAAGAATTTTGAGCATGCGGGTATTGCCGAGGGTATTGGGCTTGACCGACTCAAGATCGAGGAACTCTGCAACGCCCGTGTCGTATGAACGCAAAAGCTCTGAGTAGACGTCGGGATCGACTGGAGTTCCATGAATTTCTTGAAAACCATGGCGGCCGAAAAATTGCGTTTCAAAGGTGAGACAAAAGATTCGCTGAACTCCAACTGCGTGTGCACGTTCAATAATCGCTTCAAGAATTTTATGTCCTACGCCTTGTCCTTTGAGTCGATCGAGAACTGCAACTGTGCGAACTTCTGCGAGATCTTCCCAAAGAACGTGAAGCGCTCCACAACCAACGACAACATCGCCTTCAACCGCAACTGTAAACTCTTGAACATCTTCATAAAGCATTACGGTCTCTTTATTTAGTAACCGTCCGCCGAGTGTGTATGTATCAATTAGTGCGCGAATGCCAGGAATATCTTTTGTACGGGCCGAACGAATTTCAATAGACACTACTCAGCCTCTGGCTTAACAAGTGGGAACAAAATTGTTTCGCGAATCCCAAGTCCAGTGAGTGCCATCAACAGTCGATCAGCGCCCATTCCCATTCCACCCATCGGCGGCATACCAAACTCCATTGCGCGCAAAAAGTCTTCATCGAGTTGCATCGCTTCAAGGTCACCTTTTGCGCCGAGTGCAGCTTGTTCTAGCAAACGCTCGCGCTGAACAACAGGATCGATCAGCTCTGAATATCCGGTTGCAAGTTCAAATCCATCAACATAGAGATCCCACTTTTCAGCAACTCCAGGGATTTCGCGGTGGGCACGAACTAGTGGAGAGGTATCAACTGGATATCCCATAACAAATGTTGGTTCAATTAACTTATCTTGGGAGACATGTTCGAAAATCTCTTCTGCAAGCTTTCCGGTAATCCACTTTGGATCAATTTTCATACCTAACTTCGTTGCAATCTTCTTTAATTCTTCAATAGGAGTAAGGGCTGTGACAGTCTCTCCAACTCCCTCAGAAATGGCGTCGTATAGAGAAATCTCTTTCCACTGTCCGCCGAGATCTGATTGGCGTCCATCAACATGTGTGACGACATGTGAACCAGAGATAGCCATCGCTGCATTTTGAATAAGTGAACGTGTGAGATCTGCGATCGATCTCCAATCGCCAAATGCCTGATAAGTCTCAATCATCGCAAACTCTGGTGAGTGTGATGAATCAGCACCTTCATTGCGGAAGTTGCGGTTAATTTCAAATACACGCTCAAGGCCGCCTGCTACACATCGCTTGAGGAAGAGTTCAGGTGCAATTCGTAGGAAAAGATCGATGTCATATGCATTTGAAAAAGTTTTAAATGGACGCGCAGCTGCTCCACCGTGCATTACCTGCAACATCGGCGTTTCAACTTCTATAAAGTCTTGGCTAGTAAATGTCTCGCGAAGTGAGCGCATAACCTGTGGGCGTAGGCGTGCAATTGTGCGAGCTTCTGGTCTGACGATGAGATCGACATAACGCATACGTACGCGGGTCTCTTCAGACATGGGCTTGTGATCATTCGGCAATGGTCGAAGTGACTTTGATGCCATCGTCCACGAATCTGCAAGGAGTGAGAGCTCACCGCGCTTTGATGTAATTATTTCACCAGTAACGCTGACGATATCGCCAAGATCTACATCGCCCTTCCACGCATCAAGTTGTTCTTGCCCAACTTTGTCGAGCGAGAGCATTGCTTGAAGCTCAGTGCCATCGCCTTCACGCAGCGTTGCAAAGCAGAGTTTTCCAGTGTCTCGCTTAAAAATAATTCGACCTGTGAGAGATGCTTGATCTCCTGTTGCAGTGTCAGTCTCTAATGTTGCGTACTTCTCGCGGACTTCTTTCAGAGTATGTGTACGTGCAACGGCAACTGGATATGGATCGACCCCGCGCTCGATCAAATGTGCGCGCTTTTCACGACGAATCCGCAGTTGTTCTGGGAGGTCGTCTTCGGTCGGTATCGGCGGTTGCGTACTCATAGGATCGGCAGTCTACCTTTTAGATATTTTTCTCGTGAATTAGGCGCAATCCAATAAGTGTTAAATCAGGCTCGTATTCATCGATTGACTCGCTGACATCAATGACGAGTGGGGCTAATCCACCTGTTGCGATGACAGTCGGCGCTTGGTCATAGCTCAAGGCCAATTCAGCGGTGATTTTTTCTACGAGGCCATCAACTTGTCCAGCAAAGCCGAAGATTGTTCCTGATTGCAAAGCTTCAACAGTGTTCTTACCGATTGCATTCTTGGGGCGAACCAATTCAACTTTACGAAGTTGAGCAGCGCGAGAGGCAAGTGCATCGACAGAGATCTCGATTCCCGGGGCAAGTGCTCCTCCTAAGAATTCGCCTTTAGGTGAGACCACATCAAGGTTGGTCGAGGTTCCAAAATCGACAACGATGGCTGGGCCACCGTAGAGAGTGTGTGCTGCAAGAGTGTTAACGATGCGGTCCGCACCAATCTCTTTTGGATTATCGACCAATAGTGGAACACCTGTCTTAGTTCCAGGTTCAACAATGGTTGTTGGAATATCAGAAAAGTAGCTTGCAATCATTGTGCGAAGTTCGCGCAGAGTTGCCGGTACTGTTGAACAGATAGAGAGGCCAGTGATTGCATATCCCTGCACGAGAGCATTTACTTGAAGTGACATCTCGTCTGAAGTCGAGCGAGGATCTGTCTTTACGCGCCATGACTTGATGAGATCTTCTCCATCAAATAAGCCCAAGACCGTGTTGGTATTACCCACATCGATTGTTAACAGCATGACTACTCCGCTCTCATTGATAACGTCATATTTCTAACTTCATATCTAGTCCAATATCTAGAACGGGCGCTGAATGCGTCAGTGCGCCGATAGCTAAGTAATCAACGCCAGATTGGGCGTATGCCAATGCGTTCTCTAGTGATATTCCACCTGATGCCTCTAACTTAAAACGTCCCGCAACAAATGTGACTGCCTCTTTGCACTGATCTGGAGTCATATTGTCGAGGAGAACCAAGTCAGGGTTCTGAGTGGCAACTTCTTTAAGTTGTTCGAGCGAATCAACTTCGATCTCAATAAATGCATCTGGGAAGGCTGCGCGAACCTTAGAAAATGCTGCAGATACTCCCCCGGCTGCTGCGATGTGATTATCTTTAATCAAGGCGGCATCACTGAGTGATAAGCGATGATTAGCACCACCACCCGAAACAACTGCAGCCTTTTCAAGTAGTCGCATGCCTGGAGTTGTCTTACGTGTATCCCTAATGGTGCACTTGGTGTCAGCAACTGCTTTCACCCACGTGTTTGTCAGTGTTGCAATTCCACCAAGATGGCCAAGAAAATTAAGCGCGGTACGTTCTGCTAACAAGATGGCTCGAGTATCACCTCGAGCAGTCATCACAACTGATCCAGGAAGAACCGCATCGCCATCCTTAAGATGGATTTGAATATCTTGAACGCCAACTTCACGCAACGTTGCTTCCGCCATGTCAACTCCGGCAATTACTCCTGCCTTGCGCGCAACAAAATCTGCAACAACGCGTTCGCTTCCAGAGACAGTTGCGACAGAAGTAATGTCTTGGCCCCCTGCTAAATCTTCAGCTAGCGCTCTTCGAATAAGATCGAGATCAACCATTACTTAACCTCCTGATATTCGGTGTGCCAATTACCGCTTTGATCAAGCGTTTGAATAATTCGCTTTCGCCACAGATCGCTTGTCTCTGGAAAGTCTGCGCGCCAATGCGAACCACGAGTCTCTTGGCGAATAAGAGCTGCCTTCAAAATCGCCTGTGCAAGTTGGAAGAGATTTGTTGTCTCCCACGCCTCTACACATGGAGCAGTACTTGTGCGATCTCCGATGCGAGTGAGATCAGAACTTGTTTCAACGAGTGAATCTGAAGAACGCAGAACACCTGCGCCGCGACTCATGCTTACTTGTATGCGATGACGAACTTCAGGATCAAGAAGAATCTCAGTCGAGTTATTTGCAACCGGCTCTGCGATCTCAGCCATAGTCGCTGCAATATCGCTAGCGATGCGCGCGCTGAAGACAAGACCTTCCAAGAGTGAGTTAGATGCCAAGCGATTAGCGCCGTGGACTCCAGAACATGCAGTTTCACCGCAGGCATATAGACCCTTCACGCTTGTACGACCTTTGAGATCAACGCGGACACCACCTGAAGCGTAATGAGATGCAGGGGCCACTGGAATGAAATCTTTTGAAGGATTAATTCCATGTGCCATACATGATGCGTGAATTGTTGGGAATCTTTTTTCAAAACCCTCAAGATGGCGGACATCAAGCCAGACATGAGATTGACCAGTTGCAACCATCCTATTCATAATCGCGATTGCAACGACGTCTCGTGGCGCAAGTTCACCTAGCGGATGGATTTCTTTCATAAATCGATCACCATTGTGGTCTACAAGGTATGCGCCTTCACCACGAACAGCTTCACTGATCAACGGTTGCTGACCTTCTGAACTTTCACCAAGCCACAGAACTGTGGGATGGAATTGAATGAATTCCACATCTGCAACTGCAGCACCTGCACGAAGTGCCAGCGCAACGCCATCACCGGTGGAAACTGATGGATTAGTTGTCTGTGCAAATACCTGACCAAGACCACCTGTTGCAAGAACAACTGCCCGAGCACGAGCTTGTCCAACACCATCACGACTTCCCTCGCCAATCACATGGAGCGTAACCCCGCACACTGCACCATCTTTATCCTTAAGTGCATCAAGCACCAATGCGTGTTCAATCAATTCAATCATTGGATCGCTATTGATGGCTGCAATCAGTGCGCGCTCTACTTCGGCACCGGTTGCATCCCCGCCTGCGTGAATAATGCGATTCTGTAAATGTCCACCTTCGCGAGTAAGTGACATCTCACCACTTGCTTCAAGATCAAACTTGGCGCCACGTGCAATAAGAGTGCGAACCGCATCTGGTCCTTCGGTTACCAATACACGCACTGCTTGGCTATCGCAGAGACCAGCACCCGCAACCAAGGTATCTTTTTCGTGAGCTAGAGGTGAATCATCTTCACCGAGGGCTGCTGCAATTCCACCTTGTGCCCACTTTGTTGAGCCTTCATCAACTTTTGCCTTAGTAACAAGTAGAACAGATAAACCAAAGGTGCGAACTTGCAGCGCAGTAGTAAGTCCTGCAATTCCAGAGCCAACAACAATGACGTCGGCCTGTGCGCTCCACCCTGGTGCAGGGGCTAGTAACTTCATGAGTGAGCCCCTAGTTTCATAGACATATTGTCGATCAAACGTATGCCATTAATCCAGCCAGCGATAATCGCTCGAGCGTGCAGCGTCGATTCGTGTGCTGGAGTGAACTCATTTTCATCGATGATCTCTGCATAATCACAGGTAAATGCTTCTTGCTCGCTAAGAATCTGCTGCAGTCGGGATTGAGCAGATTCCACGCTCTGCTCACCTGCTGCAGCAAAGAGCGCTCTAGAAATAACAGTTGCTGCCTTACGTCCTTCAGGATCAAGGCGCACATTACGAGAAGAGAGCGCAAGGCCATCACTTTCTCTGATTGTAGGAGCAGCAATAACTTCAACATCTGATTTGATTCTCTTTATGAGTGTTAACTGTTGAAAATCTTTCTCTCCAAAGACAGCACTGCTTGGTTGTGCTAATTCAAAGAGACGGCTTACAACTGTTACTACTCCGTCGAAATGCCCGGGACGCGATGCACCCTCATAGATATCTCCTAAAGGCCCAGCCGACACTTTTTCAAAACCCTCTGGGTAGAGCTCTTCGTATCGCGGAAACCAGAGATGCGTGACTCCGGCTGCTTCTGCCATCTCAATATCTTTCTCAGGAGTGCGTGGATACTTTTCCAAATCTTCGGCACTTTCAAATTGCAATGGATTAACAAAGATCGATGCTAAAACTTGATCGCCATGAGATGCTGCAATTTTAAAGAGCGACTGGTGACCGATATGAAGTGCGCCCATTGTTGGAACAAATGCGCAGCCGTGAACCAGCTCTGAGGCATTTGTAACTATCTTCATGGCTCCAGTCCTTTCAGGTACCGGGCTCGACAATTAATTAAAGTTTAGAGCCTTACTGCTCCTGCGCCAAAAGCATGCGTAAAAGTCCATCGATCCGACCGTGCGTTAACAAAATTCCATCGGGTTCGATTTCATGCCACGGTTGGATCACAAAAAGTCGCTCGTGAGCGCGAGGATGCGGCAGCAATAACTCATCGCTATAGCTCAAGATACTTCCGTACTGAATGAGATCGAGATCAATAGTGCGTGGTCCCCAGCGTTCATTTCGTTCTCGCCCAAGAGCAGCTTCAATTCCATGCAGCATGCTTAAGAAATCTGAGGCTGGTAGTTCACTCTCTGCCAGCGCCACAGCGTTGATGTAGTCAGGCTGTGTCGGTCCACCTACAGGTTTTGTCACATACATTGAGGAGAGTGCGGTGAGATCTGTTGCTTCTCGCAAGAGGGCGACAGCTAGATCAATATTTTCTTGAGGATTACCTAGATTCGCACCAATTGCGATAACTGCTTTCATCGCGTGATGGTGACCGAGATATCTTCAAAATTAACATTGACAGGTGCATGTGGTTTATGGACAGTCACACTGACTGAAGTAATTTGTGAGTAGGTCGAAGAGATTTCTTCTGCAATTCTGCCTGCAAGTCGTTCGATCAATTGCACACGTTCACCAACAATATTGTCGTGAGCGATCTGCGCTAGATCTGCATAGTTAATGGTTTGCGTTAAATCATCAGAGAGCGAAGCTGCTCCTAAATCTAGTGTGACTACAAGATCGACTGTGAATTCTTGTCCCTCAATTGCTTCATGTGGAAGCACGCCATGATAGCCGAGCGCCTTAATCCCGTTGACTCTGATCTGATCAGACACCTGCAATCACCGCCTTATGTGGAGCCACGCTATGAACTCTAACGCCCCAGATACCGGCAGTGAGAAGATCTTCTGTAATTTTTAGTGTCGCCGCTTCGCGATCAAGTGGTGAGTCCCCACCGAGGAAACGTTTGCGAGATGCACCAACAAGAACTGGATATCCAAGATCAACTATTTCAGTAATTTGGTGGATGAGCTCCCAGTTATGTTCACTCTCTTTAGCAAAACCAATGCCTGGATCAAGGATGAGTTTTTCTCTTGATATTCCTGCAGCTATCGCCTTATGCACTTGTTCCATGAGCTCTGCCTTCACTTCTTCTACAACATCGCCATAGATCGCCTTTGAATTCATATCAATTGAATGTCCGCGCCAATGCATCAGAATATAGAAGCATCCCAAATCAGCTGCCACTTGGTGCATCTGCGAATCTGCAAGACCGCCACTGACATCATTAATGTAGGTGGCACCGGCCTCAACGGCAGCACGTGCTACGCCAGAGCGCATGGTGTCAATTGATATCACGGCTCCGTTTTGTGAGAGTTCTTTAACAACCGGAATAACTCGAGATAACTCTTCTTCCTCCGAGATTCGCTGCGCACCCGGGCGCGTGGATTCGCCACCGATATCAATGATGTCGGCACCCTCGGCAAGCATTTTCAAGCCATGGGACACAGCAGAATCAAGAGTTTCAAACTCTCCACCATCTGAAAAAGAATCTGGTGTGACGTTGAGAATGCCCATCACTAACATTAGAAAACTCTCGCTAGCGATTCGTAATCAAGCTTATTGCCTCTGCGCGAGTGGTTGCATCGCGTAACGCACCACGAACAGCACTTGTCGTTGTGCGTGCTTGAGATTTTTTAACGCCACGCATCGACATGCACAAATGTTCGCAATCAATAATGACGATCACACCGAGTGGGTTGAGGATCTTCACCATTGCATCAGCAATCTGAGTAGTTAAACGCTCTTGTACCTGTGGACGCTTTGCATAAAGGTCAACAAGTCGTGCGACTTTAGATAGTCCGGTGATCTTTCCACGCGGAATGTAACCAACGTGGGCGACTCCATGAAAAGGCGTGAGGTGATGTTCGCACTGTGAAAAGACTTCAATATCTCGAATAATTACTAACTCTTCATGGCCAATATCAAATGTTGTTGTTAGAACATCTTCAGGAGATTGCCACAATCCACCAAAGTTCTCCTTGTAAGCGCGTGCAACCCGTGCTGGAGTCTCCTTTAAGCCTTCTCTATCTGGGTCTTCTCCAATTGCAATAATCAACTCACGTATTGCAGCCTCAGCCCGTGCCTGATCATATGGACGCAGCGCGCGGCCATCATCGGGACCAGATGAGACTGGTGAAATATCACTCACTCGAAGGCGCTTTCTTCTTACGTGTTGCTCGCTTTGGTGCGTCAGTTGTTTCTGTACTTTCTGCAACAACCTTCTTTTCAGGAATCTCTACGGGAGGTTGTGAGCTTGGAACGCGATGAATAGATCCCGTCCATGCCGGTCTGCGCGGCCATGAAGTTACCTTTGCAAAGATCACTTCAATCTCTTCCTTGTTAAGAGTCTCGCGTTCGAGCAGTTCAAGAACCATCTCATCAAGAATTACACGGTTAGCAACCAAGATATCGAATGCTTCTTGATGAGCATTTTCAATCAAAGATCGAACTTCAGCATCTACAACAGCGGCTACATTTTCTGAGTAGTCACGTTGATGGCCATAGTCGCGACCCATGAATGGTGCAGAGCTATCACTTCCAAGCTTGATCGCACCGATTGCTTCGGTCATTCCGTACTGAGTAACCATCGCGCGAGCCAAGGCTGTTGCCTTCTCAATATCATTTGATGCACCAGTAGACGGATCATGGAAGATGAGTTCTTCTGCGGCACGACCACCAAGTGAGTACGCCAATTGATCAAGCAGTTGATTACGAGTTGTTGAGTATTTGTCATCATCAGGCAAGACCATTGTGTAACCAAGTGCGCGACCGCGAGGCATGATTGTAATTTTGTGAACAGGATCTGTATGTGGAAGAGCTCGTGCAACGAGTGCATGGCCGGCTTCGTGATAAGCGGTAACGCGACGCTCTTCTTCAGACATCAGACGTGATTTACGCTGTGGTCCAGCCATCACGCGATCAATAGCCTCATCTAAGTGGCGATCAGTAATGACTTTCTCGCCTTCGCGAGCAGTGAGTAGCGCTGCTTCATTAAGAACGTTGGCAAGGTCTGCTCCTGTAAATCCAGGAGTGCGGCGTGCAAAGTTTTTCAGATCGACATCATCTGAGATCGGTTTGTTCTTTGCGTGCACCTTCAGGATATCTTCGCGGCCTTTGAGATCTGGACGATCAACTGGAATCTGGCGATCAAAACGCCCTGGACGCAAAAGTGCGGGATCAAGAACATCTGGGCGGTTTGTTGCAGCGATAAGGATTACTTGGCTATCGCCTTCAAATCCATCCATCTCAACAAGTAGTTGATTGAGTGTTTGTTCGCGCTCATCATGACCGCCACCCATACCGGCTCCACGCTGACGACCAACAGCATCGATCTCATCAACGAAGACAATCGCTGGTGCATGTAATTTCGCTTGGGCGAAGAGATCACGCACACGCGATGCACCGACACCGACAAACATTTCAACAAAATCAGAACCAGATATTGAATAGAACGGAACTTTTGCTTCACCGGCAACTGCGCGCGCAAGGAGAGTTTTACCGGTTCCTGGAGGACCATAAAGTAGAACACCTTTAGGAATCTTCGCACCCAAGAGTGCGTACTTAGAAGGGTTGGCGAGAAAATCTTTAATCTCTTCGAGCTCTGCGATCGCTTCATCGGCACCCGCTACATCTGCAAAGGTGTTTTGCGGAACATCATTATTCTGCAGCTTGGCACGTGATTTTCCAAAGGAGAAAACTTTGTTTCCACCTTGGGCTTGACTCATCAGGAAGAAGAAGAGAAGACCAATAAGCAAGAACGGGAAGAATGAGAAGAGGAAGCTAACAAGGAGTGATTGCTTAGCAACTTCAACGCTCCAGCCCTTTGGAGGTGGATTACCGGTGAGCGCATCGACAAGTGTTGGTTCTTGTCGGGCAATATATGATGCCTCTACCTTTGCCGAGCCATTGATCAGCTTGCCTGACTTAAGTTCAAGACGTATTTTCTGTGAGTTATCAACCAGGACGGCAGATTCCACATCAGATTTTGTAATTGCATCAAGTGCTTGAGATGTCTTGATTTTCTCGTAACGGTTACCAGCTCCGGAAATCTGGCCAAAGACAGAGACTGCAACAATCGCAACGATGATCCAGAAAAGTGGCCCCCGCATGAGGCGCTTAAATCGAGATTGTGGTACCTGTGGAGTCGCCGAAGGTTTCTTTTTCGACGCCTGCTTCTTATTCGTTGCCTTCATATTTTCCGCTTATTCGTACATGTGCTTTGCAAGCACACCGATAAAGTCAAGGTTGCGATACTTTTCATCAAAATCTAAGCCGTATCCGACTACGAAATCCTTCGGAATATCAAAGCCAACATATTTAACATTGACTTCAACTTTGGCGGCTTCTGGTTTACGCAATATGGTCAGAATCTCAACTGAGCCGGCACCGCGCGCGACAAGGTTGGCGCGCAGCCAAGAAAGAGTTAAACCCGAGTCAACAATGTCTTCTACGATCAAAATGTTACGTCCAGTGATATCCCGATCAAGATCCTTAAGAATTCGAACAACGCCACTTGATTCTGTTCCTGAACCGTAAGAAGAAACAGCCATCCAATCCATTTCGATATGACGCTGCATCGCGCGAGTCAGATCTGCCATCGCCATGATGGCACCTTTAAGAACCCCAACAAGAAGTAAATCTTTTCCTTCGTAATCTTTATCAACTTGCGCAGCCAACTCTGCAATTCGCGAAGATAATTGTTCTTCTGTTGCAATAACGCGTTCGACATCGGTACCGACTGCTTGTAGATCCACCGGGTGGGGCTCCTTCGAAAATGGGCTAGCGGTAAGGCTAGCTGCGGGCGTAGGCCGAAAGTCTGCCCGAAATTCGAGCAACCTTCACACCGCCTGGGAGGCTGATCTCGCCTTGACCATGCCACGAAGTGACCAAGGCCTCAACTGCGCTCACATGTTCGGCGCTGACTGAGCCCATTGGAGCTCCTTGAGCGTAGATCGCCCTACGAATCAGACGGGTGCGGATGGCTTTAGGTAGCCCTGCAAGAAAATCAATCTCTAGGGATGCCAAATCATGGCCTTCTGCCGTGCGATCTGTGAGCTCATCGAGGGCATCAGCATCATCGCGCAGAAGAGAAGCTGTGCGAGCAAGAGCTTCTGCGATTCCTGGTCCAATCTCTTTCTCCATTACTGGAAGCACTTGTGTGCGCACGCGAACGCGCGAAAATTCTGTCTTGAAATTATGTGGATCACTCCATGCATCTAAGCCAAGATCTTTGCACGCTTGTTCAGTTGCTTCTCGAGTTACTGACAATAATGGACGAATAATTTTTCCGTTAACCACTGCCATTCCAGAAAGTGATCGCGCGCCCGACCCACGTGCTAATCCTAAGAGGACACTCTCTGCTTGATCATCACGAGTATGTCCCAGAAAAATTTGAATCGCACCTCGCTGCTCAGCAATTGTGTGCAATGCTGCGTATCGAGCATCTCGTGCGCCGGATTCAAGCCCAGAACTCTGATCAACAGTCACTTGGTGCGAAATGACTTCACTATATCCAATTCGCTCCAACTGATTGATAACTTTACGCGCTTGGATATCTGATCCATCTTGAAGTTGATGATCAATAGTGACACCGATACAGGTAACCAAAAATTCTTTCGCTTCAACAAGTAGCGCACCTGCCAGTGCAAGTGAATCAGCTCCACCAGAGACAGCTACAAGAATGCGGTCGCCTGCAGATAATTTCTCTAAGTGAGGCCGAACCGCAGAGCGAAGTTCTACGATTGCCTGAGTCATGCCTTAATGCTAGACCCGACCACCAAATGGCATAAGACCCTTGATGCTATAAATGTTTGAATAAAGCAATCCTCGGCCCTTTGAATTGGCCTCCCACATCATTCCATCGCCAGCGTAGATTGTGATGTGGTGAATGGAAGAGATCGTTCCCTTATAGGAGTAGAACAATAGATCGCCTGGAACCAACTCATTGAGTGAGACATGTTTTGTGTAACCCGCATAAAGTGATGAGTTAAGGCGATCCCAATTTGGCCAGCCTAATCCAGCTGATCTATAGGCCGCATAGACAAGTCCTGAGCAATCAAATGAGTTCGGACCTTCTGATCCCCAGATGTATGGCTTACGCGCAAGTACTTGTTTCTTAGCAAATGCAACAGCGGCTGCACGTTGTGCTTCGGTTGCTCGAATTGTTGAACGACCCTTAAACCCTAAATCTGGCCAAACTTTTTTCTGACCGCCAGTATTTGCAGCTGTATTTGCTTGACTCTCTTCCAGAAGTGCAAGTGCACGTTGTTGTTCAAGAGTAATTCGAACACGTTTAGCACTTGCTAGATCTCGCGCCAACTTATCTTGAATAGCTTGTAGACGATCTACTTCTTTCTGCTGTTCCGTTCGTGCATCGTCTGCAACCTTCTTTGCAGCAGCTACTTTGGCAGTTGCGGCCTCTTGTGCAATCTTCGCATCATCTGCAACTTTCTTCGCCGCTCGTGCCACAACTTCAGCCGCCTTAAAGCGACCTAGTGCCACGGTGTTCTTACTTCCTAAATTATCCAGGATTGAAATTTGGTCGATTAATTCTTGTGGACCGTTAGCGCTAAGCAAAGGTTGAATATCTGAAAAACTTCCGCCCATGATGTAAGCATTGCTGGCAAGTTTTCCAATGACTGCATGTGTTGCAGAAACTTCCGCTGCAGCTTCTTGCGCTTTCTTTGCCGCTTCTACTGCAGCGGCGGTTGCAACTGCTAATTCCTTCTTTGCGGCTGTGAAGAGTGCTTGTGCAGCATTTGCTTTCGCTGTCAGCGTTCGAAGTGTCTGATTTGCTGCTGCTAATTTCTTTGCAGCAGCTTCTGCAGCAGCTTTTTTGGCAGCTTCTGCTTTTTTGGCAGCTTCAATCTGAGCAAGTGTCGGCTTTGGCGTTGCAGCGATGGCAGGCGTTACAGGGGTCGCGGATAGCGCTAAGCCAAATATCATGGCAATAGCAATCAATCTACGACGGTTTTTCACAATAAGCCTCTCGTTACAAGGCCCACGATAAATCAGGAACCTTAGTAATTCCTGTTAAATCCTTAAGTGTCGCTAGTTGGCTACATCTCTTCGGGAAAAAAGTATGGATGCAATCACTGCACCAACACCGATGTAGATCGCTGCAAGGGTCAATCCGTGTGTGTAGCTCACTTGTGGTGTGCCACCCAAGGCGATGACATTCAACTGACTTCCTGGAAGCCATTCGAGTGTTGAGCTTTTGACCGCACCAAGTAAGTTTTCAATGATGAGAATCCAAAGTACGCCGATTGCTATTGAACTAATTGGTGAACGTAGCAGGAGGCCCATGATCATTCCGATCAATCCAAAGCCAACTACCGAGATCGCCACATTCACATTTGTCTGAAAAATCTCCGTCCAACCGTCTGAAGTGAACCAGAGTGATCGTTCTACCTTTGCCCCTGGTGCCAGGAAGTATGAGATGAGAATTGAAACAACACCAGAGATTAAGACCATGATGAGGGCAAATATCTTCATCGAAATCAACTTGCCCGCCAGAAGACGCAAGCGTCCAGGCTGACGAACTAAGAGGTTACGCAATGTTCCATATGTGTATTCCTGAGCAGTCTGTGCGGCGAAAACGCAGTAGGCAATAATGCCCAGCAATCCCGCTACGTTAGAGAAACCGATCACTGATCCCCCAAAGGAAGAGAGCATTTCCCGTGAAATTGGATTTGCAGGGTCTGAATTTCCTCGAGGAGAGTCAATAAGTATGTAGAGGAGAGAAGTAAAGAGGCCAGTAAAGAAGAGCGCTGCGCCGATCGTTCCAAGGAATAGCGTTGGCCTGCGTAGTTTGCGCCATTCAGCTCTGACGACACGAATCATTTCTTATCTCCTGTCATTTCAAAGAATGTCTCTTCAAGGTTAGGTAGCTGTGGCGATAGTTGAGTGAGAACAATTCCTGCCTCAAATGCTTTCTTGTTCAAAGTTCCTGCCCAATCAGCTGGTCCCTCAATGTGAGCAACTCCAGATTGAATATGTGCCTTATGTCCATCGGCAACTGCGATTGCAACAATTTTATCTAGGTCGCTGGCATTTTCTGTACGAACCAACATAAATGGTTGTTGCGCTTCAAAGAGTTGCTGAATTGGACCGGCGAAGACAACTTCACCCTTGCGCAACATCACGATGTAATCGCTGATGATCTCTAGCTCTGAAAGTAAATGTGATGAGACGAAAACGGTGGTGCCTTTATCTGCAAGTCCGCGCAAGAGATCACGAATCTCTTGAATACCTTCAGGATCAAGGCCATTAGTTGGTTCATCAAGAATCAAGATCTTTGGATCTGGCAATAAAGCTGCTGCAATTCCTAGTCGCTGCTTCATTCCAAGTGAGTATGTTTTGAATTTAGATTGTGCGCGATCTGCAAGTCCCACAGTTGCGAGGACTTCTCCAACGCGCTCGTGGCTGAAGCCTCCAAGAGTTGCCAATACATGGAGATTTTCAGCACCAGAAAGAGCTGGATAGAAGGCAGGGCCTTCGATCATCGCACCCACATGTTTAAGGTACTCATCAGGATCGCTAATTGAGTGACCCAGGATCTGCCCGGTACCACCGGTAGGTGAGATCAAGCCAAGCAGCATTCGAATTGTTGTTGTTTTTCCAGCACCATTTGGGCCAACAAAGCCACATATGCTCCCAAGGGGCACTTCGAAATTGGCATGTGAGACAGCAAAACGAGAATCGTATTTCTTGCTGAGATCTTGGACAGAGAGGGCGATCGTGTGAGCGTGCATGTAGTGAATATACCGTGAGCAGATTAAGATTTCACCATGAGTAAAGACGTCTGGGGCTATCAACCTCGCAATTCGCGGCAAGAGCCGAATTGGGAAATTAATCCACAAACTGCTGCTGTTCGGGCCGGTCTTGCACGGTCTGGTTTTGGCGAGACTGCGGAAGCTCTTTATCTCACTAGCGGTTTTACATACTCATCTGCTGAAGAGGCGGTTGATTCATTTACTGACGAAGTTGATCACTATCTTTACAGCAGATTCCATAATCCCACTGTTGCGATGTTTGAAAAAAGACTTGCTGCAATCGAAGGTGCTGAGTTCTGCGTAGCAACTGGTTCAGGAATGTCTGCCATGTTCGCATCAATTGCCTGCATGGTCAGTGCTGGCGACCATGTGGTTGCATCGGCGTCCATGTTTAGCTCTTGCCATGTTGTGATTACAGAATTTCTTCCTAAATGGGGGGTTACCTTTGAATTAGTTAAAGGCAACGATCCTGATGCGTGGGAAAAGGCATTAAGTAAGCCAACAAAGGTTGTTTTTATTGAGACTCCAAGTAATCCACTGCTAGATATTGTTGATATCAGAATGGTGAGCGATTTAGCGCACAAAGTTGGCGCAACGGTTATTGTCGATAACATCATGGCTTCACCAGTTTTGCAAAAGCCGCTAGAGCTTGGCGCCGATGTAATTATGTATTCGGCTACTAAACATATAGATGGCCAGGGTCGAGTTCTTGCCGGCGCAATCCTTGGATCATTTGCATATATTCATGAGCATCTTCTTCCATTTGTCCGTCATACAGGACCCGCGCTAAGTCCATTTAATGCATGGGTATTGGTGAAGTCTCTCGAGACGATGGAAATGCGCGTTCGCCGTATGAGCGAGAACGCTCAAGCAATTGCTGAATATCTAGAGAAGCGACCAGAGATTAAATCGGTGCGTTATCCAGGGCTTCCTTCGCATCCAGAGTACGCACTGGCGCAACGACAAATGAGCGGTGGCGGATCAACGATCGGTATTGAATTTGCTGGCTCTGCTAAGGATGCCTTCAAGGTGATGAATGCGCTTCGCATTATTGATATCTCTAACAACCTTGGAGATAGCAAGACTCTGATTACTCATCCTGCATCAACAACTCACCGCCGATTGAGTCCAGAAGTCCAGGCAGAGATGGGCATTACACCTTCTGTGGTGCGTTTATCTGTCGGTCTTGAATATGTAGATGACCTTATTAAGGATTTAGATCAGGCCTTTAAGAGCTGAGCAATAACTAGCAGTGCTGAGAACAGGGTCAGATAAGTGATTGACCAATGAAATATTTTTAACGCTACTGCATTGTAGTTCTCTGAATTTTCCTTGAGTTGCACCAGCTGAAAGGCAAAAACCAAACCGAGCGCAACTGTGATTGCCATTGCCCACCATTGCAGCTCGCTGAGATGAATAAGTGCAACTGAGCTAAGACCCATTGCAATGGTGTGAAACCACATATTTCGAACGACGACATTGCGTGCCGCAATTACTGGCAGCATTGGAATCTTTGCCGCTTCGTAATCGTCCTTGTATTTGATTGCAAGCGCCCAGAAGTGAGGTGGCGTCCAGAAGAAGATAACAAAGAAGAAGGCAACTGCTGACCAGGAAAGAGAATTAGTAACCGCTGCCCAACCGATAAAGACAGGCATACATCCGGCGGCACCACCCCAGACAATGTTTTGAGATGTATGGCGCTTGAGAGCCATCGTGTAAACAAGAACATAAAAACCAATTGCAATCGCAGTCAGTAGTGTTGCTAGTGGTTCTGTGAAGATCCAAAAGATAGTCAGTGAAATTGCAGCGATGACGGTCGCAAAAACTGTCGCATGTCTTTTGCTTATTGCTCCAGTAACAAGTGGGCGCGCAGAAGTGCGTTCCATTAACTTATCGAGATCGCTCTCTAAAACCATATTAAATGCATTCGCACTTCCTGCAGCAAGAGTGCCACCAACTAAAGTCGCTGCAATCAATCCCAGAGATGGAACGCCTTTTTCGGCCAATATCATTGCTGGGATCGTGGAGATGAGAAGAAGTTCGACTACCCGCAGCTTCATGAGAGCCACATAAGCGCGCAGGAGGACCATGGCGCTAGATTACCCAGCAAACCTGATCTCTGAAGCT
>Ga0208596_1000135_pt1 | contig 24423 bp, 23 predicted proteins | sample LakMenEpi12Jul11_FD_150686 | JGI IMG/M metagenome (GOLD analysis project Ga0208596, IMG submission 150686) | Freshwater microbial communities from Lake Mendota, WI - 12JUL2011 deep hole epilimnion (SPAdes) | ecosystem: Environmental > Aquatic > Freshwater > Lake > Epilimnion/Euphotic zone ...
TGTACTAAGCCTATCGATTCTTGGTGGCGTTGCCGTCGTATCACCAATTACTCCGGCAAGTGCTGCTGGCCCGACTGAAATCACATTAGCGCTTTGGGATGAAGTTCAAAAACCAATCATCCAACAATCAGTTGATAAATTTAACCAAGTCTACCGAACCAAGTACAAGGTAGTTATTAACTCAACACCTTGGTCTGAGTTCTGGACAAAATTGGATGCAACTCTTCCAACCGACAAGGCAACAGACGTCACATGGATGAATGTTTTCGTTCGAAAATATGCTGAAGGTGGAGTTCTAGAACCTTTGGACAAGTACATTGCAGCGGATAGATTAAACATGAATCAATACGTTCCTGGCCGTGTCTCTGCTTTCAAGCTCGGCGATAGCCAATGGGCTCTTCCAAAGGGTATGGATGCAGTATTCGTTGCATACAACAAGGCAATTTTCGCAAAGTATGGAGTTCCACTTCCTAAGAAAAACTGGACATGGGACGATATGAGAAAAACTGCTGCTGCTCTAGCTGCTGCGCAAACTGCTGCGAAGAAGACCAACGAATATCCACTCGTGATGGAACTTGATGCACAACCTTCTTGGATTAACTTCCTGTACCAAGATGGCAACAGCTTCCTATCAGCTGATAAGAAGACGACCGCGCTAGGTACACCTGGTGGTATTGCAACCATTGAATCTGTAAAGGATTTGATGACTGACAAGCTCATGGCTCCTTACAACGTCCTCTCTGAAACCAAGGGAACTGATATTTTCTTGGCCGGTAACGCTGGAATGGTGTTTATTGGTTCATGGAAGGCAGCCGTCCTTGAAAAGTCAACACTTGGACAAGCCAAGAACATCGGTTTAATCCAGATGCCAAAGCGTGCTCTAAACAACCAGAGCGTTGCAGGCGGACTAGGTTATGCAATTTCTGCAAAATCTAAGAATAAGGCAGGAGCCTGGACGTTCATCAAATACATCACTGGCTTTAGCTCGATGTCCAATGAAGCACGCAATGGAATTGAATTCCCAGCGCGCGCAGATGCTCAACGTGCATATACAACTGGATTCCAAAACATTGATGCAAAGGTGATTGTTGCTGCGGCAAAGACATCCTTTGCTTATCCATCAAACGGTGTTCCAGCAACGACACAGCCAATGGTTGATGCCATTGCCTTGGTCCTCTCCGGAAAGGCGCCAGCAGCAGAAACGCTGAAAACTGCGGCGACTAAATCTCAAGGCCTATTGGATGCACTTAATAAAAAATAAGGCTAAGCCCGAGTAAGAGATAAAAGAAATAGTTTGAGGTGTTCAAAGGGTTACGCCCTTTGAACACCTCAACTTTTACAGCCAAAGAAGGAGAAAAATGAAGAAGAAAAAGCAGAAGTACAACTACTCTGCATTCTTATTTATTGCTCCGATGGTCATTGGTATTGGTGTTTTTTACCTCTACGCTTTTTTCGAGAATATTTGGACAAGTTTTAACGACGTTGGAATCTTCGGAATGCGAACGTTTGTTGGCCTTGAAAATTACAGAACTTTGGCTGAAGATGAGATTTTCTGGAGAGCGCTGAAAAATACTGCTTTCTATGCAATCCTTGGAGTTCCTAGCATTGTGATCCTCTCCATCGGATTAGCTTGGATGCTTAATCAAAAGATTCCGGCTCAAGGCTTTTTTAGAACCGCCATATTTATACCGGCGATAACTTTGCCGGCAGCAATTGGATTGCTCTGGCGTTGGCTTTTCAACTCATCTTACGGATTGGTAAACAACATATTAGGGTGGTTTGGAGTACCACCGATTTTCTGGCTCAGCGATACAAATGTGGTGCGCTGGTCAATCCTGATAGTTCTTATCTGGGCATCTTTAAGTTATATGGTGATCATTCTGCTCTCCGGTCTTCAACGGATTCCTGGCGTGTATTACGACGCCGCTCAGGTAGATGGCGCCAATACTCGCCAAATTTTCTTCCGTATTACCTTGCCGCTACTCACGCCAACTATCTTCTTTGTTTCAGTTGTAACCATGATTGGCACCTTCCAAATATTTGATTTGATTTTTCTTATGATTCGGGCAGATACGGTCGGATACCAGTATGCAACTAGTTTGGTCACCTACTTCTACAACCAAGCATTTACCTTTGGTTTAAGAGGTTATGGCGCCGCTATTTCTGTTGTTTCACTATTCATCATCTTCGCAGTCACTGCAATTCAATTTAGAGTCCAAAAACGGTGGGTTAACTATGACTAGGAGATTGAGATGAAGTTGACTCGTTCTTATAAAATAGGCGTTATTGCTAGCCTAATTTTTGTCTCCCTGCTGATGGTTGGGCCATTTATTTGGATGTTCATTACCTCTTTAAAGACCTATGACGAAACTATCCAGACACCTATGTTGTGGTTCCCAGAGAAAGCGCAGTGGATTAACTTCTCGTTGGTTGCTGAGAAATACCCATTTTTTACTCTCTATCTCAACACGCTAATTGTTGCTTTGGGCACAGTTGTTTCACAACTCTTATTCGCTTCTATGGCGGCTTACGCTTTTGCTCGTCTAAATTTTCCATTTAAGAATGTAATTTTCTTAGGGATGTTGGCTCTATTGATGGTCCCAAGTCAGATCTTTCTTATCTCGCAATTTAATATAATGGTTAAATTAAATCTGACTAATACGATTGAAGCGCTGATAATCCCTAACATGTTTACGGTTTTTGGCGTGTTCTTGCTGCGGCAATTCTTCGCAGCAATTCCGATGGAACTAGAAGATGCAGCAAGAATTGATGGAGCCGGTACATTCAGAATCTATTGGCAGATAATGATTCCGCTAGTAACACCTGGTCTTGTTGCGCTGGGTATTCTGACAATGATCGGCAGTTGGAAAGAATTATTGTGGCCTCTTATTGTTAATTCAGATATGGATAAGATGACCCTTTCTGCAGGCCTTGCTTATCTAATCGGGGAACACACAACCTATTACCAAGAGGTTATGGCAGGTGCAGTAATCAGCGTACTTCCAATGGTAATTATCTTTGCATTTTTCCAAAGGAAATTTGTTGAAAGTATCGCGCAAACAGGAATTAAAGGTTAAAGAAGGTTGCGAAAAGGAGAATCTGAAATGCGTAAGCTGCGAGTCGCTGCATTCATGCCACATCAAGATGACATGGAGGCGTTCGTCGGTGGAACCTTACTTAAATATGTCCAGCAAGGTCATCATGTCGATGTAGTGATCGCAATGGATGGGCGTCGTGGGCGCGGTGTTCTACCTGGTGATTTAACTTGGCAGGAGATCGTGGCTCTGCGAAAAGAAGAGGCAATCCGTGGCGCAAGTTATTTAGGAGTCACGCCAATCTTTTTGGGCATCGAAGATCATCGCTTAGTTGATGATCGTGCTTGTTACGATGTGGTGATCAATGAGATGGAACGTCTGAATCCGGATGTAATTTTTACAACCTCGCCCAACGATTACCATAACGACCATCGGGCAATATCGCGCCTAGTCGTTAACGTTGCATGGGCACCGGTCTTCTTCTCTGATACCAAAGCGAGCGTCAATTTTATTCCCGATTTTTACGTAGATATAACTCAACAGTTTGAGACCAAGCTAAAAATGCTTGGAGAACATGTTTCGCAAATGAAACCAGGCTGGGAAGAGATGATCAGTACAGTAAATCGTTTACGCGGACTCCAATGTATGAAAGAGGAGATTAAGTACGCTGAAGGATTTCAGTTATACAAGAGACTTAATTGGGTTAAGGGTTACGAGTTGCTCCCGGAGGACACTTTTGAGTTGCCTATTCAAATAGTTCCTACAACAGAGCGAAATTGAGTTAATGGCTAAGAAGAAGCTCTGTGTTCTAGGTGGGGGAGGTGTTCGAAGCCTCTTTGTGGCAAGAACTATCGCTCGAGCTGCCGCAGAATTAAACCTAGGAAGCGTCGTTTTTTTCGATGTCGATGAGTTTAAATTGAACACATACGGGAAATTGGCCAAGGAAGTGGCCAGACGAATTTCGCCAGAGTTAGATTTCACGATTGAGACTGATGCTAGAAAAGCTATCGAAAATTCTGATTACATAATTACCACCATACGCGTGGGTGGAGATGCCTCCAGGTTGAAAGATGAGGAGATTATCTCCAGTTTGGGTTTACTAGCCCAGGAAACTACTGGAGCCGGTGGCTTCAGTATGGCGATGCGATCAATCCCAGTGATCTCTGCTTACTGTCAATTAGCCAAGGAAATTGCTGCACCGGGCCACATTATTCTCAACTTCACAAACCCAGCTGGTCTTGTTACGCAAGCACTTGTCGATCAAGGGTTTTCTGCTTTTGGAATCTGCGATTCCCCATTGGAACTTATTGGACAGTTAGCTGAGATATTAGATGTTTCTGGAGATCGTTTCAGTTGTAATTCGTTTGGTCTAAATCACTTGACTTGGTTCAATGATTTTAAGGTAGATGGAAAAAATGTTTCAAGCGAGGTTCTAAGTAACCCTGATCTATTTGAGAGCACCGAGATGCGCTTATTTGACCCAGAAATTTTAGATATTTCTGAAGGTCATTTGCTAAACGAGTACCTATATTTCTATCACTACAACAAAAAAGCGATTGAAATGTTTGAATCTTCCACCCATTCGCGTGGTGAGTTAATCGCCAGTGTTAATAAGACCATGAATGCTGAACTCTCTGCGGTGGATATCGAGTCAGATTTTGGTACCGCTCTAGAAATATTCTTTCGAAATTACAATATTCGCGAAAACAACTATATGAAGAATGAGTCTGGAAAGTCTCGCCCGAAGCTTCGTAAAGTTCCTTCAGTTGAAGAGTTTATCAACGGGAAGGATGAGGGGGGATATGCGGGTGTGGCGGTAAATTTCGTTAAAGCATATGAGTCCTCGGCACCCGCTGAAATGGTGCTCTCCACTAGAAATAATGGGGCAATCCCTGAGCTCGCAACAAATGATGTCATAGAGGTTATGTGTACCGTTTCAAATAAAGCAGTGAAGCCTAGACCTCAACAGAATATCCCCAAAAATATCCTCAATTTGATTTCTACAATGAAAGAGTACGAACGTCTTTCAGTACAGGCTATTTTAACTAAAGATAAGAAATTGGCAGGTAAAGCTTTACTGACTAATCCATTAGTATCAAATTTCGACTTGGCCACAAAGTTAGTTTCAGAGTTTGTAATTCTTAATGCAACAGGTTCTGGTGATTGGAAATGAAGCCATTCACTTCAATTTTTGGTCAGATGAATGTTGATCTCATATTTCATGGCGTAGATGCGCTACCTGCCCTTGGGACTGAAGTCTTCGCTTCTAACTTTGCTATGTGCGTTGGCGGAGGACCGATTGTTATCCCATACCACCTTGCAAAACTTGGGGTTCCAGCAGAATTAGGCACGATCCTAGAAAGCGACTTTGAATCGTTTATTGCTCGTGAATTGCTCACGAGAATTGATTACAAGAATATCTCAGAATTTAGCGTGGGTGCTAAAAGCCCTATCGTCTTCACTAGCGTCCTGACATCAAAAGAGGAACGTTCATTTATCTGTTTCAATGCAAAGGTAGATGAAACAGCTTTGAGCGAACAGCAACTACTTGATTTTTATGATGGCAGTTCGGTAACTATTTTCCCCCATAATTTGGATGTCGCCAAGAAGCTACATGCCCGTGGGGTTGAACTAATTTTGGATTCTTCATGGACCGATGATATTAATTTGAAAGATTATGCAGAGATACTTCCTTATGTGAAGTTCTTTACGCCAAATAGCATTGAAGCACGAAGCATGTGCAATGAGCCAGATCTTTTGAAGTGCTTGGATATTCTCGAAAAGCACGTTGAGTTCCCCCTCATAAAAATGGGTTTTAGTGGCGTCGTAACAAAAGTAGAAGGCAAATACTTTCATATTCCACCTGTACGTACATTCAACTCTATTGATACAACAGGCGCAGGGGATAATTTTATCGTGGGAATTATTTATGGAATGTGGAAGAAATATGATCTCTTTAAAACCCTAAAGTGTGCAAATGTATTGGGGGGATTATCTACTGAAGTTCTGGGCTGTTTTAGATCTGATCTAAATGAAGAAATGCTAAACGCTGAATTAGAAAATCACCCAGAAGTACATCAAGTTTTTGATCAGCATGAATTTATGGAATGCACCAAACCTTACTAAACCATAGTGAGGCCCACAAAACTAACGCGGAGGTTATCTAATGCCAATTGATGATAAAGATGTAGAGCGAATCCTGATTGTTACAGCACATCCAGACGATCTTGATTTTGGCGCTGCCGGAACTATTGCGCAGTGGACGAGCAAAGGTATCCAAGTTAGTTATTGTGTTTGCACAAATGGTGATCAAGGCGGGGTCGATCCTGATGTTCATCGTGAAGAAATGCCTGTTATCCGCCAGCAAGAACAACGCGCTGCCGGAGAAGCTGTTGGTGTGAGCGATGTACATTTCTTGAATTATGTTGATGGAACTCTTGCCCCAACCCTTGAGCTGCGAAAAGATATTGTTAGAGTAATCAGAAAAGTTCGCCCTCAGCGATTAGTCGTTCAGTACCCTGATCGCAACTGGGATCGTATATTTTCGAGTCACCCAGACCACATGGCTGCAGGAGAAGCTGCCATGCAGGCGGTATACCCAGATGCCGGTAACCCGTTCGCATTCCAGCATCTTTATAAACTTGAAGGGCTAGAACCCTGGTCCGTCAGTGAGGTGTGGGTTATGGGAAGTACGACGCCTAATCACTTCATCGATATAACTTCTACCTTTGATAAAAAGATGAAAGCTGTGAAGGCGCACGTCAGTCAGACTGCCCATGCAGAAAATTTGGACGATCGCATGCGAAGCTGGGCCGAAAGCTCTGCCGAGAAAGCTGGCTTACCTGCCGGTTCTCTGGTGGAGGCATTCATGGTTGTCTCAATAGTTTAGATTGTTGGGAGAATGCATATGCCTACCTTTCTAATGTATCTAGCCAAATGTTGAACCTTGAATTTGCTAGAGTTTGCAAATGAACGAGGTTAGAGAATTAGTCGAAAGCGACAAAGATCTCTGGCGGTTCTTATGGGGCGGGTATTTAGAATTTTACAAAGCAACCGCTCCAGAAGTTCAATATGAACTGACGTGGAAAAGATTATTAGATAATCAATACAATCTTTATGGACTGGTAGCAGAAGTAGATGGAAAAGCATGTGGATTAGCCCATTATTCGTTCCAGAATTCAACACGGTCTCCAGTCAACTACTGTTACCTAGAAGATTTGTTTGTCGACCCAGAAATTCGTGGCAAAGGAGCAGGTCGAGCTCTTATTGATGCTGTTCAAGAAATTGCCATCAAGGCTGGGTCAAGTAGATTTTATTGGAACACTGATGCAACGAACGAAACAGCCAGAAAACTTTATGATTCCTACACCAAAGAATCCGGGAAAGTTCAGTACCGAATCCCGCTGAATCCAGAAAGATAAAATTGTCCGATGAAATTCATTATTTTCGTAATCGATGACCTGACTAATTCGGGAACTCCCTCAGAGATGACTGCAATCGATGCGTTCAATGATGGATTGCGCGCCAACGGTCAGTGGATATTTGCTGGCGGATTGAATGCACCTTCGAATTCGAGCGTTATCGACAACCGTTTAGATGCAGGTATCGAGACTGGTGAACCGTTATTTGAGTCAAAAGAAAACTTCAGTGGCTTCTGGTTGATCGAAGCCGCAAGTGCAGAAATCGCAAAAGAACTAGCATTTGCAGGCTCTAAAGCATGCAACCGTAAAGTTGAATTGCGTCCACTTCTTTAGCGATTCAATTTTCGATTTTATAAGATACTTCAGCCATCACAGGGGTGATTTTGACTGGTCTTAATATCAGTAATTGAGACTGAATGCCTAATTACTAGGCATGTTTTGATAGGGTCAAATCATTAAGAATTAACTACAGGAGTGCAAAATGACTGAAAATTCAGGTAAGTGCCCAGTTGTCCACGGCTCAAATACCGAAAGTGGATCATCTAATGTCAATTGGTGGCCGAAGAATTTAAACCTTGATATTTTGCACCAGCACGATAGAAAAACTAATCCGCTTGGTGAAGATTACGATTACCACAAAGAGTTGAAGAGTTTAGATTTTGCAGCGCTAAAGAAAGATTTACACGCGCTAATGACAGATAGCCAGCCTTGGTGGCCAGCTGACTGGGGACATTACGGCGGATTGATGATTCGTATGTCATGGCATGCAGCTGGAACGTACCGAACAACAGATGGACGTGGCGGTGGCGGAACCGGAAATCTCCGCTTCGCGCCCCTTAACTCATTCCCAGATAACGTAAACCTTGATAAGGCCCGTCGCATTCTCTGGCCAATTAAGCAGAAGTACGGCAACAAAGTTAGCTGGGCAGATCTACTAGTTTTGGCCGGAACAATTGCTTACGAATCAATGGGACTCAAGACTTTTGGTTTCGGTTTTGGACGCACTGATATTTGGCACCCAGAGAAAGATATTTACTGGGGCCCTGAGACTGAATTCTTGGCGCCAAGTGATGCGCGCTATAAGGATGTTAAAGATGCCAGCACCATGGAAAACCCATTGGCTGCCGTTCAAATGGGCTTGATCTATGTAAACCCTGAAGGCGTAAATGGAAAGTCTGATCCATTGCTAACCGCCCAACATGTTCGCGAAACATTTGCGCGTATGGCCATGAATGATGAAGAAACTGTTGCGCTGACTGCAGGAGGACACACAGTTGGTAAGGCGCACGGAAATGGTGATGCTTCACGTCTTGGACCAAGTCCAGAAGGTGCGGATATTCATGAGGCGGGTCTTGGTTGGATGAACCACACAACTCGCAGCATTGGTCGCGATACTGTTTCAAGTGGAATTGAAGGCGCTTGGACCACACACCCAACTAAGTGGGATGGTGGTTACTTTGAACTTCTCTTTAAGTACGACTGGGAGCTAAAGAAATCTCCAGCTGGTGCAACACAATGGGAGCCAATCAATATCGCTGAGGAAGATAAGCCAGTAGATGTTGAAGATCCATCAATTCGTTACAACCCAATGATGACTGATGCTGATATGGCGATGATCAAAGACCCAATTTATCTTGAGATCTCAAAGCGCTTCCATGCAGATCCTGCTTACTTCAGCGAAGTATTTGCACGCGCTTGGTTTAAATTAACTCACCGTGATCTCGGACCAAAGGTTAACTACTTAGGACCAGATGTTCCCAAGGAAGATTTAATCTGGCAAGATCCAATTCCAACAGGATCAACTTCTTATGATGTTGCAGCTGTTAAGGCAAAGATTGCGGCGACCGGAATTTCAGTTTCTGATCTAGTTGCAACTGCTTGGGATAGCGCTCGCACATTCCGCGGTTCCGATAAGCGCGGTGGCGCAAATGGTTCTCGTATTCGCCTTGCGCCACAGAAAGATTGGCAAGGAAACGAACCAGCGCGCTTGGGGAAGGTGCTTGCAGCACTTGAACCAATCGCTAAAGAATCAGGCGCAAGCATCGCGGATGTAATTGTTCTTGCTGGAAACGTAGGCGTGGAAGCTGCAGCAAAAGCTGCTGGGATTGAAGTTTCAGTTCCATTTGCACCAGGTCGTGGCGATGCAACTGCTGAGCAAACCGATGCGCACTCTTTCGCTCCACTTGAGCCAATTCATGATGGTTTCCGCAACTGGTTAAAGCAGGAGTACTCAGCTAAGCCTGAAGAACTACTTCTTGATCGCGCTCAACTTATGGGGCTAACCGCGCCAGAGATGACGGTGTTGATAGGTGGCATGCGTGCACTTGGAACAAACTACGGTGGAACCAAGCACGGTGTGTTTACAGAAAAAGTTGGAACTCTTAATACCGACTTCTTTAGCGTGCTAACCAGCATGACCTATATCTGGGAGCCAGCTGGTGAAAACCTTTATAACTTGCGCAACAGAACAACTGGCGAAGTTAAATTCACTGCAACTCGCGCTGATTTGGTCTTCGGATCTAACTCAATCTTGCGTGCATATGCAGAGGTTTATGCCCAAAGAGACGGCCAGGCAAAGTTTGTTAAGGACTTTGTCAGCGCCTGGACAAAGGTGATGAACGCAGATCGCTTCGACCTAAAAGGATAATTTACTTATCCGGATTAGGGACAGTTACATCTCGAACAAAAGCTTCGAGATCGTTTACTGATTGCAGGAAGCCGCGCAAAGTGCGAAGAGTTGCTCCGAAGTTTGTGAACTCTTCTACCTTTAAACCGTCAACGTCATACATCTTGTTGAACTCGGGCAGAGTCTGAAGCGTCTTTAGAATCGTTGGGTCAACAGGCTCTTCGATGCTATTTAGATTCGGAACGAGCCCAGCTTTGTTGATCTTTACCTGCCACGCATATGGTGGTGAGATAACAGAGTCTCCACCAAGAATTTGGCTCCAATGCATGTGATTGCGAAATGCTGCAGAGAGCAAACGAGTGCGATAGCCACGCTCTTTATAAACCTGGTGTGCGTGTTTAAAGACTGCAACGCCAGCCCATTCCATAACGCCTGGATCGATCATCGCGCCAGATTTTTCAGCCGAAACCTTTACCCAGTCATCAACGCGACCGACCATGATTGTGCAGACTGGCCCCATCTGAGAAATATCCAGACCTTCTGCTTCGCGGCGCTTTAGACCACGCTCGATCGCTTCAGCAACTGCAATGGTTTGTGCAACTGAGAATGAAACGGTTGCATTCAAACTAACACCTTGGTAAGTCGCTTCTTCAAATGCGCTAATTGCTTCGCTAGTTACGGGAATCTTTACAATTATATTTTTCGCAAGCTTTGAAAAAGTCACAGCCTGATCAGTAAGTGCCTTGGCATCGCGAAAGTTGCGTGGATCAGTCTGAATTGAAAGACGACCATTGCGACCATTTTGCTTCTCGAACTCTTCTTCAAAGATCTTTGCCGCATTAATTGATAGTTCCTCCACCATAGCCCAACCGATTTGATCATCAGTTGCACCAGGGTGACTCTTTGCATATTCCTTAATGCGCCCTACCCAATATTCCTTATCGGCCTTAATCGCACTTAGCGCAATAACCGGGTTACAGGTTGCTCCAACGATTCCCCAAGTACGTGCATCTTTTAGCTCTTTAGGATCGGCTGAGTCGTTCCAAAGAACTGTCTTGGAGTTCTCTTTCATGTAAAGGAAAGGCGATTGAGTCATATTTCTATCATAGTAGATATCGCCTTTTTGCCATAAAGTTTCAACCATGAACTTTGAAATGCGCCCCTATAAGCCAGAAGAATTTGAGCGCGCCTGCCAAGTTCGCGGCCTTGAAACCAGCGAAGCGCAGCAAAGATTTAAAGCGCGCTTTGATTCCTCAGGTAAGTGGCTTGATCACTATCTGCATCTTGCCTTAGTGCGAGATGGGAAATTGATTGGCGATATTCAGCTACGTCATTGCGATAGGACGATGCCTGATGGATCCGGTCATATTGGTCTTGATATCGCAGAAGATGAACGTGGCAAGGGCGCCGGAACTGCTGCACTTAACTTGGCATGGGAGTGGGCGGTTGCAAATAGTTTTCATCGCCTAGAAGGATCTACTTCTGAAGAGAATATTGCAATGCAGAAGGCTTTTGAAAGAGCTGGCTGGGAGTATGAAGGCAGACTTAAAAAGCTATTTATGCATGATGGCGTTGCAGAGGATTACTTATCTTTCGCAAAAACTATTTAGTGAGTAACCATTTTCTGCGTTCACTTTCCGAAAATTTCTCAATGGAATAACGCAGGGCTGTTCTAGGCATTTCAGTGCAATGTTCTTGCAAGAACGCCCTAAGTAACCCTGGATCTCGTTTACCCATCTCACGTAAGAGCCAACCAACCGCCTTGTGCATTAAATCGTGCTTGTCTCCAAGGTGGCGTTCTGCCATCTCATAAGTTGGTTCAAGATCGCCAGCGCGCAGAAAAGCAAAGGTAAATACGACCGAAGTGCGGCGCTCCCATAGAGATCTACTCTTAGCTAGCTTGTTCAATACCAACATTGGCTCTTCGACATTTAATAGGTATTCACCCAAGGTAGGCGCTGTAACATCAACCAAATCCCAGTTATTGATGTTGCCGGCTTTTAACTCCTTTAAGTAGAAGCTAAAAAGCTTCTTCTTCTCAGTTAAATCCTTCGATTTCTTAAATTGATTTGTAAGGATAATTAGCCCACAGAGACGAACTTCGTGGATATCTGAATCGGTAAGTTTTGCGATCTCAGTGAGAGGTAGCTCTTTGAAACGTGCAGCGACTTTGCGAGTTTGAGGAACAACTACACCTATGAAGATATCGCCTTCGGCGTAGTCTCCTGGACCGGTCTTAAAGAATCGTTGCAGCTCGGCGGCTTTCCCAACAGATGCAAGGGCTTTGAGATCTGCAATGACCTGTTTTGCGCTCATATCTAGATTCTATTCGCTATTCTTTTGTCTAAGAACTTCTGGCTTAGAACTTTTGGCTTTTCTAATTCGGTTATGGGGTAGCGATGTTTGAGGCGATTTTTCTCGGCGCGCTCCAAGGTCTAACCGAATTTCTCCCGATTTCATCCAGTGCGCATATTCGGATCGCTGGAGAACTATTTGGCACTAACTCAGATCCTGGTGCGACCTTCACTGCTATAACTCAAATCGGTACCGAACTTGCCGTACTTATCTATTTCCGCAGAGATATTGTTCGGATCCTCAGTGCATGGTTTTCTCAAATTTCCCGCAAAGAACTTCAGGTAGCTGAAAAATCAGATGCGCGACTAGGTTGGTTGATAATTCTTGGCACATTGCCGATAGTTGCCTTGGGCTATTTCGGTCAAGAGATAATCAGGAATGATTTCCGGTCGCTATGGCTTATCGCTACAACCTTGATTGTTTTCGGAATTATTCTGGGGATCGCTGATAAATATGGAAAGACCGAACGCCAACTTCATGAATTAACTCCGATGCATGGCGTTCTATATGGCTTCGCGCAATCACTTGCACTTATTCCAGGCGTTTCCCGCTCAGGTGCGACTATCGCAATGGGTCGGTTTATGGGCTACAGCCGCGAAGCTGCACTGCGCTATTCATTTTTATTGGCGTTGCCCGCGGTATTTGGAAGTGGTCTTTATGAGTTGAAGGGCGCACTTGGCGAGAATGCATCTGAGCGAATCTTTTCACTTCCAGAAACTTTTATGGCGACTGCTGTTGCCTTCGTAATCGGTTATGCAGTAATCGCTTGGTTATTAAAGTATGTGACTACCAAGAGCTTTGCGCCATTTATTATCTATCGAATTGGTTTAGGAACCTTGCTATTGATCGGGCTATCTACTGGGATAATCGGCTAATGAAGAACTGGTCAGGCACCGTTAATTTCCGTGATTCGCAACGTGTGGCGCCAGCTTCGGTTGAAGAACTGCAGGAGTTAATCTCCAAATCTGCACATGTACGTGCACGTGGCAGCGCACACTGCTTCAATGACATTGCAGATACTTCTGCCACGGCAATCACCTTTGAGAACATGCCTTCAGATATTGAGATCGATAAAGAGAAGAAAACTGTAAGAGTTCCCGCGGGAATGAAATATGGGGAGCTAGCAGTTGCCTTACACGATCGCGGTTGGGCAATTCACAATATGGCTTCACTTCCTCACATTTCTGTGGCTGGCGCAGTTGCAACTGCAACGCACGGTTCTGGCGTAGGAAACGGAAATCTTGCCACAGCAGTTGAAAGTCTTGAACTAGTTCTACCTGATGGATCGCTAAAGCGAGTTTCTAAGGGAGATACGAACTTTGAAGGTTATGTCGTTGGTCTTGGTTTAACTGGAGTTGTAGTCAATCTCGATCTCGCAATCGAGCCAACATTTAATATCTCGCAAACTGTTTATCGCGGAATGTCTCGCGAAAGTTATGCCGCAAACTTAGATGAAATCATGAGCCTTGCTTACAGCGTTAGTTACTTCACTACCTGGGCTGCTGCAGGTGGGGGAGAAGTCTGGGCTAAATTTAAATCTGGAGTAACTGCACCAACAGAATTGTTTGAGGCATATCCAGCAACATCTAATCGCCATCCCTTGCCAGGGCTTAATCCAGAACCATGTACTGAACAGATGGCTGTTAGCGGTCCATGGCATCTGCGTTTACCGCATTTTAAAATGGATTTCACTCCGAGTGCTGGTGATGAAATTCAGAGCGAGTTCTTTGTTGATATCAAGGATGCGCCTGCCGCAATCGCAGCACTTGAGAAAATTGCTCCTCGAATAAATGAGATTCTCTGGGTGACCGAGATCCGCGCTGTTGCAGCAGATCAACTTTGGATGAGCCCGCATTTTCAGCGCGATTCAATTGGAATTCACTTTACTTGGAAGAAAGTTGATGCAGTATATGAGATGGTTAAAGTTGTAGAAGCAACGCTTGCGCCATTTGGCTATCGCCCACATTTAGGCAAGGTCTTTTCGGCCAGCCCTGAATATTTCGCTTCAGTTATGCCGAAGCTAGATGATTTCAAGAAGCTGGTTACAGAAATAGATCCATCGAATAAATTTGGTAATGAATTTACTAATAACTTGCTAGGACTTTAAATCTCTAATTTGTACCCAAGGCCGCGGATTGTGTGGATGATTTGAGGATTTGCCGGGTCACTTTCAATCTTGGCGCGTAGGCGCTTGATATGAACATCTAAGGTCTTTGTATCGCCGAAGTAATCGCTGCCCCAGACGCGATCTATCAACTGATTTCGGGTTAGAACTCGTCCAGAATTGCGAAGCAAGAACTCAAGTAGTTCAAACTCCTTTAGTGGCAGTGGAATAACTGCAGAATCTATAGTCACTTGATGTTTATCGATATCCATCTTAATCGGACCAACAGTTAATGATCCGGTGTCGACAGGATGATCGCCACCTGAGGTGTTCCGGCGAAGAATTGCTTTGATGCGCGCCAGCAATTCGCGGGAAGAGTATGGCTTTGTAACATAATCATCGGCACCGAGCTCTAGTCCAACGACCTTATCAATCTCAGCATCTTTGGCGGTGAGCATAATTATTGGCACTTGTGATTTTGTGCGAATGATTCGGCAGACTTCAGTGCCTGAAACTTCAGGGATCATGAGATCTAGCAGAATTAAATCTGCGCCTTTTTCATCAAATTTCTCAAGCGCTTCGCGGCCATTTTCAGCGACAGTTATTTGGAAACCTTCTTTTTCAAGTAAGAACGCCAGCGCTTCAGAGAATGAAATTTCGTCTTCAACGATCAAGATGTGAGTCATGCAGGCTCCGCTTCAATTGCAACGATTGGTAATCTAATTGAGAAGGTACTTCCAACATTCTCGGCGCTCCATACTTTAATTTCGCCACCATGCTTTGCAACAATGTGCTTAACAATCGATAGGCCAAGGCCAGTTCCGCCGGTTTGGCGAGAGCGCGCTGGGTCAACGCGATAGAAGCGCTCAAAAATTCTCTCAATTTCGCTCTCTGGAATTCCGATGCCTTGATCAGTAACGGTTATATCAATAATGGAATCTTGTAATGAAGATGTAATCGAGACAGTTGTGCCTTCCGGTGAGTAATTGATGGCATTTTCAATCAAATTATGGATCGCCATAATCAACTGCTCGCGGTCGCCCTTTACCGTGCAATCTTGCGTTTCAGTGAAGTTGACCAAAATATGGCGCGCATCTGAAGTTGTTTTGCACTGATCAATCGCTTCTTTGATTAAATCATTAACGCCAAATTCATAGGCGACTTTTAGGGGATCGCTATCTTGGACTCGAGATAGTTGGATAATCTCTTGCACCAGATCAGTTAATCGCTTGGCCTCAGATTGCATGCGCGTTGCAAATTTTTTGACTGCTTCAGGGTCATCTTTCGCACCCAAAACCGCTTCACTTAAAAGTGATAGAGCTCCGATTGGCGTTTTAAGTTCATGAGAAATATTTGCGACAAAGTCACGACGAACTTCATGGACTCGCTGTGCTTCACTTTCATCGCTAAGCAATACCAGGACTAAATTTTCATCTTCAAGAGGAATGACATTTACGGTTAGTTCGTGCTTGCCTTCACCGATGGGGCCACGTGCTATCTCAATTGAACCTTGCTGTTTTGTAGCGGTTCTGCGAACTACCCGAACCAGAGCGAGCAATTCTTGGCTTTCGATTCGGTTCTCTTTGAGGATTCCGAGATCATCTATGGCCGCACTTTGGTAGATCGGGATTTCACCCGGCGCCAAAATCATGGAGGCGCCTTCGAGTTGTTCGAGGACTCCAGTCAGCAGATCGGGCAGGGCGCGCTCACCTAGATCTGTATCAGAGTTGCGCCGCAGCCTCATGGCGCCAACTCTAGCGTGTGGAAATCTCTGTTTACCTTCCGTTCACTTTCTATACCGCATCTATTCACTAAGCCCACATACGGTGCTGCCATGGCACTTATCCGCTCCGTTTTCCAAGATGAACTAGATGGCGTCTCGCAATCGTTGGTAGATCTGACTTCGATGGTTTCTAACTCGATCTCAAGAGCAACTACTGCGATCCTTTCGGCAGATTTAAAGCTTTCCGAAGAGATCATCGCAACAGATGACCAGATCGATACCTTTCAACATGAACTAGATGCGCGCATCATCGACATTATTGCGCGTCAACAGCCAGTTGCATCAGATCTTCGCGCACTAGTAACCGCACTTCGCATGTCTGCTGATTTAGAGCGAATGGGAGATATGTCGCATCACGTTGCCAAAATTGCACGTCTGCGTCATCCAGGCGGAGCCGTTCCGGCAGAACTTCATCCGATGTTCCAAGCGATGGGAAATTCTGCAGAGAAGATCGCTACTAAAACTGGTGTTGTCATTGCAACCCGCGATACCGAAATGGCGTTACAAGTCGAACGCGACGACGATGAGATGGATAAATTACATCGCCAATTAATTGGTACCTTGGTTGATCCCTCTTGGACCCACGGAGTTGAGTCAGCGATTGATCTAACTCTGCTTGGACGTTACTACGAACGTTTTGCAGATCATGCCGTTTCTGTTTCACGCCGCGTTTACTTCTTGGTTACAGGAAAATACGCATAAATAATGAATAACTCTGCAACTCAAATTCCTGCACCACGAGTTACAACAACCGAGCCACGTCGTTCGGATAAAATTTTTCGTGGAGTTGTCACAACTGGCGGTTTATCTTCGCTTGTTGTCTTGGGGCTAATTGCGCTCTTTTTGGCATATCGCGGATTTGAAGTATTAAGAGAAGAAGGTCTGGGTTTTCTAACCAGCGCCGAATGGACAATTACTTTAGATGAATCAGCGAATGTGGTTGATAGCGACTTCGGCCTTTCAGCGATGCTGGTCGGAACGATCTTATGTGCCTTGGTAGCGGTGGTTATTGCCGTACCAATTTCTGTCTTTTCAGCGCTCTTTCTAAACTTCTATGCCCCGCAGTGGATGAAGAAGATCCTCGTAGCGATTGTGGACATGATGGCTGCATTCCCATCGATTCTCTTCGGTATTTGGGGCTTCTTAGTCCTTATGCCAAGCGTTGAGTACTGGGCGAAGTTAATAAATAAATATCTAGGTTGGATTCCGCTCTTTGAAGTTAAGCCTTATTTCTTCACGCGATCACCATTTGTGGCAGGCGTTGTTCTGGCGATAATGATTATTCCTATTATTACCTCAGTCTCACGCGAAGTCTTCGCGCAGGCGCCACTAGATCGAATTCAAGCTGCTTTTGCCCTAGGTGCAACTCGCTGGGCGATGATTAAAGCAGTTGTGATTCCTCATGGTCGCAGCGGTGTGGTTGGTGGAGCGATGCTGGGACTAGGTCGCGCAATGGGTGAAACAGTGGCTGTTTACACAGTTCTTAATATTGTCTTCCAGATTAACTGGCACATTTTGCTGGGCGCTGGCGGCAACGTTGCATCTCTGATTATTTTGAAGTTTGGTGAAGCCAGCGAGTACGAAATTAAAGCTTTGATGGCGGCAGGGCTAGTTCTCTTCTTCTTAACACTTAGCGTTAATGCGATTGCCAACTTCATTGTTAAACGAACTGGAAAGTCAGGGCGATGAGTACCCAAGTAAAACCACAGAAGCCTTGGGCCAAACGCCCCGTAGATAGAGTTAGAGAACTCTCCATTTTCCTTGCGGCGATTCTCTTTTCATTTGTCTTTGTGGCAGCCACAGAGATGAAAGGAAAGTTGGCATATGCCCTGATTTTCTTTATCGCCTATGGGGTTTTAACATCAACCTACGCATTTATTTCGCGTGGTGCTCCGGCGGCGAAAGATGCGATGGTTAGCACATTTGTCTCACTCGGAGCCGTTCTAACGGTATTGCCGATGCTCAGCATTCTCTTTACCGTAATTCAAAAAGGTTTGCCCGGACTACATTTTGGACTTTTATCAAACGATATGTCGATGGCGACTCCAACGGATCCAATTCCAACGGGCGGAATTTTGCACGCCGTAACTGGAACTCTAACTTTGGTCGCTCTTTCTCTCATCATGAGCGTGCCAATCGGAATCTTGACCGCCCTATACCTAACTGAAGTTAAGGGAAAATTCTCTGGTCCAATTCGCTTCTTGGTTCAAGCGATGTCCGGAGTCCCATCGATTGTGGCTGGTTTATTTATTCTTTCTGCAGTTCTATACCCGATCACAAAAGGTTACTCCGCTCTAATGGGAGCCTTGGCATTGACGATTTTGATGATCCCAACCATTGCTCGAACATCCGAAGAAGTTTTGTTATTGATTCCTAATGAATTGCGTGAGGCGGGAACAGCTCTAGGCGGCACTCAGTGGCGAACAGTTGCGATGATTGTTCTTCCAGCTGCTCGCTCCGGATTGATGACCGCTGTAATTTTGGGTGTAGCCCGCATTGCTGGAGAAACAGCGCCTCTTCTCCTTCTAACCGGCGGTGGAGATAAGGTAAATCCAAATCCATTTAGCGGTTCAGTCGGCTCTATTCCGTACTACATCTGGAAATCCTTTAACGCTGGTTCACCTGAAGCGATCACTCGCGCATGGGCTGGGTTGTTAGTTCTAATGGTTCTCGTGCTGCTCTTGTTTATGGCTGCTCGTTCTCTATCTAGTCGAAAAATTTCAAAATGATTCAAACTCCGGAAAGCGAGAAATCAATGTCATCAACTACTCCTAACTCATTAGCGAGCGTGGCACAGGCAAAGCCAGTGCGTACTGGCGTTAGTACGGCTCAAGGAACTGGTTTAGAGACCCGCGGAATTCATGCCTGGTTCGGTAAGCACCATGTGCTTTCAGATATCAACTTAGATTTCACAGCAGGTTCAGTAACTGCCTTAATTGGTCCATCAGGTTGCGGTAAATCAACATTTATTCGCACCATCAACCGCATGCACGAATTTATTCCAGGTGCGGCTATGGCTGGTGAGGTACTGCTTGATGGCAAAGATGTTTATGCGCAAGGTGTAGATGTAACAAAGATTCGCTTGCAAATCGGTATGGTTTTTCAGAAGCCAAACCCATTTCCTTCAATGACTATCGGTGAAAATGTTTTATCTGGTTTAAGGCTTGCCCAGATTAAAGTTGATAACAAAGATGATTTGATGGAAGAGTGCTTGGTTCGCGCAGGACTTTGGAACGAAGTTAAAGATCGCTTAGATACCCATGGTGGATCACTTTCTGGTGGTCAACAACAGCGTCTTTGTATCGCTCGCGCCTTGGCTGTGCGCCCTCAGGTGTTGTTGATGGATGAACCTTGTTCAGCGCTCGATCCTGGCTCAACTCTTAGAATCGAAGATACTATCCGTGAGCTTTCAGACTCTATGACGATCGTCATTGTTACCCACAATATGCAGCAAGCCGCTCGTGTATCTGACTACACCGCATTCTTCCTATCCGATGGCGGTCCGGGCGAGATGATTGAAGTAGCCCGAACCAGCGAGATCTTTTCGCAGCCAAAAGACCAACGCACTGAAAATTACGTCACCGGCCGCTTCGGTTAGTCGTTACCTGTTGTTCATCTAAACGTCTATTGGCGTTTGCCTACAGGGTTCTGGTTGTTAACCGGGGCTTCCTATCTTTGGTCTTGTAAGACACCTAAATCTAAAAGGGGAAATTAATGAAAGTTTCATTGCTCGCAAAATCTGCAGCAGTAGCACTTGTTTTTGGGCTTGTATCTTCTACTCCAGCCCACGCAGTTGATCTGCAAGGTTCAGGAGCTTCATTTCCAGCTCTTCTAATCGAAGCTTGCAAAGCTCCATTTGCAACATCATCAGGACATTCATTTACATATGCCGCATCTGGTTCAGGTGCAGGACGTACAAATTCAGATAAATCTATTGGTGATTTCTGGTTCTCAGATGCAGCACACACATCATCATCAAAGCGCGCGAGCATCATTCACGCACCAGTAGTTGCAGCACCTATTGGAATTCTTCACAACCTTCCATCACGCAACACGCTCTCACTTTCAGCATCGACAATCGCAGGAATCTTCTCAGGCACAATCACACGTTGGAACGATCCAGCAATTGTTAAAGATAACAATCGTGCATACAACAAAGTTCTCTACAAAACTAAAAATGGCGCTGTGGTCAAGGATGCAAAGGGCGATCCAATCGTTGCAAAAACTATCCCGACAACAACTCGCTACACATTGCCCAATAAGCCAATCAAGGTTGTTTATCGTTCAGATTCATCAGGAACAACTGAAAACTTCACAAACTACTTGAACAAGTCGGCCCCAGCTGTTTGGACAAAGGCTAAAGCAGCAGTTTTCACAACTTCATTCCCAGGAAATATCAACTCACCTGAGAACTTGGGACGAATCGTTGGCGCTTCATCTTCAACTGGAGTTTCACAGCTAGCCGGCAAGACTCCTTACTCAATCACATTCGCAGAAGTTAACTACGCTGTTGCCAACAAGCTTAAAGTTGCACATGTAATCAATAATGCAGGAAATGCAGTTGAGCCAACATCTGTTACTACATCTGCATTCCTTTCACAGGCAACAATCGATAACAACGGAATCATGTCATTTGATTACGCAACAAAAGAGCCTGGTGTTTACACACTCGGTATCGTCTCTTACATGTTGGTTGATACTTCCTACACAGATAAGACAAAGGCAGCTGCTGTTAAGTCACTTGCGTCATATATCTTGAGTCCAGCATGTGCAAAGGACAAGGGAGAGGCACTTGGCTTCAGCGTACTTGACGGAGAATTTTTAAAGAAGGCTCAGTCACTGGTAGCAAAAATCGGTTAATTCTTTATCGAACCCCGAGGGAGAACGGCCAGGGAAACCTGGCCGTTTTTCTTTCCCCCTAAACTAAATCCATGTTGATCCGCCTTGCCACACCTGAAGACACATCGGATATTCACCGCTTGATTTACGAGCTAGCGGTCTATGAAAAAGCACCGGATGAAATGGTGGCAACTATCGAACAAATCGAGCGCTCGTTATTTAACAGCCATCCAGTCGCCTTCTGCCATGTCGCCGAAGTTGACGGAAAAATTGTCGGCATTGCGCTCTGGTTCTTAAATTACTCAACCTGGCTCGGCAAGCCTGGTATTTATCTAGAAGATTTATTTGTACAGCCAGAATTTCGCGGACACGGTATCGGTAAAGGATTTATGAAGACCCTGGCACAGCTCTGCGTAGAACGAGGATATGAACGTTTCCAGTGGTGGGTCTTGGATTGGAATACGCCATCTATTGATTTCTATAAATCACTTGGGGCTGTGGCTATGGATGACTGGACTGTCTTTAGGCTTTATGGAGATGCGCTAAAGAGATTTGCCAGCCAGGCGTAATTACTTCTTTACGACTCTGTAACTCTTTAACGTTGGATCTGTCGCATAAGCGATACGAACTCCCGCTTTTTGAGATGCGCTTAGCCCGCTAACAATCTGCTCTGTTAGAACCTCACCCGGTGCCACAACTGCAACCCCTGGTGGATATGGAGCGATTAAATCTGCTGAGATCCGACCAATCGCATCGCTTGCGCCGACCATTTCAGTCTTTGCAAAATAGGCCTCGCGCATTGAAGTTGCAATTTGTGGCACTACTGACCAACTAAGGGCGGTTGCGCTCTCTCGAGGTGCATTCTGTAACTTCTGTAGAATTGGTACCAACTTCATGGCGAGTGCTTGGAAATCTTCTTTGGTATCGGCCAGAGTTGCTAAGAAAACTATGGTGTCGTTATCGGCCATCTCAACACGAACACCTTGGGCAATTAGCGCGCGCTCTATTTCTACCCCTGCAGCGCCAAGTTGCTGAACTCGCAGCACGATCTTTGCCGGATCAAATCTTCCCGCAGGAAAGTCGCTTGGATTTAAGAAGATTGGTAGTTCAAAGTTTGCTTGGACCGCTAATTTAAATTCGGCCACATTTTCAATTAGAGCGCCAAGTAATTCTGGGCCACGGGCTTGCAGCAGCGCCCTTACCGCATCAACTGATGCCAGGGGAGCGCCAGCTGGAGAAGTTGTATGTGTAGTTTCAAAGCTCTGCTCGAGTCTTTCGGCGCTAATGAATTTTGTTTTGGCGAGCAGTAGCGCAGAGGCGCTATAGCCAGGAAGAGCCTTATGAACACTAGTAATCAGTGCATCTGCGCCTTGCGCGATAACGTGTTGTGGCAGATCAGCATGAAATCCAAAATGTCCGCCCCAAGCGGCATCAACAATAACCGGGATAGATTTTTCGTGCGCTGCGGCGATTAAAGGTTTTAGGTCAGAGAGCGTTCCGAGGTAACCAGGCTCGGTTAATAAAATTGCGATTGGGCTCTCTTTGAGAGTGCGTTGTAATTCATTTAAAGCAATTCCAATCGGCACACCTGTTGCGCCATCAAGTTCGGGGTTCATCCAAATTGGTTCTAACCCAGCAAGTACTAGCGCACTGAGAACTGAGCGATGTGCGGTGCGCGATACCGCAACTTTATCTCCAGGTTTTCCAAGCGCCAGGATTACTGCTTGATTGGCATGAGTAGATCCACCAGTTGAAAAACGGGCAAAATCTGCGCCCCAGAATTGCGCTGCAATCTTTTCCGACTTTGCCAAAATCTGATTGGTTAATTTAATTTCATCTAAACCACCGTAGAGAGGAATATCAGAATCAACAACGGCACCCAATCCGACATCGATCTGGGAAGCTCTTTGCTTATGTCCTGGAATTGTGAAAGGAGTGTGATCTACCTCAAAGTAAGATAAGTAAGCATCAAGCAGCGGAGCGCTGCGACGTAGTTCATTTCTCTTCTCCACTGGCTGAGCCTAACTCGTTGCACCACAGAAGTTAAAAAGAGGCTCTACAATTTCTCCATGACCTCAAAGGACCCTCTCCCGCAAACACGTCACTTGGCCACCGCTATTCCAGGGCCAAAATCGCAGGAGTTAATCGCGCGCCGTAAAGAGGCTGTTTCAGCAGGACTTGGGATGGCAATCCCTGCAATCATCGAACGCGGTGAAGGCGCAATTCTGCAAGATGTCGATGGCAATCGCATTATCGATCTCGGTGCCGGAATCGGCGTAGTAAATGTTGGAAACGCAGCTCCTCGCGTAGTAGCACGCGTTGTTGAAGCGGTGCAGGCATTTACACATACCAACTTCACTACCGCTCCATACATGGGCTACATCGAAGTCTGTGAGGCGCTTAACCGTTTAACGCCAGGTACTCATAAGAAGAAATCTATTTTGCAAAACTCTGGTGCAGAAGCGGTAGAAAATGCCATCAAAATTGCGCGCCATGCAACTAAGCGCCCAGCAATTATCGTCTTTGAACATGCTTATCACGGCCGCACCAACTTAACTATGGCTCTAACCGCCAAGAACGTTCCGTATAAAGAGGGCTTTGGGCCTTTTGCCAACGAGATTTATCGTATGCCGATGCCTTACCCATTCCACTATGAAGGCAACCTGGCAACGATGGCGCAGGATTACCTGGACATTGTTACTTCAAAGATTGAAAAAGAAGTTGGCGCACATAACGTTGCCGCAATATTGATCGAGCCTATTCAAGGCGAAGGTGGATTCATCGTTCCACCTAAGGGTTTCTTGCCAGGACTTTCAAAGTTCGCAACCGAACAAGGTATCGTTTTTATTGCAGATGAAGTACAAACAGGTTTTGCTCGGACCGGAAATATGTTTGCCTGCGAAGATGAAGGCGTTGTTCCGGACATGATCGTTACCGCAAAGGGAATCGCAGGTGGCTTGCCACTTGCAGCAGTTACTGCGCGCGCTGAAATTATGGATTCATCACATGTCGGGGGACTCGGCGGAACCTACGGCGGAAACCCAATCGCATGCGCCGCTGCTCTTGGTGCGATCGAAACAATTGAAGAAGAAAAACTTGTCGAACGTGCCCGCCACATTGGAAAGATTCTTAACGAATCACTAACTGCGCTGGCTAAGAAATATCCGATTATTGGCGAAGTCCGTGGACGCGGTGCCATGCAAGCCATCGAACTTGTAGAAGCTGGCACAAAGAATCCGAACTCTGCTGCACTGGCTGCG
>Ga0208596_1000141_pt1 | contig 23729 bp, 32 predicted proteins | sample LakMenEpi12Jul11_FD_150686 | JGI IMG/M metagenome (GOLD analysis project Ga0208596, IMG submission 150686) | Freshwater microbial communities from Lake Mendota, WI - 12JUL2011 deep hole epilimnion (SPAdes) | ecosystem: Environmental > Aquatic > Freshwater > Lake > Epilimnion/Euphotic zone ...
TGCGATCGCTAATATTGGGTTAATGCGATCGCTACTGATAGAAAATTTTGAATAGTTGTGAAAATTGCTCTATATTATTAGAATTGCAAAAAAATCTCTACTTAATAAATTCTCTTTTGTTTGAATACGATAAAGACTATTACAATTTATAAAGCCACTCAAAAAGGCAAAGGGCAAAATCTTGTAGAAAAGGGATTTCATCCTGATGATTTTCCATACCATCCTCCAACTGCGGACGGTAAGTGCTATTTTGCAGCACCAAATAGTAGGAGTCTGGCTGAGGAGTATCATCGGTATTACAAAGACGGGATTTTGGAAGTTACAATAGACTCAGAAATCTATGAACAATATTTCAAACCCCTGGAAAAACCCTATCAAGGCACAGAGCAATTTGAATTACCAGTTCCTCATCATTTGTTTCCTATCCTTAACCAATATCCAAGAGTATTAAAACCAAGGTAGTGCTATGAGCGATCAGTTTTGGCAAAAAATCAAATCTAAATATCGGTTAGGTGAACTGATTCACGGTACAGTCGAGTATCATGCGCCGTTTGGGATTTTTGTTAGTTTAGATGATGAAGCAGTCAAGGGTCTTGTTCAGATTACTGATTTTGTTGATAGTGGAGATATGACTCCAGAAATGTATCCAGATATTGGTTCACCTATTGGGGCTGTTGTTGTTGGGTATACCGAAGATGATCGCAATCAAATTTGGTTGAGTGTTAAGCCCAGTGTCTTACAGAAAGCATTGGTACATCTCAAAATTCCCGCAACAAGCGATCGATCATCAGCAGCATAACGATTTAAGTATCTTTGAGAAAAGCGATTCCTGCGGAGCGCTTCGCTATCGCTCAAAATCCATTGTTTTGTGATTCTTTAACTGTGATTAACTGCGATCTCATGGGTAAGCGATCGATCTTGTAGTGCGATCGATGATTTTGTAGCTACTGTCTTGATTATCAAGTGATAAAATAAAAAAAGGAATAACAACTACTCACCCCAAGAACATCTTTTAGACTGCACGGTATCAGAAGAGAAAAAATAATGGCTGAACTCAAACTAAGATCAAAAGATCCAGATTCCCTCAGACGAATTATTGAAAGTGCTTTATCAGAAAGATTACAAAGTGTAATAGCAGGAATAAAAAGAACAGAAGAACGAATTATAGAATTGGAAACCAAGTATCAATTATCAACAAAGCAATTTATAAACCGTTTTAATAATGATGAATTATCCCATAATTTTGATTTTGATGAATGGATTGGCGAATCTCGAATGTTGACACATTTACAACAAATGAAAGAGTCTATAGAGGAGATTGATTTTGTTAATTGAAGATTATTTTCAACAGATTCAGCTTTTAATTGAATCTTCAGAAATTGTCAAAAAAGTGAAAAAAGAGGAATATATGAAGGCTTGATCAGAGGAAAAATTGATTTTGAAGATAATTCTTTGCTGCATTTACGAGAATTTGTCTATGTTGAAATCTCCATAGATCGAAAAATGTATAGTTATCAATATATGAATTCAGAAAATAAACTAATTTTTCGTTATGACAATACTGAACATCATCGAAAATTAAATCTCCCTACTTTTCCTCATCATAAACATGATGGAAGTGAGGATAACGAATCAGATGCTCCTTTTTTAAATGAGGTACTCAATGAGGTTAAAAAAATATTAGGATAGTGCGATACTGAAGCGCGACCTAGGAATTGCTCAAATTCCATTGTCTTGTGCTTCCTTAACTGCGATCGCGCAAGCGCTGACTTGTCAGTTCGCTAATATTGGGTTAGTGCGTAAGCGTTGCGCTCCGCAGGGATCGTTTTTTGCTAAACTATAATCAGGGAAACAGAAAAATCAGATTATGAACTTAGATACAATTCAACAAGATATTGCATCTCTTCCTCCCGATGCACAACAAATCATAGTAGAACTCGTAGAAGTCCTAAAAAAACGCTACCTTCAGAATCAACAGAAATCCTCAGAAAATTCCTTGCAAGACTGGTCAGATTTTATCGGTTGCATAGAAGCTGAAACAGACCTCTCTAAAAACCATAAAAACTACTTAGACCGTGAACTTAATCAAAAATATGATCATAGTTGATACAGGCTTTTGGTTAGCTCTTGCCAATAAAAAAGATGCAGTTCATATAGCCGCCAAAAAACGATTTCAAGATTTAGCTAATCAGGAATTTATTACAACCTGGTGTGTCGTCACAGAAACGTGCTATCTATTACAAAAAAGAGTAGGAATAGATGCTCCAAAAATCTTTATTAATAAAATTTCTACAGGAAAACTACAAATCTTTGATCTCAAACAACATCATTGCCAGCGTATTGAAGAACTAATGGAAAAATATAAAGATTTACCGATGGATTTAGCCGATGCCTCTCTCGTTATTCTGGCAGAAGAATTAGGTCATGGACAAATTTTATCGGTTGATTATCGAGACTTCAACACCTATCGTTGGAAAAATACAGAACCGTTCGATAACCTCTTTAATAAATTTTTATGATTTAGTGCGATAGCGAAGCGCGACCTAGGAATCGCTCAATTTCCATTATCTTATGCTTCCTTAACTTAATATTGGGTTAATGCGATAGCGTAAGCGCTGACTTGTCAGTTCGCTCAATATCCAAATAAATCAATATTTCTATACTCAAGCAAATCTGTAAATATTTTAACTTTTAAATTACTTTTTACGTATTTATATTGAGAAAAAACCGGGTTTATATTTCAACAGAAAGAAAAAATTATACTTGACTACTTGCCTTTAACTTCCTGAACAGCGATTAAGGGAAAAATTAGGTAACGTCTGAAAACACCAAATAACTACAATAAATGGACTTATGATATGGCTGGGGTGGATTTATGGCCTCATTTAAGGAAAAACCAGGGAATAATTAAATCTATTCTGAAAAATCCTGACTATATCAGCAATTCCCCAATTTATTACCATATAACTGCTGTGCGGCCATTGTCCACCTAATAAAGCGTAGATTTCTACAGGTTTTCCAGAAATTGTAATACCGATTTCATAGGATTTACCTGTGAAGGCAGCAAAACGCCGACAAGCTTCATCATAAAAGTGACTGCGGCGATAATTTTTATTAGTTAAATCAATGGCAAATAAGCCGTAAAAATAGCGAGGAATACTTTGGATTGTTTCGACAATTTGTCCTAAGTTTCTCGCTAAAATTGCATTTCTAGGAACTTCTGTTCCCCAAGCTGTATCTAACGCCCAAGAGGCAGAACTAAGGTGAGAACCGCCACAAATTCCACAAATTCTAGGAGTAACAATTAAGCCGGCTTGAGGGTCTTTTCCGCGTAAAATTATTTCAAAGCCGCGAAAAAGTTCAGCATGAGTCCAGGCGTTTGTGACATATCCATTTTCAATTTCAACGCGTACATCTAAATCACCCTCGACTCTACCAACGGGTGAAATATCTAAGGTTTGAATTGGCATATTTGTCCTTTGTTAGTTGTTAGTTGTCAATTGTCCGTTGTCCGTTGTCCGTTGTCCGTTGTTATAAGATTCATAATTGAAGGGTAGAGACAAAAAATAACTGTGAACAGTTACCTCTCTTAACTACTGACCACTGACAAAGGACAACTGACTAAACTGTAAAAAAGTCTTCCTCTGCCCATTTTGGGGCTGCGTCTTTAGCTACAACGGTAAGCACTGCGTAATCTTTATGGTTAACTCCGGGGGGTATTTCTTTGGGTACTCCCATGACGGTTTGAGTTTTAAAAACTGTTCCGGGTTCAAGGTCAAAAAAGGGAAATTCGGGTTCTGTACAGCCTAAACAGGGCATTCCAGCGCGGGTTTTGGAGGAGACGCGGTTCCAAAGAATACGGTTGCAGGAGGCATGAGTCATAGGACCACGACAACCTAAGTCGTAAAATAGACAACCTTTCCGTTGTCCAAATTCGGAGGTTGAAGCTTTGTATGCAAAGTGAATATTGCGGGTACAACCGGTTTCGGCGTAGGTATTAAAGAAGGTTTGGGGACGGTGTAGTTCATCAAGAACTATATCATCAATTCGTCCCGTGGCGATCGCTACTAATATCTGCGTTATCCAGTCGGGGTGTGCGGGACAACCGGGAATATTAATTATTGGTAAACCACCTTGACTGACAAAATCTTTACCTAAAAAACCGCCTTTTTCCCGTTTCAGAAATTGCAGTCCTTTGGAGTCGCTGGGGTTGGGTGACATTGCGGGAATTCCCCCCCAGGTCGCACAGTCTCCTACTGCGACAATGAATTTAGCGACTTTGGCTAAATCGTTTAACCAATCTTTAGTAGGACGGTCTGCAAATCGGTTCCATTCTCCTGTACCATTAGGGGCGTTAACTACACTACCTTCAAATACCAAAATATCCAAAGGTGTTTTTCCTAAAATACAGTCCCATAACAGGGTTTGGACGTTATTACCTAATTCTACACCCAAGGAAGGATGCCAGAGTATTTTCATACCAAAATCAGCAATTAAATCACAAGCTGTTGGTTCTTCGGCATTAAGAAATGACATGGTGTCACCCGAACAAGCACCACCTTGTAACCAAAGTACATTAGTCATTAGCTATGTCTTTCTATATATGTTGAAAATGCACAATTAAGGAAGTTTTTGAGGGGTATAATTTACCCTTTTCAGAGGATTTACTTGTAGAGAAGACCTATTGATCAATATTCATTATTTTAAACTAAGGTGTTATTTTAATCAATTAACTTTTTTTAAATAAAAATTAAGAATTAGCATAATTGGATGTTAGGGTAAACAGAAAATCAGGGTAGCATAATAGAGATCAGTATTAATCAACAGTATCTGATAGTATTTCCCCAACTTTTAAAGTTTTCCCTCCTACTGTTACTTCATCATCATCAACTAATTTCCGTCCTCTCCGTGTTTCAATTATTCCATTAACTTTCACTTCACCATCAATAATCATCCATTTAGCTTGACCACCGGTAGAGGATATTCCCGAAAACTTCAAAAACTGATCTAATTTAATCATCTGCTTTTACCAACTACTCAAAAAGTATCATCTATAGCAATATATCAGAATTTAGGATTTTGGCAACAATTTAAACTCTTGTAAAGCCGATAAAAAGTTTTTATTTTCATGACTAGGACGACTTAGTTTAATTAAGGCAAACCGTTGTAAAATGCTTAGATCTTTCCATGCTTCAATTGTGATTATTACACCCATTTCTTGAGCTTTTTCGTGAATACTCTGAGGAATAGTGGTAATATTTACCCATGCTGGATCAGGTTCAATTGGTAATTCAGCTACAGGTTTACCAGTCAGTTGTAATACTAACTCTTGAATATAGCACCTGTAGTTATCAATTTGCATATCTGTATCGCAAGGTAATGATACTAAATTTTGACGTGATTCTTGATTCATTTGATTCCATTCCGCTAATTTTAGCTTAATACCGCAGGTATCTAATTTATAGCGTACTTGCATAGGAATACAACGCCAAGAATCCACAAAATCCGCTTCAAATTCAAAAAAATCTGCCATAAAATTGATGTTATTTATTTATAAAAAGTAGATTTATGTAGTTATTGTAAATCATTTATGAGAAAATAAAGTTAAATTTTATTAACTAGAATCCAAATATTATGAATATTGATTTCCAGTATCATGTTACTACTATTATTTTAGCTGGTGGTAAAAGCACTCGCATGGGTAGAGATAAAGCCTTAATTTCGATTCAAGGTGTACCCATGTTACAATTAATTTGTACTATTGCAGAGGCTTGTACTGATCAAATTTATATTGTTACTCCTTGGCCAGAACGTTATCAAGAATTACTCACACCTAAAAGTCAATTTATTCGAGAAGTTCCTTTATCTGGGGAAACTGGAAATGAATCTCGCACCCATGGAGCCCTTGTAGGTTTTATGCAAGGTTTAGCAGCAGTAGAAACAAATTGGGTACTTTTATTGGCTTGTGATTTACCAAATTTACGACTAGAAATTTTACAAAATTGGATTTGTCAATTAGATACAATTCCCGAAAATAAAATAGCAGCTTTGGTACAAAATAATCAAATTTGGCAACCTTTATGTGGTTTTTATCGTCGTCGTTGTTTACCGGAATTAAGGGAATATATTGAAGGGGGTGGACGTTCTTTTCAACAGTGGTTAATGTCTTATTCTGTGGAAATCTTGGTTTTGGAAGATCCGGAAATGCTATTTAATTTTAATAGTCCTGATTCTGTTTAAATTTAAACTCTGTAGATATGATGATTTTTTAAACTAACCACTCCAGTCACAGAGGACACGGAGGAAGTCATAACTGATTTAAAATTTCTATGAAGATAAGTAATTTTCCTCTAGGGTTTTTCTAGAGGTTGTTTTATAGTAAATAGTAATTAGTAATAAAAATTGACTCAATTATATTTCCGGTAGTAATACCTATTAATTGAAATGATTTTATCTGATTATCTAGAGATAGAATATTTCCAGATTGACAATTAAAATTTCTGTAATTTAGCTTGGTTTATGGTGTCACATTTATGGAATCTAGAGGCTGATAATTTAATTCTTTTGTTCAAGTGGTTAGAGTACAGAAATTATGACTTCTAGTATTACAGATTCATTTGTAAAAGCTGCTATTGCGGCTATATCTTCCGAGTCAGCAACAACAGCAGAAAAAATCCAAATGCTGATGGAAATTGCTACGGGTTTACAAAAAAAGCCGAAAACATTTCAAGATTTACACCATGCAATTGGGCTATTTGACCGTGCATATCAAATGTGTGGGGAGGAATATGTTTTACTGAAAGCACGGGCTAAGGTGGGCAAGGCAGGGGCATTACAGATGATTCCTAATGGGGATTCCCAGATATTGCAAGAAGCGCGGGCAGATTATGAGGAAGCTTTACCCATTTTACAACAATTGGCAACAGCGGAAGAAGTGGCAGCAGCCCAAATGAATTTGGGTTTGGTTTTACAGTCTTTAGTTCCCAAAAATTTAGCGCGGATAAGTGAGAGTATTCATTTTTATCATGAGGCTTTGCGGGTGTTTACTTGGGAAAAGTATCCCCAAGAATATGCGATTTTATATAATAATATAGCGATCGCTTATCTGTCTATGCCTATGTCATCAGAACGGGAATCTTTATGTCAAGGTTTAGCAATTCAGTCTTTTGAAATCGCTCTCAAACATATTAACATAATTGATCATCCTAGAGAATATGCAATGTTGCAAAATAATTTAGGAAATGCTTTACAATATTTAGTAAGTTCCCATCCTATTGAAAATAATTTACGGGCTATTTTAGCTTATGATGAAGCTTTAAAAGTTCGTAATCTTCAATATACACCGTTAGAATATGCTAATACAATTTCTAACAAAGCTAATGTTCTTTTCAATTTACCCGACGACCTCGAAAAACCAGAATTAGGGAATCTAAAAAATCTCTTACAAGCGCGAGAATACTATCAAGAAGCTTGGCAAATATTTACAGAACATCAGCAATTGGAACAAGCGGAAATAGTAGGTAAAGCACTAGAAGATTTAACCGTAGAAATTCAAGTATAGGAGAATAATCATGTTTGATTTTGTCAATGATCCAGAATTTATCAAGTTTCTGTATAGTCTAAATACAGAATTAAATTTCACCACAGGATTTACCTGGTTAATCATTGCTGTAATTTTATCAATGATTGGTGGTGCAATTGGGGGAATTATCCTTGCTGGTAAAGATATCGGATACAAATTTGCAGCCATAATTGGTAGTTTATTCGCACCAGTGGGGGTAGTTCCTGCGGTAATTTTAGGGTTATTTATCCTGAATTTGTTAGCCAATTATTAGGAGTATTTATGTTAGAATTAAGCTGGTTTTCTGCTAAGTTATTTTTTAAGGGTAAACTATTTCGTGACCCCATATATTTTCTGCGTCAAATTATTATTGCTGGAGGTATTGGTACGGTTATATTAGTATTATTAGCACAAGCATCAATTCCCCTTTGTATTCCTATTAGTGTGGCTAGTTTAACGACAGGTGCAATTATGCCTTTTTTGTTGCAAGATTTTAGAATGAAATGATTTACAGTAGGTTGGGTTGACACTAGGAAACCCAACATAATCATAATATAAATTCACATTTGGGTTTTCCGATAAACAAGTAGGTTACAACATTTTTAGGACTTTGTTGGGTTTCGCTGTCGCTTAACCCAACCTACAAATATATTATGATTATATGCTATTATGAAAAGAAGATTAATAAATAATTTCCAGGGATTATGTCTGATTTTAATAACTATATCCAAGATTTACAAGAAAATAGCCAACGCGGTGGAGAACGTAGTCATTACCCCAGTCTAAAACGTCTAATTGAGGATTTAATGATTGGTATTAATGCCAGAATTGAAGAGAAAGGTAATCAAGCAGGAATCCCTGATTTAACTATCAGAAAAAATGATCGAATTTTGGGATATATAGAAGCTAAAGATATTCATATTGATTTAGGTAAAATCCAAAAAACTGCACAAATCAAACGTTATTTAGAATCCAATATTGGTGACAATTTGATTTTAACTAATTATCTAGAATTTTGGTGGTATGTCGACGGAGAATGTGAAAAAACTGCTAAACTAGCTGATTTAGAAGAAGGTAAAATTATTCTAATTAATAATTTACAACCTATCAGAGAATTACTGCAATTATTCCTAAATCAAAAAGCCAAAGATATTAATAATTATTATGATTTGGCTAAGGAAATGGCAGCTTATACTAAAACCATTAGAAACGCAATTCAATCATCTTTAGAAATAGAAACAACTACAGAAGAATTAAATCAATTAAAATCAACATTTAAGAAATTACTACTTTTAGATATAGATAATGATAAATTTGCAGATATGTATGCCCAAACTATTGCTTATGGGTTATTTACTGCGAAAATTGGTCATGCACAAAACCCTGGACAATTTGCATTTAATCGCACTACAGCCAGTATTTATATTAGTGATAGAATCCCTTTTTTAAAAGGTTTATTTGATTTGGTTTTAGGAACTGATAGCGTTAGTAAAATTCACAAATCAATTGAAAATTTAATAGACTTATTTAACACAATAGACATGACCAATATTTTAGAAAATTTTGGTCAGGAAACCCGCACAGAAGACCCAGTTATTCACTTTTATGAAACATTTTTAGCTGCTTATGAATCTTCATTAAGGAAAAGTAGAGGAGTTTATTATACTCCTGAACCTGTAGTTAATTTTATTGTTCGTTCTGTTGATAATATTTTAGATCAAGTCTTTGATTTAGAATATGGTTTAGGAAATCGCAAAGTCACAATTCTTGACCCCGCAACTGGAACAGGAACATTTTTATATGCAGTTATTAAACAAATTCGTGATAATGTTGCTAAATTTGATATCCGTCAATGGAATAATTTTTTAAGAGGTGCAAGACTTTTAAACCGTCTATTTGGGTTTGAATTATTAATGACTCCCTATACTATAGCGCATTTAAAGTTAGGTTTATTATTAGGAGATTTAGGTTATAAATTTGTACCAGAAGAAAGATTAAAAGTTTATTTAACCAATGCGTTAGAAACAGGAATCAAAGAAGGTGATTTAATTCCTGGTATTACGCAAATAATTGCGGAAGAATCAAGTCAAGCAGGAAAAGTAAAGACGGAAATTCCGGTCATGGTGGTATTAGGAAATCCTCCTTATTCTGTCAGTTCTCAAAATGCTAGTAAACGCAAAAGAGTTTTAAATCAAGATGAAAGATATTTAGCAGATATTGAATATACTGGTTCAGCTTGGAATCGGATTTACAAAACAGGAAAAGCGGGTAAAACCATTACGGAATTAACCCATATTGGGGAACTTTTAGAATTATATAAAGGTAGAGTCAGACTAGAAAAAGAAAAGAATATTCAACCTTTAGATGATGATTATATTAAATTTATTCGTTTTGCTCAATATCAAATTCAAAAAACACCTAAAGGTTATGGTATTATTGGTTTTATTACTAATCATTCCTATCTCAATGGTTTAATTCATCGAGGTATGAGGGAAGAATTATTAAAGTATTTTGATACTTTATATATCATGGATTTACATGGTAATTCTTTATTAAAAGAAACCACTCCAGAGGGAAATGTTGATCAAAATGTTTTTGATATTCAACAAGGTGTAGCGATTTTAATTGCTGTGCGCGAAAAAAGCGAACCTGATTATTTTTCTACCGCTTATAAATCCAGAGATGGTGTTAAGGAAATGGCAAAGGTATTATATTATGATGTTTGGGGAAGACGTGAGGATAAATATAAGTTTTTAGAATCTGCAAGTTTAGATAATATTAATTGGATAGAAGTAAAACCAACTGAACCTAATTACTTTTTTGCACCGAAAAATCTTGATTATGAAGATGAATATAACAAAGAGTTGAGTATTAATGATATCTTTCCCGTTTATGCTGCTGGTGTAAAAACTAGAAGGGATAATGTATGTGTTGACTATGATAGAGAAACTCTACTAAATCGTTTTTGTGATATTTCTATAAATACTAATTTAGAAGAATTAAAAGAAAAATACAATATCAAAGATACAGAATATTGGAATTTAGAAAAAGCTAAGTTAGATATTAAACAAGATGAAATTGAATCAAAATTACTACTATATGCTTATAGACCATTTGATAATCGTTGGGTTTATTATAATCATAAGATTATTGAAAGAGGAGATAGTCGTAAAGAATTAATGGGACATTTATTAAAAGGTAATAATATTGCGTTACTTTCCTGTCGTCAACAAGTTGAACCAGGTTTTTATCATATATTTTGTTCAGAAATTCTCACAGAACATTGTACTGTATCCTTAAAAAGCAGGGAAGCAACTTATGTTTTTCCTCTCTACACTTACCCAAATACAGAAAATGATCAAACAAATCTTTTCATAGAAAGAACTCCTAACTTATCCCCAACATTCTTAAAAACTATCAAAGAAAAACTCGGTAAAATACCCACACCAGAAGAAATATTTTACTATGCTTATGCTATATTTCACAGTCCAACCTATCGTACTAGATACGCTGAATTTCTAAAGATAGATTTTCCGCGTCTTCCTTTAACTAGTAATCAAAAACTCTTTCATGAATTAGCTATCAAAGGAGAAGAATTAGTCAATTTGCATTTAATGAAATCTGATAAACTCAATACCTTAATCACAACATACCAAACCATAGGAGATAATCAAGTTAGTGAAGTTACCTATAATTCCGAATTACAAAGAGTTTATATCAATAAACAGAGTTATTTTACCGATATTCCTCCACATATTTGGGAATTTAAAATAGGAGGATATCAAGTATTAGATAAATGGTTAAAAGACCGAAAAAATGCTAATAGAAAATTATCTGTTGAGGAAATTAACCATTATCAAAAAATTGTCATTGCTTTAACAGACACTTTACGATTAATGCAAGAAATTGATAAAATTATTCCAGGTTTCCCCATAGAGTAAAAAAATGTTATAATTAATATGTATTGTCTTGTAAAAACCCAAGCAGTAAAATTACTATAGTCCTTCTATTTGAGGTAAAACTTATGTTACAGCTACAAATTAAATCCGATTCTCCTGACGTTGAAATCGTACAAAACCTGGTTCAGTCAGCCATTGATTCCGAGATTAAAAACTTAAAACGTTCAATAGAAAAAACCAATAAATTACTCATGGAATTTGAAGCAAAATATCAAGTTTCATCAGAGTTTTTTTTCGCCAATTGGACAGCAGAAGACCTTACAGGTGGTGACGAAGAATATGTAAGTTGGGCTGGAGAGATAAAAATTAAACAAAAATTAACTAATTCTCTACAAAAGTTAGAAGCAATTGAATATGTTACTCAACAATTACCAAGCTAATATTGTTACTGTTATTCAAAAATATGTGAATGAAGGATGGATTTTATCATTTAGCTTTTCTGTTGATTCCAGATCCAATTATGTCGGTTTTATCCAAGGTAATTTAGAATTTTTGCAAGGTTCACATCTATTTTTTAAAGAATATATTGACCTACAAGAATCTATTGAAAAGCTTTCCTATTCATTCCATTATCAAGACCATGAAAATAACTTAATATTTCGTTATGACAACGCAAAGCATAAGCCTGACCTGGGTTATACAGATCATAAACATATCAAAGGTAAAATTATCCAATCTAAAATCCCAGATATTGAACAAGTAATTTTAGAAATTATTAGCGAATACTTAAATAATACAAAATGATTAATATAATTTAATATCAAAAAATAGAGAATTATAAGTTATCTTATCAAATAAATAAACATCCTATAAATCCTTAAATCCTGTAAATCCTGATATGGCTACGCCACGCTACGCCACGCTACGCTATCAGACAAAAATTATTAAGGATTTTGTTGGGTTTCCTTGCGTCAACCCAACCTACGAAATATTTAACTCATTAAATCTTGAAACATAGCGGTACTTAAATAGCGTTCACCAAAGGAAGGTTGAATCATTACTATTAATTTACCAGCATTTTCTGGACGTTTACCTACTTCAATAGCAGCAGCTAAAGCCGCACCAGAAGATATTCCTGATAATAACCCTTCTTCTCTGGCTAATCTCCGTCCATATTCCATTGCTTCTGCGTCGTCAATTTGCACTATTTCATCAATTAAATCTTGACGCAAAACATCAGGAATAAATCCCGCGCCAATACCTTGAATTTTGTGAGAACCTGCTTTACCACCAGATAGAATTGGACTATTACTAGGTTCAACCGCAATTACTTGAAAACTGGGTTTGCGTTGTTTAATTACTTCAGCAATACCAGTAATTGTACCGCCCGTTCCTACCCCAGCAATTAAAATATCAACTTCTCCGTCAGTATCCGCCCAAATTTCCTCAGCGGTGGTTTCTCGGTGTATTTTCGGATTCGCGGGGTTAGCAAATTGTTGTAACATAAAAGCGTTGGGAGTATTCGCCACAATTTCCTCTGCTTTGTTAATTGCTCCCCGCATTCCTTGAGTACCAGGTGTTAATTCCAAACTCGCACCGTAAGCCCGCAGCATGGCGCGTCTTTCTTGACTCATGGTTTCGGGCATGGTTAAAATCAATTTGTAGCCCCGCGCGGCTGCTACCATGGCTAAAGCAATACCTGTATTACCGGAAGTTGGTTCGACTAAAACCGTTTTTCCTGGTGAAATTAAACCTTCGGCTTCAGCGGATAGAATCATACTTATGCCAATTCTATCTTTGACAGAGGCCGCAGGGTTCATACTTTCTAATTTGACAACTATCCTGGCTTTCACTCCTTCGGCTTGGGGAATTTTATTCAACTGAATTAATGGAGTTTTTCCAATAAGTTCTGTTACGTCTTTAGCAATTCGCATTTTTTAACTCCTAAAATCCTAAAGTTTATATATTAATCTATTCCGGTTACATATTTATCTGATTAGTTCTTTATATTAGCCATTTTACCATAATTTCCGTCTATTGCTACAAGAAAATATTCCTAATTGTTAATACCTTCACCAAATTAAAAAAAGTCTTGATTCGTAGGTTGGGTTGTTCGCGTGAGCGTTGCGGAGCAATAGCATGAAACCCAACATGACCGTTGGGTTGACAGCGCAACCCAACCTACAAAAATGGTGAAGGTATTGATTGTTGAAAATAATACTGTTCTACTTTCCTTAGAATATCTTAATTTTATTTTTGAGTTATTCAAGATATCTTAGTCCTAGCTTTGTCATGAGATTCTGTGATTTGAGTACAGTTTGTACTTGTGAATTTTCCCTTGAAAATATCTAAAACCAATAGCCCAACCTGGTTTAAGGTTGAGTACAAAATAACCCGTCCCCTTTTTTAAAAATGCTAGTCCCCCACTCAATAAATACTAGCACCCCTACACCAAAAAATATTTTAATTTCTTTTAAATGCTTACCAAGTCAGGATCACAGAATTTGAGTGCTGTGGTAATTATCTTAATAATATTAACTTGAGTTGCTGAAAGTTGGAACTAAAAAGGTAACTGATATAAACGATATAGGATTTACGCAGAGATTCCCCTCTACCCCCCGAAGTTCCTAAGATGAAAGTCTGACGAATTAGGGGGGACTTCTTACCTTTTATATCTCTCAAAACTCATCTTAATCTTGTCTGTATTACGGAGTACAAAAAGGATAGAATTTTGTTTTTGAGGAGATTTTAGTTAGCATATTTTGAATAAAAAAGGTGCAAAAAATAAACCTACTAATAGAAATTTTCTTTCTAGGTAATTAAGACCTAGTAAGGGAGAATAAACATGAAAGTCAAACTTTTAAATATGCTGACCGTAAGTTTGGTAACTTTAGCATTAATTTCTCCAGGGATAATAGTATTTACTATAGTTTGGGGACAACATAGAGAGTTCGTTAAAACACAGAATTTATCCTGTGAATTGTCGAAAATAAATATAGCATCTTCTCAATTAGTTCCCCAAACAAAAATTATCAATACTCAGTTATCTTTAGTCAAGGTCAAATTATCTGACAATAGTTTTCTTCATCAACTCAAAGTTACCGCAAAAAAATATAAATTAGCAACAATTTTGCAATGGATATTTTTAGTAACACCCATTTGTATTGGTATAGGAATTATCGCTTATGACAGATATCTTGTCTATCGTGCTGCTGTATTAAAAGAACATATTGCTATGTTAGAAAGAATGTGGGAACAAAGCATCGAACAGTAATTTTTCAACTTAATTATTCACCATAAACTAAATTATCATGACAGACGAACGCCAAACACAGTATTTTAATTTAATTGATGAACTTCTGCAATGTCCTAATGGTCAAGAACCAGAAGTTTTAGAAGCAAAACCGGAATTAATTGATTCTGGTTTAGTTCAATCAATGTTACAAGTAGCCACAATGTTTGCTCATCAAGGTAATCAAGATGGAGCGCAATTTCTATTTTTTGTTGCTAAACAATTAGCGAAAGAATTAGGTTTATATCCTGAAGTTTCTGATCAAGTTGTCACTCAGGAGTAATCATGTTATTGACTGCAACTGATGCTGGAAAAATATCATTAGAATTTCTCTTAGCAGATTGGAATATTGCTGATGATTTTAGAGATTGGTTTACAGTATTTAATTCTCGCTTAATGGGTGAAAGTTGGTATATTGTAGAATTGGGTGTAGAGGGATTACCTGATAGATGGTTTATGCAGGTTTATGACACAGGAGTTTGTGACCCTAATTATACTTTTATTTCCCCAATTTCTGGTGCTGAAGGATATACCGATTTGAAAAGTCTACCAGATATTATTGCTGATGTTTTAGTAGCAGAACGTAATTCTCGATAAAAACTTGAAATCCTTAGATCCCCGACATCTTAAAACAGTCGAGGATCTTTATTTTTGTTATGCTTAAATGACAATTATATGTTATAATAAATAGAGTTATGGAAGCTACAGAAGAATCAGTCAAATGATTACTGAAGACATCCTAGCCCAAGAATTTATCAGAGTGGTAAATGACTATTATCCCTCCGTGGGAGAACTTTTAGAAGGCTGCCACGTGAAAGTTATCACTTGCTTTTGGGGACGACCTGCAAAACGGTTTCAATATATAGGAATTTATTGTCGAGAAGACATTATGCCCTATATTCAAGCCAAAAAAGAAATCCTCAGAGAATTAGCCGAAAATATGGGGTTAATTCAAGTAGTTTGTCTCAATGCTAAACGATTGCTACGTGACCCTATGTCGAAGTTAAAGCAGTCTGAACCTCGATTATGGTTGGAGTTGCAATTAGTGGCAGCCTAATCTAATATTTGGTTAACAATGAAAACAGGACTTTTCTGCAATTACGAAAATCATCACCATGATGCTAGACGCACTATCTTTGAACAAGTTTTATTGGTGAAAGAAGCTGAAAGTTTAGGTTTTGAAGAAGCTTGGGTAACGGAACATCATTTTAATGAGTTCAATCTCAGTCCTTCAATTCTACTTTTAATGGCACATTTGGCAGGTATAACTTCGCAAATTCGTCTAGGAACTGCGGCTGTATTATTGCCATTTTACCAACCAATTCGCGTTGCTGAAGATATTGCTACTTTGGATAATCTTTGTAATGGTAGGTTGGCTTTTGGGGTAGCTAAAGGTGGTCCATTTCCGCAGCAAAATAAACATTTTGGTGTAAAAAACCAGGAATCCCGCGCCAAAATGTTAGAGTCAGTAGCATTGATTCAAAAGCTATTATATGAAACTAATGTATCATTTAATGGTGAATATTATCAATGTGAAAATCTAACGATACACCCCCAAACACTGCAAAAACCAATTCCTATATATGTTGCTAGTGGTGATGATGATGCAGTTAAATTTGCTGCTGAAAATTCCTTTGGTTTAATGGGGGGTCCACCTTTTTCTTTAGCAAGACTAAAGAAGACGGTTAATAAATATCGGGAATTTAATCAAAGTGGTGCAGAAAAGTTCCTGTTAGCGCGGTTCTTTTTTGTGGGTAAAACTCATGATCAAGCGGTAAATGAAGCATTACCTTTTATTCGTCATTTTAGTAAAGAAATGACGGTTAATTCAACTCAAGTAATGGAAAAAAGTCCTCAACAACCAGCATTTGATCGGACAAATATTTGTTTTGATGAGGACTATTTGCTGGAAAATTCAATTATCGGTGATGTCAACGGTTGTCGTGACAAAATCAAGAAATTTCAGGACGAATTAGATCTCAGCACACTAGCGTTAAAACCTTCATCTTTTTCATTACAAAAAAATCGAGAAAGTTTGCAACGCTACAATCAAGAGGTGCGGAATTATGTCTAAACTTTCCCTACTTCCTCCCGATGATTTACCTCCGACTAAGGTAACAAAAGAGGATGGAATTTTACATTTAGAGTTGGAACAGTCTATAGGTAGATGCTTCTTTTATGCGTGCGATCGCATTACCCAAGTATTACTATCTAATTGTCAGTGGTACATGACCACAAATAAGACTACTTTGATGTTAATTGTAGACTGTCCCGATCTAGTTGCTTATTGGCATATAGTTAGTAATATTCCCCAATTGGGAAATAGACTGGAAAGATTTACTAAAGATGCCAAAATCCGCGTTTATCCGCCTTTTGGTAAGGGATCACCCTTTGAAATTGGAGTGAATGAAATTTCAGCCTATCGAGATTGGTTGTAAGTCCTAAATTATATTTTAATCACTAAAATCATCAGATCCTCGACTTCTTAAAAAAGTTGGGGATCTATCTCTATCTTGTTATAATAAAATAAATACAACATACTAGCTATCATTAACAACATGATTAATAACAAAAAAGAACTTTTCGACCGTTGGGCAAATAGTTATGATTGGGCATTTCCTTCTTTTATTTACCAAGCAATCCACAAAAGATTACTCACAAAAGTTGAATTATCACCTCATGCAAATGTACTTGATTTAGGTTGTGGAACAGGCAGATTATTAGATAGATTAGCAACTCAATTTCCAGAAATTACAGCCACTGGTTTAGATTTATCTCCCCAAATGTTGCGGGTAGCAAGACAAAATAACCGCCACCGTCCTCGATTAATTTATCTTGAAGGTAATGCGGAACATCTCCCCTTTACTGAGGGACAATTTAACGCAGTTTTTAATACTATCAGTTTCTTGCATTATCCCCAACCAGACCAGGTTTTAAATGAGGTAGCAAGGGTACTTTTTCCTGGTGGTAAATTCTATTTAGTGGACATTACTTTTAATAACTCATCACCATGTCAAATTACACCCCATTCTCCCACAGGAGTTAGATTTTATAGCCAAAAACAAAGAGAAGAAATGGGGAATAATGCTGGATTAACTTGTTTAAAACATCATCATTTATTAGGATTTGTATTATTAACTATTTTTCAAAAAAAATAATGGAAATAGTTGATTAAATTTTGGAATTATAAACATAAAATGCGTAGGTTGGGTTAAACAAAAGCGCAACCCAACTAATTATTTATATTATTTATTTATACTCAATTTTTGTCTGATAGCGTGGCGTAGCCATATCAGGATGTCCAGGATTTGAGGATGTATTCCCCTGGGCTGAAAGAGGATTGATTTCTCGAATAAATATCATTTTAATTAGAATTAATATAACTACTCTTGTATCTTAATATAAGTAGGTAAACAGAAAAATTTAAGGGTATGTAACGATATATAAAGTTGTCCCAATGCGAGATTCTGATTGAGTTTCAGCCATTTTACAAAACGCAATATCCCTTGTTTTTATTTTGTTCATTTACTTATTATGTTATTTATTTGTGGAATTAATTCTGTCTAGGTACTTATTTAGAGTGCGAGAACATAAAAAATCCCTAAAAATACTAAATACAATTAATAACAGTCAAAAATCCAAGGCAGAATTTCCCTTTTCATATCTATTGGTCAGCTTGTGTTGCTCAGAGGTGACAATAATATGATTTAATGGTGGAAAGGCAATTTTTAAATTGAACAGAAGTTTGAATTTTTATGGATATCACCCCCAATAAACCATCAACTCAATTTTTATCTTCAGAAGAATCTGCTCAAGTTGACGCAGCTTTGTTATCTTCTCCTGAGAAATTTTTAACTAGATTGACAATTTCTTCATTGCGGACTTTACAACATATTGCTAAAGAATATGATGTTTCTATTGAGGAGTTGACAACAAAACAAATTATTACCTGGTTTGAAAATGATGCTAAAGTGAGAAGAGAAAAAGGGATTGAGGAAGCATTTTTAAAGTGGTAAATTGTGGTATCTGGAAGACCCTAACCCTCGTTTTGCTGTAATCTTTCCACTGTTCAACACCAATATAAAGTCAGCAATGCTCATTGCTACAAAATCAGCAAAATATTAACGAATTTTCACGGCTGTTCCTGTGGCCGTAATTACTAATAAAACACCAGATTGATCAACATTAATCGTTCCTGTATCAACGGCAATACCAACAACTGCATCCGCGCCTAAGCGTTGCGCTCTCTGTTCTAATTCTTCGATTGCTTTGCGTTGTCCTTCTTCAAAGAGACTCTCATAGCTACCAGTGCGTCCACCGATAATATCCCGAATACTCGCTAAAAAATCCCGCAGGAAATTGCTACCATAAACCACTTCTGCTGTCACAATACCTAAATATGACTGAATTACAGCACCTTGAATAACGTCAGTAGTAGTTAAAATCATAAATTTTTTAAATGTTATTTATGAGTACCGATTGCTTAAAGTATTAATCTAGTGCTATAATGGTGAAAATGTCAAGTATTTTCAGAAATTATTAATATACATTGTGTAAATGTAAATAAATAGGGATTACAAAAATAAATATTTTTGTTTTAATGTATGAATAAAAACAATTGAAAAGAATGCAGGGAAATTTATTATGTACAAAAAAACATCATTTGTATTAAGTGTCTTATTATTGGGATGTTTCTTGACCAGCACACCTGTACTAGTGAAAGCTGACGTATTAGTAGTACAAGCTGATAATGCAGAGTTAAAAAACCTAATAGAAGACGGAAAAAGACTTGTAGATAATAAAGATTATAATGGAGCGATCGCTGTTTATCAACAAGCAGCAAAATTAGATCCCAAAAATGCGGGAATTTATGCGGGTATTGGTTACTTATACACTCAACAAGGCAATTTTACCCTAGGCTTAGATGCTTATCGTCGAGCTATTGCCATTAATCCTAATAACAGCGATTTTTATTACGCTGTTGGTTATATTAAAAGTAATACAAGAGATAATAAAGGCGCAAGAGAAGCTTACCGTAAGGCTATTCAGTTAAATCGGAGTAATTTCAACGCTTATTTAGGGTTAGGGGTTGCTCAAGCTAGTTTGGGTGATTATCAAGCAGCTATGTGGGCTTATGAACAAGCAATTAATTTAGATAAAAATAATCCCCGCACTTATGAGTTACTTGGTGTTATGTTTCAACAAAAACGACAAACTCCACAAGCAAACAAAGTTCTTAAAAAAGCATTGGATTTATATCGTCTTAGTAATGATTTAGATAGTGTTGATAGAGTAAAACAAATGTTAGGAGAAATGTAATTTTTAAGTTTTGAATCTCTAATCTTATAATAATAGGATTAGGGATTTATTGATATTACAGCACTTCTCGCTGTTAAAAGGTACACTAACAACAATTAGTAATTTTTTTAAATATTTAGGATTCATTAAGTTGAGTGCAACTGAGATAACTATATCAAACATTTCTGTTGTAGTTGGAGCAAAAGTACGTAAAAAAGATTTGACTTGTAACCACCATAACTCAATTGGATTAAAATCGGGAGAATATGGATACTAATTTAGATAAAAAACTAAGTGTGTAGGAGTTGAGATGTGCTAAACTCCTACTATCAAATGACACCGTTAAGACGTTTTGAATATAAATTAGTCCATAATTTGCCCAAACTTGTCTACGTTTAGATACAATTAGTGATGGGAACAGTATTAAATTAATATCGCAAAAATTACCTAAAGTTATGAAACAAAGGTTATTTAGTCAAGGGTGGATAGGGGTGACACAAGCTGCCATTCTCGCCTCCCTGACAGCATTAACAACCATTGCGACTACCAACCAACCCAGTTACGCTAAAGGTGAGACCTTTTACTGTGGCAAAAGTAAAGGTATACCTGTTACCTTTGTCCGTACTCAAGATAGTAGAAAAGTAACAATAGTTCGCTGGACTTCTAATGCTTATTTTCCACCACCTTGGACTGCTCAACGTCGTTGTGACGAAGTATCACGGAGATTTCAAAGGAGTAATGACAACGGTACTCTGAAAAATATCACCACTGGGACGCTCAGAGGTGAACCAGTTGTTTGTGCTGGTACTAGCCAAAATACTGCTTGTACAAGTAATAATTTATTATTTACCCTTAAACGTGGAGTTAATCCCAGTGCTACTCTCCGCAGACTCTTAGACCGTCGGGGTTTAGCTGCTGGTAATACACTCAATGAAAGTGCAGGTGACACAATTAACATTGATTTCCAGCTTTACTTAGATAATGCCACCGTTGAACCGGATTAAATTAACATGATTTGGCGGATATTAAAAATTGTCGCCTGTATTGGCGGTTTGTCAATGTTACTTTCAAGTTCGGCAGGAAATATTAGTATTTCTGCTGAAGAAACTAGGACGACAAAACCGCCAATTCAATTATCAGCAGCACAGTTACAGGAAAAAGCGGCGGCTATTACTGTGAAGATATTATCAACAGATGTTTTGGGTTCGGGAATATTACTAAATAAACAAAATTCAGTTTATACAGTATTAACAAATGCCCATGTTTTGCGAGCAGATGATCCAGCCTATCACATTCAAACACCAGATGGAGAAATATACAAAGCAAATGTTCTAAAAAATATGAATTTTCAGAATTATGATTTGGCAATATTGCAATTTTATAGTATTAAAAAATCTTATTCTGTCGCAAATTTAGGTACTGTTCCTAAAGTAGGAGATGAGGTATTTATTGCAGGGTTTCCTGTGGGGGAAGAAAGCGAAAAAATCAACTTTGTATTTATTGGTGGTAAAGTATCTTTGGTATTATCAAAAGCCTTAGAGGCTGGTTATCAGGTGGGATATACAAATCGTTTAGAAAAGGGGATGAGTGGCGGTGCTTTATTGAATAAACAGGGTGAGGTTGTGGGTGTGAATGGAATGCACGCTTATCCTTTATGGGATATTCCCTCTGTGTTTTTGGATGGCTCGCAAGCAGAGGAAAAATTACATCAGGAAATAGTAGGTTTGAGTTGGGCTATACCAATAGATCAAGTAGTGCAAATGATGGGGAAATTCGAGATATCTAATTCGGATTTTCATAGATAATTAAAATATCAGTAATTTAATTAATTGATGAGTAAACAATTATGAGTGTGCAACTGTCTATTCCCGATTCTGTAATTGCAGCAATCCGACTACCGGAAAAACGTATAGAACAGGAATTATTGGTTGAATTAGCATTGGCTCTCTATAGTCAAGAACTATTATCTTTTGGTAAGGCTAGAGAGTTAGCTTCTATGGGAAAATATGAATTTGGGAAATTATTAGGAGAACGAGGGATTAATAGGCATTATGAATTGGCAGAATTGGAGGATGATTTAAACTATGCCAGTGATCAGTAATACTTCGCCACTGTTGAATCTGGCAATTATAGATCAGCTAGACTTATTACGCCAGCAATTTGGCGAGATACTGATACCAAAAGCTGTATTGGAAGAATTGCGGGTAGAAGAAATACTACCAGGTTCTGATCATCTGCGAGAAGCCCTAGTTGCAGGATGGCTTCAAGTGCGGGAGGTTAATAATCCGTCTTTGGTACAGCTATTACAGCGAGATTTAGATAGAGGTGAAGCAGAAGCAATTGCACTTGCATTGTTGCTAGATGCAGATTGGATAATTTTAGATGAACGGGATGGGAGAAGAATTGCCAAAAGTTTCGGTTTACAAGTGACAGGAATATTAGGTGTAGTTATACGTGCATCACGTAATGGACAGATTTCTTCACTGCCATTGGTGATTAACCAGTTACGCGAAGAAGCAGGTTTTCATATTGCACAAAATTTATTATCTCAAATTTTGAAAGAGGAGACAAATAAATGAATTATAAATACACATTTCCAGCAGCACTGATAGGGGTATCAATCGCCCTGGTACAGCCGCAAGTAGCCTTTGCACTATCTTCCGGTGAAGTGGCGAAAATGGCTAAACAAATCACTGTTTTAATTGATAGTAAAAGTCCCGGTTCAGGGGTAATTGTTAAACGTTCAGGCAATACTTACACCGTTCTCACTGCGGGTCATGTTGTCGCTGGTAAAAATAAAGCTGAAATAGTCACTCCAGATGGTAAACGCTACCAACTCAACTACAGCACTGTTAAACCTCTACCAGGAGTAGATTTAGCTACTTTCCAATTTACTAGCAGCAATAATTATCCAGTTGCTAAAATCGGCAATTCTGATCAATCTTCTGAAGGAACAATAGCTTATGTAGCAGGATTCCCAAAAGCCAAAGCTGCTTCTATTTCCAGTTCAATTTACAATTTCACCGATGGGAAGATTACCGCAAATGCTTCCAGACCACTTAAAGATGGCTATGCCTTGGTGTATAGCAATATTACCTTACCAGGGATGAGTGGTGGACCTGTGTTTAATGAGCAAGGGGAATTAATAGGAGTTCATGGAAAAGGAGATGTATCAGAAGCAGAGATAGCAACTTCAAAGATTAATCCTGAAGTTGCTTATATTAAATCAGGTTTTAATTTGGGGATTCCTATTAATACTTTTTTGCGACTATCAGCTAAATCTGGGGTAGATGTGGGTGTGACTCCACCTCCAGAAAAAGTAGTCACAGCACCGAAAGCTGACGACTTCTTTATTCAGGGTGTGGATAAGCAAAATAAAGGAGATAATCAAGGGGCAATAATAGCTTACAATGAAGCAATTAGGCTGAATCCTAACCTTGCCGAAGCCTACAACAACCGGGGAATTGTCCGTTATGATTTAGGAGATAAGCCAGGAGCAATAGATGATTACACCCTAGCTATTAAGTTTAATCCTAACTTAGCCGAAGCCTACTACAACCGGGGAATTGTCCGTAATGAATTAGGAGATAAGCCAGGAGCAATAGATGATTACACCCAAGCTATCAAGTTTAATCCTAACTATGCCCTAGCCTACTACAACCGGGGAATTGTCCGTTAT
>Ga0208596_1000142_pt1 | contig 23402 bp, 19 predicted proteins | sample LakMenEpi12Jul11_FD_150686 | JGI IMG/M metagenome (GOLD analysis project Ga0208596, IMG submission 150686) | Freshwater microbial communities from Lake Mendota, WI - 12JUL2011 deep hole epilimnion (SPAdes) | ecosystem: Environmental > Aquatic > Freshwater > Lake > Epilimnion/Euphotic zone ...
TTCATCAATATTATCTATTGATATTGGTTCTCCTGAAAGAATACCAATAACATTTAATCATGGATTTTCACTTAAATTTAGAAATAATATTACAGCAAAATACAATTAATCGTGCCACAAACAAACAGACAAGATAAAAACCAGTGCTAGACTATATTCTACAATTTACTTTTGTGGCGGGTTTGATATCAAACTGCTGTAATATTACAAAGGAAGAAATTGATTTATTTACTGCTCTAGTTTAAGCTAGATATTATGCTTTTAAGCAACTATATAAATTTTCTTTCCATCTTGGTATGTCAATTTCCCAAACTATAGTTATGTTCGGTTTCTTGTGAAGAACATCTAATTGATCAACCACTGTCATACCACGAGTTAGATCACTTATTGTTTCTATATCTACAAAATATTTTCCCTGACGGGTAACAATCCCTGGATCAAGAGCAACCACCATTGCTACTGGATCTGCTAGTGTTAATCCAGTAGCTCCTTGTAGCTTGATAGAAGCTTCAACAGCAACTCGATTGCTATTCATGGCTAAAAGTGATTTCTCTGTTCCGAAAGCCTTAATCATGTCAATTTCAGTTGAGGTTAATGCAGCAGTATATCGGCTAAGTTCCCAACCAACCATTTCAATCGGCATTCCGCTATGAAAAACAATCTTTGCTGCTTCTGGATCTACCCAAATATTGTATTCAGCAGCAGGTGTAACATTACCAACTGTATTAGCAGATCCACCCATTACTACACAGCGATGAACTAGGGAAGCAATTTCAGGAGCGCGGCTTAATGCGATTGCAATATTTGTAAGAGGTCCCAAGGTAACGAGGGTAATTTCACCCGGATAAGTTTTTATTAAATCTATGATTGCATCAGTTGCATCAGACATTTGAGGTTTGAGATGTGGATCAGGATAACACATATTTCCCATGCCATCCTTGCCATGAAACCATTCAGAATAATTACTTTCTCTAAGAATGGGTTTTTTGCAGCCAACATACACAGGTGTAGTAGCTTTACAAGTTTCTAAAGTGTAAAGTGCATTTTTCAACCCCTGTTCAACAGGTACATTTCCATTAACAATTGTTATGGCAACAACTTGTACATCTGTCCAGGAATGAGCCATAATAATTGCCACTGCGTCATCAGAAGCAGTATCTGTATCAATTAGTAGTTTACGCATAAAAAATGTAACATTCCTTTTGGTAATGAACACAATAAACTGGATATTTAGGCATTTTTCTCAGACTCTCTAGAACGCAAAATAGCTTCAGATTTGTTGATCACTAAATTCCTAATATCATCATTTGTAAGTGAGTCATATTTGCCAAATTTATCAAATATTTCTTGTTTTGTAATTCTTGTTAATAAAATTGTTCTTTCAGATATTTCATCCATATTTTTCCTCCAAAAACTAGCTTTGTTTTTGTCAAAAATATGTCCTTCACCACGATGAAATATTGAAGAACCATCAGAATAAAAATTGAGAATACCGCTTCCTAATATATCTTTAGGTGAATTGACATATCTTGCAGTATATGAATAATAAAGCCTTACTGATTTTTCATTTCCAACTAAATTTATATCATCTGTAATAGCATTAAAATATGCTCTTGGTTTAAACGTTAAATCTTGAAAGCTTGAGCCATAAATTCTGTATCGTCCTTTAGATATGTATTCAATTCGCATATAACTCCAATGACTTTTGACTTCTTTATCAAGAATTTCTTGAAGCCAAAAGCCCTCTATTTTAGAGATAGGATCAAGCAGTATTCTTGTATATTCAAACTTTAGAGGTAATTCAAAAAGTGCTATTCCCATGATCCATTGTGATAATACTGCTGTAAGTGAACTAGCAATCAACGCTACGATAAAAGGAATCTTGTGAGTTGTTGTGAGCCATTCATAAAGTTTTGTTGCGATTGCAGAATTGAATCCAGTCAATATGATAGACAGTTGATCTTTCCATTGCCACATATAAAACCTTATCTCCCTATTGATATTGTAAGACAACTTTTTAGTATAATAGACTAAACACACTGGTGGCGTAAAACAAACATATTTTACATTGATTCCAACCTACTAATAATACCAATTCTCTAAAATTTAGCAACAGATAAAGCCTCAAGAATGTAATTTCGTCCGGCTGGCGATCGCTAAATCCCTCACTTGTGATAAACATCCAGCTTATTGCCAATACCAAAGCCCTAAACTATTGCAATTACGTTCACAAATAAAAACCCCTCACCCTTATTGAGAATAAATAGGGGCGATTTTCGACTACTCACCAATTCCCCCTCAAGTGATTACTTCCAAAATCACACTAAGAAGCGATCGCTAAATTCCCCACTTGTGATAAATATCCAGCTTATTGACAATATAAAGCCCAGAGATTCTGAGGCGTTTAGCTGTATATCAATGTGACATTCTTTTGCTTAAAGGTGTCTCTCACGCTCGTTGCTCTACTACTCCACTACCAATACCAATGGTTGTTTGACCTCCTCTCCCGTCTTACTAAAAGAGCCGCACCCAAATAATATTTAAAGGTTGCAAATTTCAATTTATTATGAAACTTAAATAAGTCTTTTATATTTGATTGATCACCAATGACTAATATAACTGTTGATTCTATTCTTGAGTCTGCTTTAACAAATAAAAATATAACCCCGGATGATGCGGTATTTCTATTAAAACAGACCAATCCAGACGCAGTTACACAAATTCAGGTTACAGCGGATAAATTAAGGCAAAAACAGGCTGGGAATACAGTTACTTACATAATTAATCGCAATATTAATTTTACTAACATTTGTGAGCAACATTGCAGTTTTTGTGCTTTCCGCCGGGATGACGGTGATCCAGATGCTTACTGGTTAAATTCGGCGCAGATTTTGGAAAAAGCTACAGATGCAGTGCGTCGAGGAGCAACGGAAATATGTATGCAAGGGGGATTACACCCACAAGCGCAAATTAATGGTAAGTCTTTACCCTATTATCTCAAACTGGTAGAAACTATCAAAAGCGAATTTCCTCACCTACATTTACACGCTTTTTCACCCCAGGAAATCCAATTTATCGCTAGATTAGACGGAATTTCCTATACTGATGTAATTATAGCTTTGCGAGATGCTGGTGTCGGTTCTATGCCCGGAACAGCCGCAGAAGTTTTAGATGATGATGTGAGACGGGTATTATGTCCAGAAAAAATTGATACTGCAACTTGGTTAGAAATTGTCAGTACAGCCCATCAATTAGGTGTACCTACTACCAGCACAATGTTATCTGGACATATTGAAACTCCAGAACAACAAATTGGACATTTAGAAAAATTGCGATCGCTCCAACAAAAGGCAATAGAAACAGGATATCCTGCTAGAATTACCGAATTTATTGTTTTACCATTTGTGGGACAAGAAGCCCCCAAATCCCTACGCAGACGGGTAGGAAGAAATCAACCGATTTTAGCTGATTCTCTATTATTAACCGCTGTGGCGAGAATTTACCTCGGAAATTACATACCCAATCATCAACCAAGTTGGGTAAAATTAGGGCTGGCTGGGGCTACAACGGCCTTAAATTGGGGTTGTAATGATCTTGGTGGCACATTAATGGAGGAACACATTACCACAATGGCCGGGGCTATTGGTGGTACTTGCATGGAAGTGGAAACTTTACAAAATGCAATAACTTCTTTGAAAAGACCTTACCAACAACGGGATACTTTATATAGTCTAATTGGTAATGGGTAAGGGTTTTCTGGAATTTTTAATTTTGCATTGATTTGTCCCATATCCTCCATATACCAATCCAAGATAGGATGGATTTTGATTTACTTGTTTTTTTGCTTAATGTTTATGAAAAGCTATTGGTCGCGTCTGCTTTCTCTGGTTTTAATTTTAGTTATCGGTTTAGTTGGCTGTGGTGGGAGTCCAGATAGTTTAAGTGGTGATTATCGTCAAGATACTTTAGCCGTAGTTAATACTTTGAGACAAGCCCTAGAAGTATCTCAGGATTCTCCTGATAAAGCCGCTCTACAAGCAGAAGCCCGTGAGAAAATTAATGATTTCTCGGCTCGCTATCAACGGAATAGTTCTGTAGCAAATCTTAGCTCTTTTACAACTATGCGAACAGCCCTAAATTCTCTCGCAGGACACTACAGTTCTTATCCTAATCGTCCCGTTCCTGAAAAGCTGAAAAAACGTCTAGATACAGAATTTAAACAAGTAGAACTATCTTTAAGACGTGGTGCTTAATTTATTCTTCAAGGATTATTTTTTGATAATTAATTGATAATTAACATTAAATATAAACTTCCTTGAAATCAGGAATTAAGACCGTTAAAATGGGAATTAGGGGATCTCACACACCCAAAGATCCCCAAATTTAGTTATTATAAAAGTCGGGAAGATTAATCCCTTCAAACTAACTATGAATCAAGTAAAACTTAAGCTGACTGTTGAAGAATTTCTCGCACTTCCTGAAAATGATACTACCTATGAGTTTATTGACGGTGAAGCTGTACCTAAATATAAAAATGAGCAAATGTCTCCTAAATTCTTTCATGGCTCAACCACAGGAGCGTTATTTATATTATTATCTACATGGGCGCAATATCAAGGTCGTGTTGTTGTAGAATGGGGGGTAAAATTAACCAGAAATCAAGAAATTTGGATACCCATACCTGATTTAATTTATATTTCCTATCACCGTCTTTCTGCTGACTGGCTTAAAGATCTTGAAGATGAAGTTTGTCCTGTTATACCAGAATTAGTTATCGAAATTATTTCTCCTGGTCAAACTTTCGGAGATATGATTGATAAAGCTACTTATTATCTACAAGCTGGGATTTTATTGGTTTGGATAGTAGATACAATATCTCAAACTATCACTGTTTTTACATTATCTTCTCTTCCTGTAACTTTTCGAGAACATCAAATTATCAGTCATGAAATATTACCAGGATTAGAAATTACTCCTCATGCTATCTTTCAACGGGCTGGCTTAATTCGTTAGTTCCAAGATACAGCAGGAGTCAGGAATCATGAGTAAAACTGGCTTGCTATCTGGCTTTGAATTTACATCCTGTACCCTATAGCTAAAGCCAAATAACTAATTATTTTTACTGCTTTTACCCTTTTTCCGTTGTTCATGTACCCCCAGAATCTAAAATTTCAGTTTTCTTTCTAAATAAAGCCCTATATACTGGTTCACCTTTATTGTAGGTGGCTATTTCCCGTTCTGTGGGAACTGGAAGGGGATTTTCCGCTAACCATGTTGTTGTTCCTAGCTTTTCAAATGCGGGATGTTCATAAAAGCGATCGCACATTTCCACTACTACAAATTGTATATCAGATTGGAGAAAAACAACACCACCCACAGCTAAATAATTAGCTAATTCTGTAACTAATTCCGGTTGGACTACCCGACGTTTAGCGTGACGATTTTTAAACCAAGGATCAGGAAATTGAATTGTCACTTTTTGTAATCTTCCTGATGGTAAATTGGATAACAAAGAAACTAGGGAATTATTCACATTCGCAAACATATAATGTAAATTTTTTAAACCCATTTCCTCGCGGATTCTATTGGCTTCTACTACTAACGGTTCTCGAATTTCTAAGCCTAAAAAATTCCAATTTGGTTCTATTTGCGCCATTTTCAAAACAAATCTACCCTTAGCACAACCAATATCTAAATGTAGTGGTAGGTTTGGTTGTGTATAAATACTTTCCCAGTCTGGAGAAGCGGTTGGGGTTTGAAATTTACTCGCAAGGGGGTTAACGTGCTGACGAACTCGAACAGGTGACAAAATTTACTCTCCTAAAAAAATAAAATCTTTAATAAATGTATACAAATATTATTAAGTCTAAATATTCCCACACTAGTATACACAGTCAGGGTTATACTTTGAGAATAATAATTTTTTCCAACTAGATTTTTAACATTTTCTTAACCCAATGAAACTCAATTTTCGGTTTGCTATAGTTAGTGACTTACACATTGCACTTCCTGAAACAATCTGGGATCATCCTAGTCGCTTCCATTTGGTGGAAGTGAGTATTCCGGCTTTTGATAGTGTATTAGCACATTTAACCCAATTAGATCTAGATTTTCTGTTGATCCCTGGAGACTTAACCCAACATGGTGAACCGATAAATCACCGTTGGTTACAAAACCGATTGTCTCAGTTACCTTTTCCATCTTATGTGATTCCTGGTAATCATGATATCCCTGTGTTAATAGCTAATGCACAATCTATTGGCTTTGCAGATTTTCCCTATTTTTACCAGCAGTTTGGTTATGAAAATCCTCAACAACATTATTATAATCTTCAGATATTTCCAGGGGTAAGGTTAATCGGTCTTAATTCTAACTCTTATGATCATCAAGGTCAGCAAATAGGACAGTTAGATAGTCAACAATTTCAGTGGCTAGAAGGGGAGTTAGCCGCAATTAAGGATGAATTAGTTTTAGTCATGATCCATCACAATGTGGTTGAACATTTACCAAATCAATCATGTCATCCGATGGCCAATCGTTATATGCTGAAAAATGCTCCAGAACTCCGGCAATTATTACAACGCTATGGAGTTAAATTAGTATTTACGGGACATTTGCACGTTCAAGATGTGGCCTATGCAGAAGGCATATATGATATTACTACTGGTTCTTTAGTTAGTTATCCTCATCCTTATCGAGTATTGGAATTTAACCGCGATAAATTGGGTAGTGAATCGTTGAAAGTTGTTTCTCACCGTGTAGAATCACTTCCAGATTTCCCCGATTTACAAACATTATCACGGCAATGGATGGGCGATCGCTCTTATCCTTTTGTGTTGAAGTTATTAACTTTACCACCTTTAAGTTTACCACTAGCACAGGCAGAAACACTAGCGCCGGGTTTACGGGACTTTTGGGCAACTATTGCCGATGGTGATGCAATGTTAGAATATCCTCACTTTCCCATTCATGTGCGTCGTTACATTGAAAAATATAGCGCGGTTAATGATGGGAATAAGTCTTTGATTGATAATCATAGTACGCTTTTAATTGGAAAATAGACAAGGGTAAATAAAAAAGATATTTTTCCATTCCCTATTCCCTGGAACGACAAATAACAAATACAGAAGTATAACCATGTAGAAAAGTTCTACCGCTAACAGGACCTATTTCACCGTCGCAGAAAAAGCCACTTATGGGCAGATTATGGAGATAACGGCTGAATAGTTGAGAATCGACATTAGGTCGGCCATAAAGTCCTTTTCCTCGTCCTAAACAGGTAAATATCAAAGATCCCACAGGAGAGGAAGTTCCGGTATTTTGACTTTGATATTTTTGGAGTAAAATTTCTAGATCTTGGGCGGAAGCTGAGGCATCTCTGAGATGAAATTGTAACCTTTGACCGACACGAATGCGATCGCCAATTGCAATCACCCCAGCATTAGGTTCTACTCCTAAAATATTACGAATTAGAAAATCTCCTGAATGTAAATTCAGCCGAAATTCATCCATTGCTAAACCCACAAACAAAGAATCTTGGGCTAAATTTCGATCATATTCACTCAAACTACCAATTAAATCCCGCAATACCATTAAGGGTTTTTTCTCATCCAACTCGATAATAATATTCCGTTCAGCCTTAGTGATTTGCAATGGTTCACCAATAGGACGACATCCCTGGGCAACAATAGTATCTAAGACAATATTGCCAGTTAAAGTTATTCCTATGATACCTTCCCTTAATAACTGATCATTACAAAATAAACCAATGCGGCCATTCATAAAGCCGCTGCTGGCCTGTCCTCCCACGACTACCGAACCAGGATAGGCAAAATCTAAACCTGCTAACAAATCATTAATTTCTGAACCAAAAGGACTAGACAAGAGAATAAATTGGGGTGCTGGTGACGCTGGTACACCCATTAAGTCAATCCAAGCCTTGGGGGAACTATCGGAATCTGGCAAGTCTTCGACTAGAATGTGAAAAGGCCGGATTTCCACGCCGGGAAGATGGGCTAAGGTCAGACTGAGTGCTGATTCTGCTTCTATTTCTTCAGTTTCTTCTGCTTTTTTTCTGCCAATGATACCTCCAGCACTACAACCAATTAATACAGGTACAGAAAGTTTTTCCGCCAATAAGGGTAAAAGTCGGGGATACTCACTCATGAAGGCAGAAGAAATGAATACGAATCCTAAATCCGCAGGTGCGGTTAAAGATGCTGTTGCTTGTTCTACGACATCATTAATTGCTGCTTCTAAGGAAGCACGAGTTGATAGGGCGTTTGTCCACTGCATTTGATCTGACATGAGTTTTTGTGTGTTTCTGTTTTAGGGTCAATGGATAATTTTAACTAAGTTTGTCCTATGGTTGCAGGAAATTGATAATTTGTAAAATACAATACGTTTGGTACAAGAGCCAAAAATTAGGTTAAGGAATGTTCACAATTTGTGGTAAAGCTATAAACCAAGAATGGTTAATATTTATGATTTAAGATCAAAAATTGCGGACATAAACACCTATTCAAATACAGGAGGACTTAATTCAGAAATAGCAATTTCCCAACCAGGAAATAATTCAGTTAGTGTTAATTGATCATCTTCTGTTAATAATGTAATTTTACCATCAGGATGATAAAGATTAACAATTAATTCATCAGAATTGATGAGAATTGCTACTTTTGCACCTAATTCTAAAAACAATTTAAGTTGATCTTCTAATTTAGAACCTCTATCAGTTTTTGATTTAATTTCTACTACTAAATCAGGAACTAAATTCCCAAAGTCTCTCACAGTTCGTTTTAATATTTGGGCAAAAATAAAGGAAACATGGGAGCGCGTAAATCAGTATTTGACATCATAAACCCACCCCTGGAGTCAAATATTCACCCTAATTTAAGAGGTTTTATCTAATTACCTATGTAAGCTCTAAAACTAGTCTAGAAATGATAAAACTCTTGTGGTGCGGGCACTTATACATAAATTTTACCTCACTCAAGCGGAATGTGCTATATGATCATTACCAAGTTGGATCACTAAAAAGATGAATCGTTAATTTCTCCTTTCCCGGTGGAACTATGGTAATACAAGCCCGGACAATTTCCCCATTATCTAATTCTACAGTACAAGCGTGACAACTCCCCATAAGACAACCCGTAGAAATTGATACTCCAGCCCGTTCTGCTACATCTAATAAGGATTCTCCCACTTGAGCATTTACAGTAACATCATCTGGTAAAAAATTAATTTGCATAGTCATAGGTAAATTTTTATTCGCTAAAAAATGGGTAAAGAAATAGTAATTCTATCAATCATTTTCACACAAATTTTTATGAATTTTATCGCCATAACCATTATTTCTAGTCATAGTTTGATTATATAGTAGATAGTCTTTTAATATCTCACAATTACTTCTAAGTAATCTTTCTAAAGTAATATCTGATAACCTACGTAAAATTATATTACCTTTACCACTACCAGCAGCCAATATTTTACCATCTGGACTAAAACTAACACTGGTTAATTCTTCTTCATCACCTTTTAAAGCCATGAGTAAAACACCTTCTTGATTCCACAACCTAAGCTGATTATCACTGCTAACCGCCAAAGTTTTACCATCTGGACTAAAATTAATACTAATAAAACCATCACCATATCCCATCAGTGTTTGCTTTAATTTACCGGTCGCGCTCCAAATTTTGACGGTACTATCCAGACTAGCTGAGGCTAAAATATCACCATCAGGCGACCATGCTACACCATTTACTCTGCGAGTATGACCAGTTAGATCTTTAATTATTTGACCATCAATTGTCCATAATTTGACTAGTTTATCATCACTAGCAGAAGCTAATAATTTACCATTCGGACTAAAACTAACCCAATTAACAGCATCAGTATGACCATTTAAAGTTTTTAGTAATTTACCATTTTGATTCCACAATTTTATTGTTTTATCCTTACTAGCAGAAGCGAGAACATTACCATCAGGCGACCAAGCTACAGCTAAAACCGTATCATGATGACCATATAATGTTTGTAGTAACCTACCTTCTTGACTCCACAATTTGACTGTTTTATCCTCACTAGCAGAGGCTAAAATGCTTCCATTTTTACGAAATCCTAAAGGAATAGGCGACCATGCTACACCCCAAACTTGATTATCATGACCTGTGAGTGTTTTTAGTAATTTACCTTCTCGATTCCAAATTTTTATTTTCTGATCTCGACTAGCACCAGCAATAGTATTATTATCAGGACTAAAACTAATACTTGTTACCCAATCATGATTAACTTGGGGATCACGCAAAATTAGATTATCCCAACGCCACAAAATAATAGTTTTATCTCTACCAGCAGAGGCTAAAGTTAGTCCGTCAGGACTAAAATTAACACTATATACCCAACTATTATGTCCTCGCAAAGTTCCTAGTAAATTACCATCAAGTCCCCAAAGTTTAACTGTTTCGTCCATACTAGCAGAGGCCAAAGTATTACCATCATGACTAAAATTGATACTAATAACACCGTTACTATGTCCAGAGAGAGTTTTCAGTAATCGACCTTCCTGATTCCATAATTTAATTTGTTTATCTAAACTTGCAGAAGCAAGAATTCTCCTATTAGGAGACCAAGCTATAGCGACCACAGCATCTTTATGAGCTAAAAAAGTTTTTAATAATTCACCTTTCCGACTCCATAATTTGATTGTTTTATCAGCACCACTAGAAGCCAAAATTTCACCATCACTAGACCAAGCTACAGCTAAAACAGCACCTTTATGACCTAGCAAAGTTTTTAGTAATTTACCTTTTTTACTCCACAATTTTATGGTCTGGTCTGTGCTTGCAGATGCGATAATTTGACTATCAGGACGAAAACTAACGCTATTTACTGAATCTTTATGACCTAATAAAGTTTTTAGTAGTTTACCTTTTTTACTCCACAATTTAATTGTTGTATCTTGACTAGCAGAAACTAACATTTTATTATCAGGACTAAAATTCACACTATTGACTATATCTTCGTGGCCTGATAAAGTTTTGACTAAACGACCATTAGGACTCCAAAGATTAATTGTTGTATCTGCACTAGCCGAAGCTATTAAAGATTTATCAGGACTGAATGTCACCATTCTCACTCCCGATAAATGACCTTCTAAACGGTTACGTTCTTTGACTCCATAAACCGCTTGATACAGTGCACTTAGTACCTTTTCTTTGGTGGAAGTATTTATCCATAGAGTTTTTTTTAAATTTTTCCCTGCTTTTAAACTTTCTTTGAGAGCATCAAGACCTTTTTGAGAAGCAAATAAAGCCTCACTAGATGCACTAAGGGTTTGCATTTCACTATCTTTGGCTGTAATCACCGAAATAGTTAAACCAAACATAGCAATAATAGAAGCGGTTAAAGCTATTTTCAGAGCAATATTTAATCTAATTGCACTCAAGCGTTGTTTTTCTTGACTATCGGCTAATTTTGTAATTAGCTCTTTTTCTTTTAGTTCTGTTTTTAGGTGTTCAATTTCTATTTGACTTTCTTCTTCTCGTTTGCGTAATTCTCTCAATTCTGTTAGTAAGTTATCTCCTTCTTGGTTATAAGTCTGTCCTAAAGTTACGCTGTATTGCGTTTTCTTTAATTCACTTTTAAGACGTTCGATTTCTTCAAAACTATTTCTAACTTTATCCCGTAATCTATTAATTTGTGTTTTGAGTCCAGATTCCTGTTGTTGCAGATAACGAATTAAGTTTACTAAATAATCATGAATTAATTGATAGCGTTCAGGAATATTAGGAAAGAGAACAACCAACCCTGAGCGCACTAAAATATCTAAGATTAACTCTAATTTTTTAGCATCTTCTACTTCTGAGAGTTCTGATTTTAATTCTGCACGAGTTTTAAAAGGTCTTTTATTATGATCATCAGTTAATAAATATAAAACTAGCAGAGCAGCACGTTCATTTTCTTTTCCACATTCTTTAATTAACTCTTTGATATATCCTATAATTAACTGATTTGGGCGATAGGGTTGATATTGTGCAAGAGTAGTAATATATTTATCTTGTAATTGTGTACCTACCAATTGTAATTCTATGGGACGAACTTCGCCAAGTTCTGAGGACAAATCAGCAACTAGAGCATCAATTAAATCCGGTTCTAATTTAAATTTTAATTCTTGATGTGAACGTTCAGTTAATTTTTGAATAATTTTTCTCGCATTTTCAGGAGAAAAGTTATTAATTTGATAACGAATATTTTTGTCAAGGATATTATTATTAATAGCTTCAACTGATGAAAGATATTGAAATTCTAGGAGGCGATGTAAATAATCTTCACGCAATGTCAAGATAACTTTTACAAAAGATATACCCAAACAATCACTAATAAATTGATCAAATTCTTGTTTTTTATGAATATCTGTATAACCAAAGAAAAATTCTTCAAATTGGTCAAAAATCAAGACTGTAATTAAATGATTATCTGCATTTTTTCGTAGTTGTTGCAAAATCAAATTAATAGTTGTGGGTGGAGAAGAACTTACTAAAGATTCTGTTTCTATAGTTGATATTTTTTGCAATTCTAACATGGCTTTGGTTAAGGATTTTCCTAATTCTCCTAACCAATCTGTATACACTTGTAACACCACTGGGATAGCAATTTGATCACCTATAGCGCGGTTTTGCAGCGCGGGAACTAAACCAGCCGTAACAATAGAACTTTTACCTACACCTGATTGTCCATGAATAACGATCAATTTTTGGTCAGCACGACTAATTCTACCAATTAAATTATTAACATCATATTCTCGGCCAGAACCAGTAATTTCTAAAGCTATACTACTATTTCCAAATGTAGACATTAAAGCCGGATTAGTGACTTGTCTTTGAGGTTGTAAAGGTCCAGCACCAATAAATGGCACAAACCCATATTGTTGTTCTACAGAATGAAGTTTTTGTTTAATAATGTAGGCTTGAAGATATTGACCTGCTTGAAAGTATAATGATCTGAGAATATGTAATAAGCGAATATAACGATGGGCATCATATTGATGTTCACTATTTTCTAAAGCTAATGATAGTTGTTCAGCCGCCTTATCTATATGTTCTTTTGCTATTGTTATTCGTGTGATATTCTTGAGGGCTTTAGCTAGAGTTAATAACCAAATTTGTTCTAATAGTAAAGGAAATAAACAATGATCTAATTCATATTGATTTTTGGCTTGTTCTAATTGGAGTAATGATATATGAGCTAAAATACTAGCTTCCATCCAGTTTGAATTATGTACAGCTATCTGTGCTAAGAAACCATAATCACAAGCTAATTGAATTTTATTACCATAAATTTGATGTAATTCTAGAGATTTTTGACCGACAACCTGCAATTCAGACCATGATTTTAAAGTATATAAAACCTCTGATAATTGCCCAATATATTCAGAAACTAATTCTAAATATCCAATGATTTCTAATATTTCTAAACATTCTTGAAAATATATTTTTGCTGATTGCCAATATCCCTCACTCGTTCTTTTGTCTTGTTCAGCAAGACGACAAAAACATAGTCCAATATGCAGTAATAAAATTGCCTTTTTAAAACGATAAAGATGATCAAGGGAAGAATCATATCCTTTTCTGAGAATTGGATCTTCTATCTCGTTTAATCTTTCTTGTAAATGCCAAAATTGCAAACTTTGCTGAAAATTAGTTAAAGCAGAACTAATGCGATTATTAATATAATTATCTATACCAAAGATAAACTCTAAACTGATATTTAATTCAGCTTCTATTGTCATACCATGGTCTTGCAATTCTTTAATTGCATAATTGAGTTGGTTACTACTAACCCATATTTTTTCCAGGGTAAAATAATTACCTTGAGGATGATTATTTTGTAAAAATCTAGTAAATAAATCCTCTGTTTCCTGTTGCAGAAATTCTAGTAACCCCAGAGAAGTCATTTCAAATCTAATTGGTGTAGCAGCCCAACTAGCAAAGTCTGGAGCTAACCGCAGAATTTTTTGTAAGACTTCATCATTTACCCATAAAATCATGGGAATTTGATAACATTTACGAAATTCATCCCGGACTTGATTAATGGCACGGAGGAGGTCATCTATTTCATAGACTGACTCAAACCCCATAATCATTAATCCTGCAGGTTCATTAATAGTAAGTTGTGATTGAATTATGTTATATAAACTGGTGGTATTTTTGGCTAGGGTAATACTTTGAATCCTCTGATTACCCCAACCTTTAACTGCTAGTTGCTCTAAGATCAACTCTCGCAAAAATTCGTAGTTACAGCACAGAAAGATGACTGAAAACTGATTTTTAGAAAAGGTAATTGCTCTTTCTAAACTACGTAAAGACTGTTCGTTAGCAGTAATTATATTCTCTGCTTGCTGTCTTTTAACCATAATTGAAATTTTTCAGTTTCTGCTAAAACCGGATTAAGTGCAAACCAAACACCTTGGTGATCACGATATTCAAATACGAATAAACTCCTTAATAAAATATCATACTCTACATTGCCTCTGACTCGTTGATCTTGAATCACCTGAAAGATTAATTCACTTTCATCCATATCAATAGCATTAGATCGGTAATCTCTTTGTCTTTGAATCACCAATTCAACACACTTACGATCAAAAGGTGGATCTTGTTCTCTTAAACAATCAAATAATAGTCCTAATAAGTCGCGGACATGACCACCACTAATCAGACACAAACGATCTAGAGTGTTCACATGATCAAACAATTGAGTAACTAAATTTAAACGATCTGTTGGTAAAATTTCAGGAAAGGCTCTTGCTAATACCATTTGTTTCATTAGTCCTAGCCCTTCAGGATTAATTTCTCCAGAGCGCTTTCGTACGGGAATCATTGGTAATACTTTCGGCGCGACTCCACCCCCTAAACGATGTTGTAGTTCGGCGCTATCGTTAGAAAATGTCAATGCTAGAGGAATTGTGTAAACTATATGGCAATTTAGCTTGCGTAATTGTTCCCCCCGATCAATAAATAAGTATTCTGGTAACGAGCGCCCAGAAGGTAAGGGACGTATCGCCACCCTATCCAGGTTATCAACGATAACCACTAATCCTTTTTTACCCCGAGCTTTAAATTCTGCATTGGCATGGTCTAATAGTTCCTTATTGATTGATTGTAATATATTTTCTGTCCGTGGTTCTAAATAGTCTCTTAACCTTCTTCGCAAATGTGGGCTTTCTTTGGTTTTTGCAGTGATTTTAGCAATACCTACGGACAATTCCGCTTCTAAACCCAATTCTAGGGGCGTTTGTAAAAATTCTAGCACCTCCCTAAATAATTTGGTGAAGTAACTAGGTTGAACACTTAGTTTCATCGCTTCCAAGTTTTCACTGACTAAACCAGCGATTGCTAACAAGATATCTGTAACATCTATATCTACCATTTCTAAGACCTGGGTAGATTCAAAATAGATAACATGGAAATCTTGCGCTTCTAACTCAGCTTTGAGTCGTAACAATTCCGTAGATTTTCCACAACCTAAATGTCCCGTAAATAATTGACAAGTTGGTATATTTGGCGAAATTTTAGTAATAGTCCGTAGCAAAGCCTCAATAATTTTACCACCACGAACTAAGGTAAAATCAGTATAATACATCCGGTCGTCTACATTCTCAATCATCAACGGACGGGAAGGATTACAGGCTTGATAAAATCTTTCTAAATTAAAGATCATAAAAAATCAATTCACACTGTTATGGTAATCACATAATCTGTCACAATCCCTTTTACAGTCGAAAATGAGACTTATCCGCAAAAATTAGTACCATAATCGGAAATTGTGTCAGGATACTGATTCCCCCGTGCCTCCTGTGCCACCTGTAGCGGTCAATATCACCAACCACAATGGGTCATAAAGGTGAGGTCTGAATAACTAATGAAGTATTGCTAGATTTTAGGACATTTTGTATAATTTTATTTAATCTTGGAAATCACGAGGGAATTTTATGGCTGAGAAAAAATCGCAGTGGTTTGAAATTGCTTTACAAACGAAAGGTTCAGTAATTTCTGCTATTTACAAACGGGTGCTTTTGTCTGGTATTTTTGGGGTATTAGTTTCTATACTTTATCATTTTAAAATCCCTGTTTCTCAACCTATTTTAAGTACAGTAATTCCCAGTATTGTTTTAGGTTTATTATTAGTATTTCGTACCAATACAGCTTATGATCGGTTTTGGGAAGGTAGAAAATCCTGGGGTGCAATAGTTAATACTACCCGTAATTTAGCTCGACAAATTTGGATATCTGTTGATGAAAAAGAATTAAAAGATAAAGATCATAAAATTGCTGCATTAAACTTACTTGTGGCCTTTGGAGTAGCGACAAAACTACATTTACGAGGTGAACCTGTTAATAGTGATTTAGAAGCACTAATTCCAGAAAATAAGTATACCAAGTTAAAGATGATGAATAATCCTCCCTTAGATATATCTATCTGGATTGGAGATTATTTGCAAGAACAGTATCAGCGCCATTGCATCAATAATTATCAATGTGCAAATATGCAAGAATTATTGAATATATTAGTAGATAATTTAGGAACTTGTGAAAGAATTTTAAAAACCCCCATGCCTCTAGCTTATGCTATTCACCTCAAACAATTATTGTTACTATATTGCTTTCTCTTGCCATTTCAAATAGTAGATGATCTTCATTGGTGGACTGGATTAATTTCTGCTTTAGTTAGCTTTACTTTGCTAGGGATTGAAGCCATTGGTTTAGAAATTGAAAACCCCTTTGGTTATGATGCAAACGACTTACCTTTAGACACAATTTGCAAAGTGATGAAACGGAATATTGATGATTTAATCAGCATTACTCCTACTGTGCATAAATCATGAAGTTTTAACCGGAAATTTTTAATAGCAACGGCAACAAAAAACTTCTCTTAATTATCGGAAATAGCAGTGATAAATGGTGAAACTGCTTCAACAAATGCTTGAGTATATTCATAGGGCATGACATTTTTGCCAATGATTTTGACTCCCTGACCTTGAGGTAAGCAATTCAGATAATATGCTAATCGTTCATCAATTTTTTCTTGTTTACTTTCTTTACTAATACCACGAGCTTGTTCTCCCACAATTAATAATGTTTGCTGAGGAATTGAGGCAATATCACGGCTGTAATCTCTTTGCCAAAATCTCGCTAAAAAGGCGAATACCGCATAACGTCCATTCATATTTTTAGCGTTTGCCATAAGAGTATTTAACCATTCATCATCAACATTTTCCTGAACAGCAAACAATTTTTCAGATGAGAAAGAATACAAAAATTTGCGGGTACGGGCATAGCGAAAAAATGCATTACCTATGGGAGATATAAAAATACTCCAAAGTAGGTTTTGTTGCCATTTAGGGGCATTTTTAGTAATTACAGGCCAAGATGTAGGATCAGAAAATACTAACCCGGAAATTAAGTCTGGTTCGAGTTTTACTAATTCAATCGCAACTGGCAACAAAGCTCCTTGTACTACTATAATAACTGGTTGTTTAACGACGTTTTTCAAAAACCATTGTAACTGTTTTGCCCAGTTAATTGGTGTATGGGCTAAAACTGGCATATCACTTTCACCACATCCCAATAAGTCGGGGTTATAAATAGGATTTTGGTGGTTTTTATCATACCATTCTCTGCAAAATCTTTGCCAAAATTGCCGTGATAATCCTACTCCTATGGGATGAATTAACAGTAGGGGAATACCAGTTGCTGGAGAATTAACAGGTTGATGAATTTCATAGGCACAACTGTAGTTTTGCCAGGTATAATACTGGGTTGGAGATGCTGTGAAATGATGAGAATTTTGCATAGTGACTAAAAAATTATTTGTGGGTGAATGAATTGATATCCAGCATCTTTAAGCTTTTGATTGGATACCCAGGCATTATATGGGCGTATACTTTTACTATCTGCATCCCAAATAACATTAGGTAAATTATTTTTTGTCATCACATTATCAATTAATTCTTTATTTGTCAAATGACTATCATTTACAAGATTATAAATACCTTCTAAGCGATGCTTACGGGCAAATTCTATTGCCCCAACAATATCATCAAGGTGAATCCAATTGGTAATATCTTCTCCATTGCCGGGACGGGTTGTTCCTGCGATTCTACCAAATATTTTTTCCAGATCTCTACCCGATCCATAAATACCCCCTAAACGTAAAATACAAATGCGAGTATTCTCATTATTTGCTGATAATAATATATCCTCTGTTTTTCGCAGTAGTTGAGAATTGCGATTAGCTGGTGCTGGTGGGCTTTCTTCGTCTACCCAGATACCATTTCTATCCCCATAAATTGAATAACTACCTGTATATATAACTTGTTGAATATTCAGAAATTTGGGTAAAAGAGAAACTAAAGTTTTGGCAGTATTTACATAGGTTTCTTCGTAAGAATCAGCGGTTTTTGCCCCTACACTTAACAAAACAACTTGCTGATCTTTTAATACAGTTTGCAAATTTTCTAGATCATTGCCTAAAGTGACTACAACCTTTTGCGCTACTGTTTCTAAACTAGGGACACGTTGGGGATTAGTTGTAGTTACAGTTAGGATCAAATTACTATTTGACTGCCAATATTTGCTAACTGCATAACCTACATAACCACAGCCAATAATTGCAATTTTCATGATGATTAATAGAACTAAAATAAATTATTTTTAACAATTACCAATCAATAATCAGAGCAGGGAACAGGGAACAGGGAACAGAGAATAAATTAGTGTGTATTTGATTAGACTGGGAAACGATATACTTTTTGCCCGTGATATGATTATTAAGTGTGAATTATACCATCTGGCATGATCGCTCCCGCTAATTTAGCACCAATCAATTTTACCAGTAGGCGATCGCCTGAACGAATTCTCGCTCCTGTCAAATCAGCCCCCCGCAAGTCAGCACCGCTAAAATCCGCACCAATCAAATTGGATGAGCGTAAATTAGCATCTCTTAAATCTGCTAAAAGTAAATTAGCTCTGAATAAATTAGCTTCTGACAGGTCTGCACCCCTAAGAATCACCTTGTGCATAAAAGCATCACTAAGGTTAGAGCCGCTTAAGTTTGCATAACTCAAATTCCTACCTGATAGGTCACGATTACTTAAATTAGCGTGGCTAAAATCTTTACCACTTAAATCTGAATTTGGCTTTTGTGGTGAGTAAGCATAAGTAGATGATGGTTTAGGGGCTGGAGGTGGTGGAGAATAGGAGGAAGGGGGCTGTCTATCTCGTAAAGAGCGTAACTGATCACGAGCTTCATTAAAGGATTTCAGCTTTTCCTGTGCTTTGTGTTGTAAGCGCAGGTTATCTTTAGGGAGACGGTCTGGATGCCAAACAAACACTAAATCTTTATAGGCCTGGTTGATCTCTTCGAGTGTAGCCCCTAGCTCTAATTCTAAGATTCTGTAGTATCGCTCCAGTTCGCTCGTCATGGTGTCTTGATGAAATGAATTAATAATTGAACAAATGATGAATTATGCGGTTATTTGTTAAGTATAGCCATTGATTACCTTAGAGTAGAAGGAAAGTTAACGCTTGGGAAAATACCGCAAGGGGTCTAAGCTAAGTGGACTCGTTAAACAAAGAATTTTAGCGTCTTTAATATTGCTATCTCCATTAAAGATAAATTTAGGGAGCTTATTTTTGTCAGAAAAATTTTAGGCTAAAATTTAACATTTAATTGGTAACAAATCTGTCAGAATTACTATATTCTATAAGCTCAGATTAAAGTTAATTCTCAACTGAGTAAGAATAAACACATTTGTCAGATGGACGTTCTATGTTCTTCTACCCTCAGATTAAGCAATTTTTTCTCGGTAAATCTCTACCAACCAGTGCCCATAGTGAAGAACGATTGAGTAATGCCGCAGCTTTAGCGGTACTTTCCTCAGATGCTCTTTCCTCCGTGGCTTATGCAACAGAAGAGATCTTACTAGTTTTAGTCGCAGCCGGAAGTGGTGCTCTTGGCTTGTCTTTACCTATTGCTATAGCAATTATTGGCCTTTTAGGTATAGTTGTTCTTTCCTATCGACAAACCATTCGCGCTTATCCACAAGGTGGTGGTTCTTACATTGTTGCGAGGGAAAACCTGGGTCTTTATCCAGGGCTGGTGGCTGGTGGTTCGCTGATGATTGACTATATTTTAACTGTAACCGTCAGTATATCTGCTGGTACAGCCGCGTTAACATCAGCAATTCCTGTACTTAAATCTCACACAGTTCTCCTGTGTTTGATTTTTATTTTCTTGTTAATGCTGGCAAATCTCAGGGGTGTTAAGGAGTCGGGACAGATATTTATGGTTCCTACCTTTGCCTTTATTGTGAGTATTTTTCTGTTAATTGGCGTTGGCTTGTTTAAATATAGCACTGGACAAGTGATTACAGAATATCCTTCTCTTCCTGCGACGGAAGGCATTAGTATATTCTTCATTTTACGGGCTTTTTCGGCTGGATGTACAGCATTAACAGGAGTAGAAGCAATATCTGATGGGGTATTAGCTTTTAAAGCCCCAGAATGGAAAAATGCTCGTCTCACTTTGTTGTATTTGGGAGTAATCTTGGGATTCATGTTTGTAGGTATTACTTACTTAGCAAATATTTATCATGTTGTTCCCGAAGAAGGACAAACTGTAGTTTCCCTTTTGGGTAGAGTCATTGTGGGAACAGGACTTATTTACTATTTCTTGCAAATTGTTACCCTGTTGGTTTTAATGTTAGCTGCTAATACCAGTTATGCGGATTTTCCTAGACTGTGCTATTTTTTAGCACGAGATGGGTTTTTACCTCGCCAATTGTCCCTTTTGGGCGATCGCTTGGTCTATTCTAATGGTATTATCCTTCTGAGTACCTGTGCAGGCATTTTAGCAATTATTTTCAAAGGTCAAGTTAACGCCATTATTCCTCTGTACGCAGTTGGTGTCTTTACTTCCTTTACCCTTTCCCAATCGGGTATGGTACGTCGCTGGTTTCACGAAAAAACCGAGAATTGGCGTGCAAGTGCCCTGATGAATGGTTTAGGCGCATTTGCTACTTTAGTGGTATTAATAGTAATCATTTGTACTAAGTTCCTATTAGGGGCTTGGTTAGTAGTTGTAGCAATTCCCTTAGTAGTGACTTTATTTGCAGCTATTCATCAACATTATCAATATGTAAGTCAACGTCTAAGTATCCATGATTTAGCCCCTCGGAGTTATATCTCCGTTCTCAAACCAGCAGTTATCACTCACCCTGCTGTGGTAGTGGTAGGACAACTAAACCGAGGAACTGTAGAAGCTTTAGACTATGCACGTACCATTGCTGATGAAATTGTTGCTATTCACGTAGATATTGGTTCTACAGACCGGAAAGAACTGCAAAGAAAATGGCAGAATCTAGAATCAGATATTCCCTTGGAAATTATCGAATCTCCTTATCGTTCTGTAATTGACCCAATTGTTGATTTTGTTGGTCAGTTCCAAAAATCTCACCCAGATGTTTTTACAACTATCATTATTCCCGTTTTTGTGCCTCGGAATTGGTGGGATAGTATTTTACATAATCAAACAACTTTGTTTTTGAAGAATGCTTTACGAGCTAACAAAAGTCGCATTGTCACAACTGTTAGATATTACTTGTAGGGAGCATAGGTGATAGACATTATACCCCTCTGCCGTTAGGTTTAGAATAAAGCAAGTAGTGAATAAACTAAATTATCCGATTTTCCTATCTTGTATTTTATCTATCACTACGCTAACCAATACTTTCTTGATTCTATAGTAGTTCCCGTGGTTGTGAGGAAAAAATTTTTTTAGTTTTAGGGAATAGGGAACAGATTAGTGTGTACTTCATTTATTTAATCTTCGGCTCTTTAATTTATTTACTGACCAATCTAAGTTAGCGATAAAATGTTTGAGAATTTGCACTTGTAGAGTTTGATTTTTTGATTCTCTGATAGACCCGGAAAGTTATAGAAGAGGGATATTTTAGGCTTTTAATTTTCGTGAACACATTTATCTACAAAATGATGTGCTAAATCCAATAATTGCAGATCATCAATATCAATATCATTTGCTAATACATCCTTCACCGCAGATATTTTATCACTGTCCTGAGTAATTCTTAAACACTCTTCTAAATCCACCGCTAAATCAAATAACGATATGTCCCCCACATACTTTCTAATTTTCGTTGCTACATGATCATCACTAACTAAAAAATCCTTAATAACATTAAATAAAGGATTAGATATTTCATCATCTCCCCAAGTTTCTAACCAGTCACTCTCCACATCTTCTACGTAAATATGAACAAAATTTAGCCCATAATTTAGCCAATCTTGCTGCATATTCCGGGCTGCTGCTAACGCTTCTGTCAGATTTTCGAGTTGAGCGCTATTATTGGTCTGTTGTTGATTAACCATAAATGGTGTTTTTGGCGGATTAATGATGTTGGGTAGGATACAGAGTTCGATTTTAGGATTTAGCAATCAGGAAAAATTTATATATTTACCGTCTGCAAGATGATCACTATTATACAGTGCAACATTGACTAATTGATGAACAAAATCATTTTCTTGAGGATTGTAACTTAAGAATAATCCCCTTTCTATTTTCCACAATTGCAGTGCATTTTCCCACTTTTGATATTTTTGGCCATGAAATTCTTCACTAACACTTGTAACTTGAATACAGAGAGGTTTATTTTGATGACTACTAACAATTAGGTCTGTTGCCATAGAAAGGTCAGCTATATAACGTCGCCAAAAATCTCCTTTTTTATCAACAACATCCTGCGCTATATACTTAATAATATCACTATCAGTCTGATTAAATTCCCCGGCCATCATTTTTTTCTTCCAAATATGAAATTTGGTATCTGTGGCATTTATCCATTTAGGAAATAGATAACCATACCAATACCTTTCATTGGCGGTCATTTTCTCAAACTGTAATTTTTGCTCTTCTTCCGAAGATAAAGATCTAATTGCCAACCAAACCTGAGAATCGGTAATTACTTCTAATAAAAAAGCGACAACGATAGGTTTAGACATCAGCGAACCAAGCTTGATATATTTAATCCAACGGTTGATCTCCCTTAATTTTCTTGTGAGATTCGGATCTATGTCAGAGGCTTGCTCAATCAATAAATTTAGTTTATCCTTAATTTCTTTAGCTTGCAAACTATACCCTATTGTAAAACACTAACACAGCATCAAAAGAGTGATATCCTACCAAATCGGTAAATGAGTTTGTTAACAACATTATCATTATTTTACCCAGAAGTGTTGAATGTTAAGATTTTGAGGATTGTGTCCAAGTTGTGCATTGGTATTGGTGATACCAAATTTTATCAATTAATGACTCTATTCTCAATA
>Ga0208596_1000143_pt1 | contig 23222 bp, 25 predicted proteins | sample LakMenEpi12Jul11_FD_150686 | JGI IMG/M metagenome (GOLD analysis project Ga0208596, IMG submission 150686) | Freshwater microbial communities from Lake Mendota, WI - 12JUL2011 deep hole epilimnion (SPAdes) | ecosystem: Environmental > Aquatic > Freshwater > Lake > Epilimnion/Euphotic zone ...
GATGTCCATATTTTTATATAATATTCTGGACTCTGTAAGGAGTAGTTAATATATATAAGAAGGAAACCTTATAACAGACTGATAATCAATTACAATTTTTCAATATTTTGCAAAAAAAATACGCCATATTAAGTTTTGAGGCTTAAAACAGCGTATATTTGTTTCACATTTTAAATAAGTCAAAGCAAATATATGAAAAAATACGAATCGTATTTAAACAGCCCATTTAGGGTACAGGGAATAGAGTCAAGGCAGTATGTTCAAAAGGTAGATGAGAGGCTATGGGTAGACCCTGAAACGAGTGAAATGTATTCAGTTAAGAAAGTGCCTAAAAATAGGGAGCAATTAAGTGATACTATGCCATATACGAAGTTATTCGTAGATAATCGTTCAATACTTTTGAAATTGTCAGGTACTGGGTTAAGGGTACTGGTTTACGGAATTTGCATTATAAGGCCCCTCAGTCAAACGGTAGTACTTAATACCCCTGATATACAGGTGGAGACAGGTATAGCCTCCCCTAATACCATTAGGACAGCCATAAGTGAGCTTATAGAGGCAGGTATTATAGCCCAAAAGCTAGGGTCTAACATAGAATTTTGGGTTAATCCTAACATATTCTTCAATGGCAACAGATTAAGGCTTTTGTAGCTAAATTTGGGGTATGAAGTACGATATCCCACAAGAATACAAGCCATTTATTGCTTCAGTAAAAAGACAATGTAAAACGTATGGGATAGAATTGATGCTATCTCCATCCAGAACTGTTGTCTTAACAGATGATTATTTACAAGATTGTAGTGGATATTTCTGTGATACAGACAAAGCACTCGTTGTTGCGTGTGGCAAACCTTTTAAAGAATGGTTTGAAATACTCATACACGAGTTTTGTCATTTAGAACAATGGAAAACAGACCCTAGGTGGAAGAAATGGACAACTGCTTGCGGTAAAACGTGGGAGTGGATGGCAGGAGATAATATAATGAACAAGACTCAGCTTAGAAATGTGTTAGATGATATGGTTGAGTTAGAGAAAGATTGTGAAATGAGGGCTGTTGAGAAGATACGCAAGTGGGGTTTGCCTGTAAATATAACTCAATACATAAAGAAAGCTAATGTATATCTATACAGCTACCATATGCTACCTGAAATAAAGAAATTCCCTACAGGTGTTCATACAGACATAAATTTGATTGAAATGGCTCCTAAGACATTTAAGAAATCATACCGAAAAGTACCAGATGACATGGCCAATTACATCATTGCAAAGTATAATAATAAATAACTTATTTTTGTATCTATGAAAAAGATAATAGCATTTTTTAAATCCCTATTCCCTTCAACTAATGATATTATATCTACAGCTGTTGCTGAAGTTAAGGAAGCAGAGATTAAAGAAAAAAAAGAAAAGGTTAAAAAACCTGCAGCAAAAAAAGTAGCAAAGAAAGTAGCTAAAAAGACTGCGAAGAAAAAAAGTAAATAACTATGGCATTTAATTTGCAATACAACGACCAGGGGGAAGATGTACGCTCTGCAGGTGAAAATTTTTCATATATGATGAAAGCTGCAAAATCTGCGAAGGAAAACAAAACTCCAAAAGATAAAGAGCCTATTAAAGATACTACCGGCAAGCCTGCTCCAGCTCCAGATAAAATTAAACCATCTAAGCCGAGAGATAGTAAATCACTAACTGGTAAGTTAATTAGTATTATTAATAAGAAAGGTGGAAGTCCTACGCAGTCTACAACTACGCAGCCTCAAGTGCCTCAACCATCAGCAACTCAAAATACTGAGATTAAACCGCCTACATTAAAACAAGTAGCGCCTAGCAATCCATTGACTGCTGAAGATAGCCTAAATATTAATATTGGACTTGTTCAAGATTATCAGCAAGGTTTAAGTAAGCAATTGCTTAGTAGAAATATGCAAGAGTCTATGGCAGATATGGATAGAGAAATAGAAGATAAGAACTATATGTCTTTAGATAGAAAGAATGCTGCTGCTATGGAATTAAGAAGTGCTATGTTACAAGCTAAGAAAAATAAAACAGGGTTGAATGACCTTAAATTATCTCCTGCAGCTGACGCATTGCATAAGTCATTTATACAAAAAGCAGCTGAAAAAAGTATTTCAGAAAACAAATATCAGCCTTATTTAACAACAGGAGCTGGATTATTCATTAAATAAATTAAACTATATGATAACAGAGTATGGCGGAAAAGAAAAGTACGCATCTAAAAAAGAACAAATGAAACACGAAGCTAAGGAAACGCCTAAGATGGAAAAGTCTGAAAAAGGTTCTGCTGAAGATAAATCAGGTCCAAAACCGATGCCAGATAGTAAAGCACCTCAAGGTCCAGTGAAAAAGAAAATAGTTTTAGGAAAAGCTAACGTTGACCTTAAAGATATGCATAGAACTGATAATAATCCTGTTGGTACAGTAAAATCAGTTCCTACTGAAAAACAATTGAAGAAAGTTAAAGAAGATTCAAGAAGAAAAATAATTTTAGCTAAAAAGACAGAAGGCCCTAAAAATGCAGATGGTCGTACCGAAGCTCAAGAAAAAGAGTATATGGAATCTTTAAATGAGCAAATACAAATGGGAAAAGAAAGCGATGAAAGATTTAAAAAAACCCCTGCTGGTTTAATGATTGAAGGTAAAAAAGCTGAAAACAAAGGTAACATGAAAGAAGCTCGTAGATTATACGAAGCAGCAAGAAAAGCAGGGTTAACTAAATAAAAACTTATAGTAATGTCAGTAGTAAGCAAACTTATCGGAATTCTTAATAGAAGAGAAATGGGTGGTTCAGGTAATGAATCTAACTCAGGAGGAGGCCCTAAGCCTAAACCTAAACCTAAAAAGGTTAAGGATACCGGTTTAGTTCTTTATGAAAGTGATGAAAAAACTCCAACTGGGAAAAGCAACTCATTTTCATCTAACAATAAAACAGATGAAGATTTAATTGCTTATGCTAAGAAATATAATTTTCCTACAACATCTAATGCGGCTTTTCAGCAGGCTCAATATGATTATCTAAACAGTACTCCAGAGGGTAAGGAAGTATTAAAACAAATGGTTTCTAAATATGGAATGCCAAAGTCTGGAAGCTATGCTGATAATTATCTTGGAGCAAGAGCTTCTGAAATGATGAACAATATAGAATTATTAAATCAACAACCTAAGCAAACGCAAGAACCTGCTGTTCCTTTAAAGGGAGATGGAACTCCATTTAGAATTGATGATTTTACACATAGGGGAGATGATGAATGGGTTGGTGTTAGTAACCCTATGGTGTATGGAGATACCGGCAGTGATTATAGTATTGGTTTTAAGAATGCTTATACAGGTAAGATTGTTCCTCACGCTAGAACCTTAGAGGATGCAATTAAGTTGGGAATGAAATATGAGGCATTTAGAAAATATCAAGAAGATTTTAAAAAGAATCCAGAGAAATACGATACTGATGAGGATGTATATACAGATTATGGATATGGCCTTATAAAATATAAAAAGACTCCAAAATTTGTAACTCCAGAATGGATAAAAAGCTATAATGAACAAATGAGGGCTCGTGGATATAAAGGATATGGAAGTAATTAATTAAATGTAAAAAAAATATAATGGCAGACGTTAATAAACTTATTGGAATTCTCAATAGAAGGGAGATGGGCGGTTCTGGTAATCAATCCGATTCAGGAGGAGACCCAAAATCTAAAGCAACAAAAGAACAAGCGCTGCATCCTCAAATCCAAGAAAAAATAGAATACGTATCTAGTCCTATATATAAAAGAAGATTAATGGCATTAGGTCAATCCAAGTCAAGCGCTGAAAAGTTAATGAAGGATAGGGTAAATGTATTAAAAAATATAGAATTAAGACCTTATGGTTCACAATTTTCTTCAGATGGGACTGGAGGCGGTCACTCAAGTAATGACCCTAAAACAAATAGACCATTTATAGCATTTAATACAAATACTCCAGAGGTAGCATCTACATTTGCACACGAATTAGGTCATATAACATCTGGAGTAGAAAGGTCAGATAAAGAATTTTGGCCTGGTAATAATGAATATGTTGGAGAAGCTAGAAAAAGGGTAGAGCAAATGTTAAGCGAGGGAACACCACAGTATATGTCTCCTAAAGAAGCGTTGTTATTTAATCTTCAAAATAAAAATTTAAACGATAAAAATTGGGCGTTACCAGGAAGCGAAGGATATAAAATGACTCAAGGTCGTTCTTTAAATGATTATTTTTATAATCGAGACCCATTATACTCAAAATCTTGGCCTTTAGGAACAAGGGTGAATATAGAAGAGCCTTCATCTCAAACGAGTAACTTTATTAATGGGTTGAAAGCTGGATTTCCAGGAATAGAATCTGTTGTTAATAATAAAAATGTAACAGTTGCTCCATTAAAAACAGTTCAAAGAACAATGGACTTAACAAATAATCCAGCATATACAGATGAGTTTTTTAAGGATATACATGATTTTAATGAACAAGGTATTCCTAGAAATAAACTAGGTTCAAATTTATATGATGTTATGCGAGGTGCGTTTGACCCGCATGTATACTCGCCTAAAGAAAATAAGGCAGATTTAGATGCTGTTAGATATTTACTTAAAAAGTACAATTATACTGGAAGTTATGGAGATGATATAACTCCAGAATTATGGCAGAAAGCAATAAAAGATAAAAGATTAAACAACGACTCCCATTTTCAAAGAATGAGAAAGAACTTTAGCGACAAGGCAATTATTAATTTAAATAACAGAGTAGCAAAAAGTCAAGTAAAAGATAAGAACGAAAATCAAGTATAATCATGGCAAAATCAACTAAAAATAATAGTCAAAAAGTATCGTTTGGAAAGCGTAAGCAAGGGAGTGCTCAGAAATCATTTAATAAACACACGCCTAAGCCAAAAGCGTACAAAGGGCAAGGACGATGAGTACAGCAGAAAAAACTAAACCTTCACTATGGAAAGGAATTGTTGCTAGAGTAAAATCTGGTAGTAAAGGAGGCGACCCAGGAGAGTGGAGTGCTAGGAAGGCTCAATTAGCTGTTGGATTATACAAAAAAGCAGGTGGTGGATATAAGGGCAAAAAATCAAGCGATAATGATTTGTCAAAATGGTCAAAAGAAAAATGGACAACATCTTCAGGAAAGCCATCAGAAGGTAAAAGAAGATATTTGCCAGAAGCTGCTTGGAAAGCATTAAGCCCTTCTCAAAAAGCAGCAACTAACAAAGCAAAGGCAGAAGGTAATAAAAAAGGAAAACAATTTGTTAAACAGCCATCTAGCGTAGCTAAGATTGCCAAAAATTATAGATAATGATAGAGTATCGCGGTGAAAGATTTGCAGGTTATAATAAGCCTAAAAACGCTACAGATGGCGTTCACAAAAAAGTAGTTCTTGCTAAAGAGGGAGATAAAGTAAGAATGGTTAGATTTGGTGCTAAGGGGTATTCTTCTAACTACTCACCTGAAGCAAGAGAGCAATATCGTAAACGCCACGCTAAAGAAGCGAACTCTTCAAAACTTACAGCAGGATGGTGGGCATTCCATCATCTATGGTCTAAAAATTCACAAGTATATCGTTCTGGAAAAACTTCTGGAAAAGGAGAAAGATTTAAATAAATCGTATCCGAATACGAATCTTATCGTATATTTGCGTATAAGCAAAGCAAATGGAACATTTATACAACAAGATTAAACCTGTTGGAAGACGCGTCATTGTACTTGTTGACGTTGATAGCAAAAGAACTCACAATTTAGATTTAGGAGATGGTAAAACTGCTAGCATTGAAATTGCTACAGAATATTCTTGGGATGGTCGTGTGACTAATCTAACCCAGGGTGTATTACTTACTGATTACAAAAACTTAAAAGCAGGAATGTATGTATTGGCACATCACAGCAGTATGGGGGACGAATGCGAATTGGTATATGACGGAATACCACAAGGACATAAGCTATTCTCTGTTGAGGAGAATTTAGTATTCTTTGGGTTTGATAAAGGGAAGATTATACCTATTGATGGATTTATGCTTGTGGAGCGTATGTATAAGCCAGAACCTGTTTCTCCTGCTGGAATTATATTAGTCTCTGAGCCTGAAAAAATAGATAATAAATTGAGGATTTTAGCTAAACCAGACTCTATTACTGATTTTGAAGTTGGAGATATAGCAATAACATACAAGTACTCTGATTACGAAATGACTCACAATTTGAATGGGACTCAAGAAAAAATAATTAGGCTTAAGTATACAGACTGCCTTGCAAAAGAAACAATATGACCGATAAGGAAAAACTAAAGCTGTACGAAGATGATGGCATTGTTGGGGCTTATTATGCACTTAATCGTAAACTTAACGAAATTACGATGCTGCTTAACAATAGCGACCTTACACGCCTTGACTTGGCAGATAGGCAAGATAGCTCTTGGGAAAGAGTACTTAAGTTATTTAATAGTGTAGGAGAGATTAATGATGTTATGAAGAAACTCAAATTAGATAATTCACTTACAGGTGATGAAGAAAAAGATAAGTCTCGTAAAAAGCCTTTAATTGAAGAATTAGTACGATGAGTTATATAACCAAGGACTCTACAAGAAATGAGGTTTATGAAGCCTATATTAAGACGCAAAAGCTACTTAAGATGGAGCGTCATAGAATGAAGATAAATCAAGATAAAGTAAAGGAAGTACGAAAAGAAAAGAATAAGAAATATAACGAGCTTAGATACCAATTACTCAAAAGAGATAGAAAGATATTTGGTATGCAAAAGCATATACAGAACCTGCAAAGATTTGCCATAAAAGAAAGACATAAGGCAAAGAAAAAGGGCATAGAAGTAGGTATCAGCAGAATAAGAGTTCAAGACTATTCAATAAAGAAGATGTATGAGTTTTTGCTACAAATAGAGCAGGTATCTAATATACTTGGTATGAAACTAAGATTCTGTTCTTTTATGTTGTGGGCCGGCAGATACTCTTTTTTTACATCTAAAGATTACAAAAGAGACTTGCCAAATACGCCTCATTCATTTCATAGAATGGTAGCTCATTTTAAAAAGCATAATTTTATACAAGATGTATCTTCTAAAGATGGTGTAAAACAATATGCTTTAAATGGCGTAGGTATTGCTATGTTTGAGAAGATTGACAAATTCACTAAAAAACACTTTGAAGTAAATGAGTAGCCAGATAGAAGTATATGGAATTAAATATAAAATTCCTCAAATTCCTGATATTATTGATAATTCCGAATTAGACCAGGAAGACCAAAAGTTCTATAAAACGGAGGCTCCTGAGATATTTGATGAATTAGAGTTCGATGAAGATGGGAATCCCATATATACAGATGAACAAAGAGATTTTATTATACAAGAATGGAGAAGGATAAATGATGGGTATTGGTTTTTAAATAATGGAGAGCCAACATATATCACAGGTCTTCATTATTTTTATTTAAACTATTGGACTCTAGAAGATGGTAATCAACCAGACTATAGAGATGTAGATAGAAGATATTATTACTTTCAGGAGTATTGCGAATCATTACCATATTGCTTTGGTATAGTGCGTATTAAAAAACGTCGTGAAGGTGCTACATCACAAGCCACAGCATACCTTGTTTGGAAGTCAATAACAAAGCGTAAATCATTCTGTGGTATTATATCCAAGACTGGGAAAGATGCCTCAGATGCGTTTGTATATATGGTTATGAATGGATATAGGAACTTACCTGTATTCCTTAAACCTAGAGCAGAAGATGAAGAAACAAAAACAGAACTTGTATTTAAGAAAAAGAAAGACAAGCGTAAAACGAAGGGTCGTGAAAAAGGAAAGATATTTGATGATGACATTGGTTTGGAGTCAAAAATCAATTTTAAGAATACTGCCCTTAACTCGTATGATTCAGGACGTGTTACGGCTTTATTAATGGATGAGGCTGGTAAATGGCCTAAAGAAGTATCGGTAAACCAATATTGGCCTATTGTAAAAAAAACAATGGGTCGTGGTGCAATAAAAGTAGGATTTTGTTTAATACCTTCGACAGCAAATGATGCCAAGTCTGGGGGTGAACCTTATAAAAAATTATATGATGCGAGTAATCACTTTGAGAATGCTATTACAGCTTCTGGTTTGTATAGATATTTTTGTCCAGCTTATGATGGATACGAAGGCTTTATAGACGAATATGGCATGTCTATTATAGATACTCCTGATGATAAGCAAAAGAAGTATATATACGAAAGATATGGCATTAAAATCGAAATGGGCAGCAAGGAGTATCTTCTTCATCAAAGAAGGCTAATAACAGACAAGGAGCAGTTATCTGAGGAAATCCGTATGAATCCGTTTGATGAGAACGAGGCTTTTATGATTGACTCTAAAAAATGCTATTTTAATGCTGAAAAAATATACAATCAGCTAGATTGGTTAAAAGAGGAAAGGGTTGCTCTTCGTAGGGTTAGATTCTATTGGAAGGATAATAAAACTGTAGATTGGGCAGATGACAAAGATGGAGATTGGTTGATACACAAGTTCCCAAAAAAAGAAGAGCAAAACAAGTGGGTTGAGATTTCTGGTGTAAAAACGCCAGCTAACCAGCATATTTATTCTAGTGGTATTGACCCATTCAAATCCTCTGTTATTAGTGGGAAGGGGTCTATGGGAGCGTGCTATATCTTTGAAAAACTAGACATGAAGGACCCTGCAAATACAGGTATGCCGGTTGCCGAATACGTAGGCAGACCAAGGCTTAAAAGCTTATTTCATGACGAAATGCTTAAGGCTTCTGTATTTTATGGATATAAGGCTTGTTACGAGAATGACGTTGGTGATGACTTTGTAGACTATTTTTCAAATAAAGGGTTTAGGTCGTATTTGATGAAAACCCCAGAAGCCGCTGTGGACAGGTTTAAGAGAAGACAAGGGCCGTCTAAATATGGGGTAGCTTCAGCAGACGCATTTGCTATGGCAAGGCAGTTGGATACAGCTATAGCGTATATAGAAAACCATTGCGAAAAAGTATATTTTACAGATTTGCTTGAGGAGTTGCTATCTTATGACCACGAAAATCGTACGCCCTTCGACCGAAGTATTGCCTTTATGATTAGTCTACTTTCTGGCGTATCTTTGGAAAGTAACAAAGAGCAGCCAAAGCTGACTCAATTACCAATTAAAACATACAAGATAGATGTAATCTAATTTTGTACTTTTGCTATACTTATGAGCGACAACAAACAATTATTAAATTTCCACCTTGGTAATTCCAAGTTAAAGAGGGATACGGCCGAGGGCCTAAAGATATCCAAGTTTTTGCAACAAGCATACAATAGCGGATATTTTACTAAAAGAAACAAGAAGTTTGAAAAAAATAGAAAGTTTTCAAGAGGCAAGCAGCCAATGGCTGAGTTTCTAGATTTATTAAATGTAGACGGCAAGGAAGCATTTGTAAATTTAGATATGAAAGCTCCTGCTATTGCTCCTAAATTCATGCAGGTTATTATAGGTGGATTTATGAAGCGTGATGAAAGAGTTCGCGCATCTGCTATAGACCCTGTATCTGTTGAAAGAAAGAAGTTTGATAGAGAGGAAACCGAGTTCATGATGAATTATGGTGATGAAATGAAACAGATGGAGGAGATGGGTGATGTTAAAGTAATGCCTAGTAATCAATACGTTCCAGCTGATTATGAAGAATTAGAATTGTATTTTGGATTAGAATATAAGTTGCCAGAAGAGATTTTGTTTGAAAAGGGATGTGAATTCGTTTTAAATGAAAATGGATGGCCTGTAATCAAACGTAAGTTATTAGAAGATATATCTGAAACAGGCATAGGAGCTACAAAAGTATCTGTTGGTAACAATGGAAAAGTAAAGATTAGAAGAGTAGTTCCAGAAAACTCATTTTATGGGTTTTCTCAATATGACGACTTCCGTGATGTATCTTTTATAGGTGAGGTTATTTCAATGAAGATTGTTGACATTAGAAATAACTACCCTAATTTCCCAGAAGAAAAGATTTGGGAAATCTCTAAGAAAGCAAAGCAATACACACAATCTGTTAAGTGGGACGATAGATTTAGATATGCTATTGATAGGCCTTATGATGATTGGACTGTAGATGTTTTAGACTACGAGATTAAGACTATTGACAATGTAATGTATCAAGCTAAAACAAATAAGTTTGGTAATGTTATTGTTGAAAGAAAAGACAAGACTCCTCAAAAATTAGGAGATAATAAAGAGTTGATTACCAAGGATATGTATGTTATATATCGTGGTGTATATGTTCTTAATAGTGAGTTCATGCTTGAGTGGGGATTAGCTAAAAATATGATTAAGCCAACTACTGTTAAAGAGATGGCTGATGCATTTTTTAGTTATAGTATTTATATGCACGAGAATTTAGATTTGGAGAATATGGCCATTCCTGAAAGAATGGAAACATCTATTCGACAAATGACTTTGGCGCATTTAAAAATTCAACAATTAATTGCAAAGCTTAGACCGGCAGGATTAATTATAGATATTGATTCTTTATCAGAAATTAATATTGGTCAAGGTAAAGCATTGAATCCATTAGAACTTCAAAAGGTATATGACCAAACTGGTAATATTTACTATAGAAGAAAGACGGAGGATGGTGAAGGAATGAATGGCATACCAATTCAGGAAGCTCCAAACACAGGTAGTATTGGACAGATACAACAACTTATCTCTGTTTATAATCACTACTTAGATAGACTTCGTGATGAAATTGGTGTAAATGAATATAGAGAGGGAGCTCAGGTAAATCCAAAACTTGGCCTTGGTGTTCAACAATCTCAAATACAAGCATCTAATAATGCTACAGATTTCATATATGATGCTTACTTAAACATATATCAACAAACATCATTTAAGATTGCTTTATTGCTTTATGATTCTGTATTATACGGAGGTAAGCAATATGAAGAATATTTAAACCCAGATAGCGTTAAAGGCAGAGTATTTGACGTTATGATTGAAGTAATGCCGGATGATAAAGAAAAGCAATTTGTAGAGCAAATGGTTCAAACTGCACTTTCTGCTGGCATAATCGAATTTGAAGATGCATTCAGAATTAGAAGTATAAAAAATACTAAACTAGCTGAAATGTATCTTTCAAAGGCAAAGAGTATTAAAGAGCAGAAAGAGATGCAAAAAGCTCAAATGAACTCTCAAATGAATGCTCAAGCTCAACAACAATCAATTCAGGTTAAAGCTCAAGCGGATGCTCAATTACAGCAAATAGAGGCACAAACAAAAGCAGCCATTATTACTACTGAAATGAAGCATAAGCAAGAGTTGTCTCAACAAGAATTTGTTCAAAATGCTTTATTGAAGTCATTTGAGTTAGGAAGACCTTTGAGTCCAGAATTACAATCAATAGTTCAACAGTATTTCCAAGGTAAACAGCAAGAAGCTATGCAAGAACAAATGATGCAGCAGCAAATGATGCAACAACAACAGGGAATGGAAGAAGGAAATCCTGAAGAAATGGAGCAAGAAGAAGGTGGTGAGGAATTACAAATGGAAGAAGCACAATAATTTATATATTTGCAAAACAAAATAAACCAATATGACTGAGCAAGAAATCAACCCATTTGATTCAAGTAGTTATGCTACTGACCCAAGTGTAACAAACGACCTAAGCAACGGAACAGAATTACCTCAAGATTCAAACTCTGTAGAATCAACACCTACAGAATCTGTAACTACTGAAGGTAATACGGAATCACCAAGTATTGATGATAATGTATCAAGTGATGCAAATTATCAAAACGACTCAAACATTGAAAGCGAATCGTATTACAATGTACCACAACCAGAAATTACTTTTGAGTGGGAAAATGAAATGGCAAAGGAAATATACGAAAGTTTAGTTTCCGGTAACATTTCAGATGTAGCAGATTTAATGTATGAGCAAAAAGTTCTTTCAGAGATTGATAAATTAGATGAATCTGATATATTAAGGCTTAAAATAGCCTATGATTATCCAGATTTAACTCCACAAGAAATTGAAGAGGAGTTTAATTCTAAATATAGTGTAGATAAGGATTTCGATGAGAGCACAATGACAGATGAAGAAATTGCTGCTACAAGAAAGAGGATTGAAAAACAAGAAAAAGCTATTGCAAGAGAGTTGAAGAAAGATGTACGTGAGGCCAAGGATTACTTGCAAACTTTAAAACAGGACATTAGTTTTCCAGATATTCTGAGTCAATTTAAAGAATCACAGACAACTGTTAACACAGATGAAGTTGTGAATCAATATCTAGCAGCTCAGCAAGAAGAAATGTCAAAGGTCTATGAAGAATCCAGAAGAATGTTTGAAAATAGCATTGATGATGGATTAAAGAACTTTGAAGGATTTACCGTTAATTACAAGGACGAGGATGTTCATTTTGACGGAAAATATGCTTTAACTCAAGAAGAAAAGGCACAACTTCAAGGTGATTTAAAGTCTTTTGACCTTGAGCAATTTTATGGCAATCGTTATTACAAGGATGGTAAATACGATACCAAACAATTAGCCGAAGATGTTTACTTCTTGCAAAACAGAGACAAAATCGTCAATTCTATGGTTACTCAAGCAGTAAGCAAAGCAAAGGCGGATATGTTAAGAGGGATTAAGAATATTGATTACAGCAATTCTCCAAGACCAGCTGCTGCGGTTGATATGAGTGATTATGATAAGATGGTAAGCTCAATGTTCAATTTATAAAAACAAAAATTAAAATAATTTAAAATGGCAGTTCCACAACCAGGTAACGTAGTTACCTCTACAGGACAAGTTAACAGACAGTTCGTGTCTGATTTGTCTATCTTAAAGCCGCAATACTATGACAAGTTCATCCAAAAGTATGGCGCACAAAACTACACTCAATTATTGGAAGCTTTAGGCATGAAAGCTACAGTTCCTTCAAGAGAGTTCTTCCACTTTGAAACTAAAGGTAAATTACACACTGCAGTTCAATTAAGTGGTGGTGCATTATCTTCAGTTGCTCCAGGCGCAGCAATTGATGTTGTTATTTCTTCTTCTTATGTTAACAATGGTGTTTCTCCATTGCGCGTAGGTGAAGTTGTAGAAAACGCTGCAACTGGTGTTCAGTACAAAATTACAGCTGTTGCTTCTGCTACTGCTTGTACTATTAAGCCTTTATTAGCTTCTACAGATGCTAATGATGACTTGGGTGCTACATCTACAGCTTACTTGTTATTCCGTGGTATTACTGAGGCTGGTGAAGCTTCTACTAAGTTCAACTCTTTAACAGGTTTGACTGATAAGAAAGTATTCTACACAACTGAAATCCGTGAAGATTTCTCTATCACTGACCGTGCTAAAATTGAAGAATTATACTTCGAAGTTAATGGTCAAGCTTACTACACTTACAAAGGTTTAGATGAGGCAGTTCGTCGTTTCATGAACAACAAAGAATTCAAATTAATGTTTGGTTCTGCTGCTGACAATATCTCTGGAACTGTAGGTACAACTGGTTTGATTCCTCAAATCAAAGCTGGTGGTCAAACTTACCAATGGGGTGGTACTTTCGATATTGATGATTTCCATCAAATCGCTCGTTTAGCAGACTTTAATGGTGGTGCTAGCGAATATCACTTCTTAATGGATAGCTACTTAAGAACAGCTGTTGATGATGCATTATTCACTAAATACCAAAACGGTTCTATCGTTTGGGCTAATGTGGGTGGTTCTCAAGAAGTTGCTACTAAGTACGGATTCGATTCATTAAAGATTGACGGTACTACTTTCCACTTGAAGAAATACTTACCATTCAATGCTGAGGCTGTATATGGAGTTGCTCCTTCTACTAGCTTATACAAGAATAGTGGTATCTTAATTCCTATGAAAGAGGGTCGTGATGCTCAATCTGGAGACAAAATCCCTTCTTTACGTATCGTTTCTAACGAAGTAGAGCCAGGAAAAGAAGTGAAAGTTTGGGAAACTGGTGCTTTAGCTAAAGTTCCAACTTCTGACAAAATGGAATTGAATGTGCATCACATGGCATACTGCGGTATCCAAGTGTTTGCTGCAAACCAATACATTTCTGTTACTTACTAATCTTTACAGATTATATAGAGAGAGCCCCACTTATGGTGGGGTTTTCTTTTTTATGTATATTTGTAACACATATAAAATAAACCAATATGGCAAAAGCAAAAAAACAAACCATTGATGCCGAAGGCAACATTATTGATGTTGAAATGGCAACTCCAGAAGCAAATGAAGCTTCTACATTTATCCCAGAAGTAGTTGAAAAGAAGAAAAAACCAGTATCGTACTATGAGTATGAATTGGTTGAGAAGTTCCAGGTTAATATTGTAGGTTCAAGACTACCTTTCCCTGAGAACTATATGATTAAAAACTTTGATGTTGTTTATGACCCTGTAACTAAAACAGAAAGAAATATTAGATATTTAGAGGGTGTTTCTACAATTTGGGTAGACGAACAAGAGCATTTATCAGAGCAAAAAAAGAAGCAGAGACCTGAAATTAGATTTGTAAATGGAAGATTGAGAGTACCTGTTCAAAAAACAGCCTTAATCGAGTTCCTATCTAAAACAAATATGAACAAGGCTAATCCTAGTAGATTGCCAGAATCTAGGGCTATTTTCACATTAATTGACAATGAGGCTATTGAAGAGAAGAACTTTAAGAAACTTGAAAGCGAAATGAACGCTACTGAATTAGCTAAAACTACAGCTTATGAAGTAATGCTTCCTCACGCTAAATACCTTGGAGTTAATGTAATTGACGAGAATAGGGATTATTTGCCTGAAAGAAGCTTAAGAATTAGATATTATGATGCTGCCAAGCGCAATCCAGATTTGTTTTTAAAGAGTTTTAATAACCCTTTAATTTTAGCTAAATTTGTGATTGATAGAGCCATTGAAGCAGGTTTAATTAACCTAACTCAAATCAAGGGGCAAGCTATTTGGTCTGATACGCAGACTTTTATAGCTCAAATCCCAGATGGTAAAAAGCCAGCAGAATTCTTAGCAGAGTTTTGTTTGACTGAAAAAGGTAGAGATTTTTACTTAGAAATCAAGAGTTTGGTGAAAGCCTAAACGCGCTTTGTGTTATATGGTTTCATTGGTTAAGGGCCCCTATTTCTATAGGGGCTTTTTTATTTATATTTGCATTATGAATATTAACGAAATATACAAAACTGTAGCATATATGGTTGATAAGTTTCAGGGAACATACTTATCTCCAGATGATTTTAATCTAGCCGTTAATGCTGCTCAGAGACAATATTTAAACTTCTTGACTGGTGAAACAGCCGAGTTTAATCAAGGAGTTAGAAGAACTGCTGCAGGTGGATTTTCAAATGATGTAACTACCGGCGGTTCATTATCAAATTTTTTAAAAGAATCTGACTTAACCATAACAAGTCAACTTTCGCCTCAACCTACAGATTTTTATAAAATATCTGCAATGAGGACAACAGATAATGATTACCCTGTTAGAAGAGTTGGTGCTGATAAGATATATGCATATGTAAATAATCCAATTGACGCTCCTACTGCTTCCGACCCAATATACACAGAAATTGGGTCAAATTTTAAATTTTGGCCATCTACATTAGCTACTGCTAAAATTGTATATTTTAAAAAACCTGCAGATGCGGTTTGGGCTTATTATGTTGATGATTCTGGAAATGCAGTTTATGTTCCAACTGGGGGCACTGTTCCTTCCGGCAAGACATTGATACCATCAACAGGTAGTGTTCAATTAGAATGGCCAGAAAACGACCACATGGATATCATATATAGAACACTTGGTATTATAGGAATCAATTTAAAAGATGGCGATTTAATACGCGTATCTCAAACAGTTAAAAATGACGGTCAATAATGACTAGAAAAGTATTAATAGAACAAATTAGGAGAATTTACTACGGTGGTGTTCCTAATGACGATGCTACTCTTTCTGAGAAAGAAGTAAATACGTATATAAGTGAAGCCATTGCTTATATAGCTAAAATAAACTATACCGATGCTATAAAGCTAGATGGTATTGAGTCTGTTGCAGATTCATTTTATGCTACATTTAAAAACTTGGCAATCACAAAAGATAACGATACTGGATATTATTCATTAGATTTACCTCAAGTACCCCTTGGATTATCTAGAGGGTATGGTATATCTACCGTAACATTCCCTACTTCTACCGGATTAGCAAAATCTCCAATACCAATCTCTGTTAGAGAATTGGATTATATGGATAACCTAAAGCAACCTCCTAGCAAAATATTTTATTGGGCAGAGGGCAAAAAACTATGGTTTAAAAGCTATACAAATCTAGTAGGTAAATTTGCGATAGTGAGAATGGTTAGCTCTGAGAATTCAGATATGGATTCAGAAGTGAATGTCCCACAGGAATATATATCAGATATTATAGATTTGATTCTAAATAAACTTAAAATTAGAAAAGGAACACCTGAAGATTCAGTTAATGATGGTGTAGATAAAGCATAATAAATATGGCAAAAGATACAGCAAAATGGGTTCCTCTTTCAGAAATAATCTATCAGTATATAGACCAAGCTCGCTTGTCTAATTCTGACTATAGAAGACTATGGACTGCAGGAATAAGAGGAGTTGAAGAACTTGGGATGGATGTATATTCATTTCCTAAGACAGCTAAATTAGCAGTAAACGCTAATAAAACAGTTAATCTACCATCAGACTATGTTGGTTTTTCAAAAGTTGGAGTTTTAAATGCAAAAGGAGAAGTAGCTACTCTTAGAAGAAATGTGGCTTTAACTTCATATAAAATCAACCAATCAGATAGAACAGATAGCAATACCGACAATACAACAGGTAATACATACAGACTCCAAGATTTGGCTTATGTAAACTATTTTGACGGAGCTAGATATGTAAACATATTTGGAGCTGGTGCTGTTTTAAACAATGCAGGTGATTTTAATATCTCTGAAGAGGATGGATTAATCTTCCTTCAAAACGATTATGATTTTGATTATGTTATTTTAGAGTATCTTTCTTCTCCAGCAGATGACGTTGATTATAAAGTTCCTGTTCAAATAAGAGAGGCTGTATTAGCTTTTATAGCATGGAAAGATATAGAGCATTTGCCACTTGGAAGAAGAGCAAGCCTAGGTGACAAGCAATTAAGAAGGAAGGAATATTACAATCAAAAAAGATTGGCTAACCTTAGAGAAAATCCTGTTATGCTATGGGATGCTAATGAAATTATAAGAATGGGTCAAAAACTTGTTGCTAAGATATAATATGAAATTAAATACTAAATTATTTACTGGAGCAATGAATCTTGATGATTCAAACGATATAATTCCAAATGGACACCATAAGGAAGCTAAAAATGGAGTTTTTAGAGGTAATCAAGGTATGAATAAATTCCAATCAATAAGAGGTAATAAAAAGGTTACTAACGCTAATCTTAAAACAGACATAAGATAATTATAATAAAATATAATAATAAATAAATGCCATCTACTAATCAGTGTATAGGGTCCCACTACGATGAATTAAAACAAAGAGTTTTTTATTTCAATTATAATTCCTCTGGTTATAATGGAATTTATGTATACGATGTGCTTACAAATGCAATATCGCCATTACTAATTTCATACGTAGATAGCTCAGAAGACTTATTTAATTTCGACCCAAAATACCCAATTGCTTCTGTAAATATATTATATAGAACAGAAGAAGATGGAGATATATTGCATTGGACAGACAGGTTAAATAGACCAATGAAGCTTAATATCAAAGATGCAACTATCACCGGTAAAACATATGGAACTGATTGGAAAAAAAGTTACTTAACTGTAGCTAGGCCAATGCCATTAATGAGTCCTGTATGTAGATATGTTGATGATATTAATACTCCAATCAATAGCTTAAAAAATAAATTATACCAATTTAAATATAGATGGGTATATAAAGACAATACGAAATCTACTTGGGGCCCATGGAGCAAATTGTTTTCTCCTGCAAATGCAGATGCATTGAGTGATGATTCAATTTCTAATGTTAATAATAGAATTGACATTTCAGTAAATACAGGAAGTGCAGATTGTACTCATATAGAGATAGGCGCAAGGCATCAAATTGAAGAAGCTTTTACAGATACAATGTTAATTGCTACAATAAGTAAAAATCAATTATCAATACCTAGTAACAATATATATACATATAGTTTTTATAATAATAACGCTTATGAATTTGTAGATGTAGAAGGAGACACTTTATTGTTTGATTATTGTCCTAAAACAGCAAATGCACAAGAATTAATTAATGGTAATATTATTGCATATGGTGGTATTAAGGAAGGAAATACATTTGACAGGGTTTTAGACTTATCTTCAAGTGTATCTACAGCAGACAATACTGCTGCGCTATCACTAGCAATGACTAAAACTCCAGCTTCATATGATACAGGAAACCCTTCAGATAAAAAAAGACCTGCTTTAATATTTACATTTTCCGGAGGTTTAAATGGGTTAGTTAAAATTGTAATAGATGTAAATTCTCAGGGAATTACCGGGTCTCCTTATGAAGCTCAATTTGTATATACTTATACGTCTGGAGATACTATATCTAGTATTGTAGATTATTTTTATGAAGATATGAACTCTTCCTACTTTGGGTGCATTAAGGATTCTGACGTTAATAATCAAGTTCCGCCAAATTCTGTAATGATTTATCCTATTGATGAAGCTATTTCAATAAATGGGAGTTTTGAAATATTTCTTAGCTCATTTAATATAACAGATATTAGTACAGCTGTTTTTAAACATAATTCTAGATATTCATTTGGTTTGTGTTACTTTGATGAATTTGGAGTGACAAATGGTGTTATGACAAATGAAAATATGAGTATCATAACTCCAGAAACGAATATAAGCGACAACCTTGGTGAAGAACATTTACTTATACCAAAAATTACATTTTCAGTAAATCATCAGCCTCCAAGTTGGGCAAAGTATTTTTCCTTTGTAAAGACAGATAATTTAACAATATCTGATTTAACTACTATTGTATGCTCCAATACTATAAAAGGTACTGGAGAGGGTGCAGGTTATGTTTATTTTAATATAAATGCATATCAAAAAAATACAAGTAAATTTCCAGTATATCAATTTACAAAGGGCGATAGAGTTAGAATAATCGGTCTTAAAGGTGGAGCTACGAGCTCTGGTATTGTAAAAGATTGCTCTGTAATAGATTTGGTATTAGGAGGAATAACTATGCCATGGAAAAAAGTAGATGATACTGATGAGTATTTCATAAAAGTTCCATACAATTCTACATTTATGAGTAACTACGGAAATACAGGATTTAAGTCATTTTATTTAGAAATATATACCCCAGAATACTATAAAAATTCAGACACCAAATTATATTATGAATTTGGAGAGACATTCCAAGTTGGTAAAGATGTAAATAATAATCTTATCCATGAAGGGCATTCTCAAAATCAAATATTTGGTTCAACAAGTGCAATAGCAGCGCCTACGACTAACATGACTGTTGCATTAGAGCCGCAAACCGGTAATTTAGGTGTGGGTGCATATTCTTACAAAGTAGCTTTTGTAAAAGGAACTGCAACTTCAAATCCAGGCTCAGCCGTGTCTGTAACTACAGTATCCGGCTCAAGAAGAGTTAATATATCAAACATACCATTAGGTCCTACTGGGACAACTGCAAGAAAGATATACAGAACTGCAGTCGGTAGCAATACCTATAAATTATTAACAACAATATCCAATAACACAGCTACAACATATCAAGATAATATAGCTGACAGCGCATTAGGTGCATCAATAGTTCAACCTGCTATATTTACTTTTATTAGAGGAGATTATTATCAAAAAAAGAGAATAGAACCAATTGACGGTAGTCCATTGTTTATCATTGACAAATCCGTTTCTGATAAATTTGATTCAACTGTGAAAAATAGAGGAAGAGCTTTTGTAATAGACCCATTTGCTAAAGAAATTTACTTTCCTTCAACTATAAGATATTCTCTTGAATATCAACAGAATACGAATATAAATAATACAAATAGATTTAATACTTCTAATATTGATGATTACGATAGACAGAGGGGTGATATTCAAAGATTTGTAACAAGGGGTAATCAATTAAGAGTATTCCAAAGCAGGGGATGTGGAATGGTTCCTATTTATCAAAACGTAATGCAGACTGCTGATGGTACAGATGTTGTATCTCAAAATGAAGGAGTATTAAATAGAATTCAGTATTATCAAGGAGAATATGGAATTGGAAATCAGTATTGTTCATTAGCATCTTCTGCATCAGCCGATTATTTCACAGACCCAATTGTAGGTGCTCAAATTAGATTGTCTGCAGACGGTATTACTTCTTTAACTGAAACATTTAAAGCTCACTATTACTTTGCTGATAAATTTACCAAGTATCAAAAAAATGTTTCTGATAAATTTGGCAATGGTGGGTATGCTAAGATATTGGGGGTTTATGACGTTTTTGAAGAACAATTTACTACCTGTATGCAAGGAAGTTCAGATTCTGGGAATCCTATAACAGATATGACATTTAGTTTCTATGAGCCAAAAAATTATTACACTTCTTTTTACGATTACTATCCAGAGTGGATTTGCAATGCTGGTAATTTGATTATTACTTGGAGAAATGGCGAATTGTGGACGCATAATAATACCTCTTCATATGCTAATTTTTATGGCACTCAGTACAGCCCTTCTATAAGAGTCGTATTCAATGAACAACAAAATATAAAGAAGCACTATAATACATTAACTACACTAGGTAATACTACTTGGGTTTCACCTACTCAGGGGGATATAAAAACAAACCTAGGACAGCAATCTAAGCTCGTTCAGGCGGACTTTAGAATAAAAGATGATAAGTACCATGCGGCCCTAAAAAGGGACATGTTGAGCCCCGGAGGGCTATTAAATGGCAATGTACTTAAAGGTTCTTGGTTAGAATTAAATTTAACGCCAATAAATCCGCAAAACTTAGTAGATTTGTACTATATTGACTTATCAATACTACAACCGTTAAATAATAGATAATATGTCATTTTTAGGAATTGGTGGAAATCGCAGTTTAGCAAGACAGGCAGATGTTGCAATGGGTAAAATACAGGCCATGAAGTTAGACCCAACCTTAAACCAGGCAAATCTGATGGCTCAAGGTATGGCTAATTATGGCTTAGATGCTGCATCTATTCAATTAGCAAGACAAGAAGCTAATAGAGGAATTAATGCCGGATTAAGCGGACTTAGAAGAGTTCGTGGAGGTCAAAGTCAAGTTAATAGAATGGCTGCAGGATTAAATGATTTTGGTCTTGGATTAGCTGCTAAAAATGCTGATACATTAAGACAGAATAGACAAATGGCTATACAGTCTGGAATGCAATATGGTCAGATAGCTACTGAGTTAGAAAAATCAAAAAGAGAAGCAGAATTTAATAAAATTAGTGCAGCACAAAATAGAGCAGCTCAAGAAAGAAGTGGATTGATGGGCGCTATTGGTAGTATTGCAGGAGCAGCTATTATAGCTTCTGACTTTAGATTGAAAGACAATATCACTTTAGTTGGTAAATCTCCTGAAGGAATTAACATATATACATTTGGATATATAGGTCAAGATGGTCTATATCAGGGAGTTATGGCTCAAGAATTATTAGGCACTAAATTTAATGATTCTGTTGTGACTACAGGCAATGGCATGTATGCTGTTAATTATAGTAATATAGATGTTGAATTTAAAAAGATAAACCAATAAACCAATATGTCATTTAACTTAATATATAACGACAAAGGAGTAGATTTTTCTGGATTTGCAGAGGGCATTTCTGCTGGATTAAAAATGCGTTTTGAGCAAGAAAGATATGAACGCAAACTTTTTAATGATGAAATGAGGCAATTCCAATTAACTTGGAAACCAGATAAGTTAAAACCTGCTGACAAAGCTGACTATATGGCCGCTATGGAGGAATATAAAAATAGCAAAAAAGCGGAATTAAGATTAGATAAAAAATGGTCTGTAAAAGCTGAAGAAAGACAGGCTGCATATGAAAAGTCTGAAGCAGCAAAAGCGCGTGTTGGTGAACTTTATTCACAATCTCAATTGGCTAATCAATGGCTTTTAGATTCTCAAAAAATAATAAACACTTATACTGCGCAAAAAATTGCAACTCCTGTTGAAGCGACTCAGTTAATGCAAAAAGTAAGAGATACAAAATCTAAAGAATTGGATTTTTCACAAATACCTAATATTGCTTCTTTTGATGTAATGCCATCTACAGATGACATGTTAAAATATACTACTTCATTATCAAGCGATAGATTATATACACAACCATATATTGCTCCAGACCCTTCAAAGCCATATGAAGTGATACCAGATAGTGTTCCATTTTTAAAAGGTAAAAAAATATATAATAACCAAGAGTTTAGATATATGAAGCCTGAGCAAGCTTATGCAACGGCTCAACAAATTGAAGGAACTAGACTTGAAAACAAGGCTACTGCGAACTATAATTCATTTGCAAATGCATTACAATCTAATCCTACATCAAGACTGAGAATAGAGGCAGATGAAAAGGCAAAATCTATATCTGAAGCAGCTGGCATTAATGTTTCAGATATAAATAAGTTTCATTTATGGGCATATGATAATAAGTTATATGAGAAAAAGTGGATAAGAAATATTGTAGACAAAACTGAAGTTGAATTAGCGATTCAAAGTTTAAATGCTAGGAATGATGCAGAAAGTTTAAAAATCAGAAAAACACTAGCTGCGAATCAAATGGCTGTTGGTAATGCTCAAATAGGGTATGCTAATATGATGAAATTCTTTGCTTATCTTGGTAACCCTTCAGCAGAGGCAATATTTAATGCTTCAAGGCCGGATAGTAAATTCATGGAAGCATTTGGAGATTATGGTTTAGATGCCATAAAATACTTTAAAGCTATGAAAAAAATTAGACAGCAGGGAAGTAGAGAGAGCATAACTGATTTATACAATAAATTAAATACAGGTCAGTTAAGTTTAGAAGATTTGTCTAAAGAAGATAATTAAGCCATATATAGGTTAAAATGCCTAAAAATAGTTAGATTTGCATTAATATATTAGTGCAAATATGGCCATAAATCGCAATAGACCC
>Ga0208596_1000149_pt1 | contig 22988 bp, 23 predicted proteins | sample LakMenEpi12Jul11_FD_150686 | JGI IMG/M metagenome (GOLD analysis project Ga0208596, IMG submission 150686) | Freshwater microbial communities from Lake Mendota, WI - 12JUL2011 deep hole epilimnion (SPAdes) | ecosystem: Environmental > Aquatic > Freshwater > Lake > Epilimnion/Euphotic zone ...
TGAATCGCACCACAACCAAAGCAATAGCAACCGCAAGTAAGGCAGTTAGCATTCCACCCGAAACCGAAAGATAGATCGAGCTAAACAGAGCCTCAGAAACTTCTTGCCAATCAGTATCCGGAAGACCGACGATTGACCATCTGGTGAGGCTGGCAAGCGGGACAACAAGACTCACACTGGCAATTCCAGTAAGGAGCGCAACCAGTGGAAGTTTCCAGATTCGAAGATCAATCCGGTTTAGTCGGTTGGCAATTACTGTGCCGATAGGCTTTCTGCCTCTGGATCTTGATTCAACGATTAGAACCAGAACAGTCACAGCAACCAAAATCAGAGCAAGCGTTGCAGCCAAGTTTCTATCGAAGCTGGCTCGGTAGGCGTTATAGATGGCTCTAGTAAAGGTGTCGTAGCGAACAATGCTCACAGCACCAAAATCACTGAGTACATAGAGCGCCGAAAGAAGCCCACCTGAAAAGGTGGCTCCTTTGATATTTGGCCAGGTGACTTTCCTAAGTACAGCAAACTTTCCTGCACCCAATGAAGAGGCAACCTCTTCGGTTGCGGAGTCAAATCTGGCAAGAGCTGCCGAAACAGATAGGTAGACCAGCGGTGCGGTTCCAACAGTTAGCAATAGCCAGGCAGCAAAGAACCCACTGAAACCTGGAATCACAGCTACCCAAGAATATGCAGCCACGTAAGAAGGTATCGCCAGAGGCAAAGCTGCCAACACAGCAAACGCTTTTCTACCCGGCAGATTTGATCTAACTGCAATCCAAGCTTGGAGTGTTCCAATCAGCATCGCTGAAAGCGACACCGCTATTGCCAGTAGAAGTGAATTTGCTAGAAGCTCGAGAGTTCTTGTTCTTTCAATTGATTCAACGAATGAATCAAATCCTGCTCCGAAGACTCGAACCAGAAGATAGCCAAACGGGATTAGCGATAACAAGACGGCAACAACTGCCACTAACCAGATCGCTAGCGGCGGCTTCGCACCTTTGTTGTTTATCAGAGCAACCCGGCCTCACGAATTAGCTCAAGAGTTTCAGCCAGTGAATCTAGATTCGATAGATCAATGGCTGGAGCCTTGATGTCTTTTAGTGGCTTTAGCCCCGCAACTTCAGGAACACCGGTCAAGGAATACTCGCGAGTTCTCTCCACGAAGTACTTCTGTGCGGTTTCGCCAAGAAGCCACTTGGCAAAGACATTTGCGCTTGGGTTATTGCTAAGTACTGCAACACCTGCAACGTTGATTAGGTTTCCGGTGTCGCCGTCTTTGAACCAGGCAATCTCGGGCTTCATATTCTCTTCACCGATTTCGGCAGCTAGTTCCCACCAGTAGTAGTGATTCACAAGCCCAGCGTCAACGACACCATCTTGGACAGCCTGCATGATGATGCTGTTCTTTTCAAACAGCACACCGTTTTGCTTCATGGCATTTAGAAAATCAATTGCAGCCTGCTCGCCTTCCAAAACGCGGATAGCAGTAATGAATGTCTGGAAGGAAGCATTGGTTGGGGCAATTCCAATTCGGCCCTTCCAGCTTGGATCCATCAGATCTTTATAAGAAGTAGGAACTTCAGAAACTTTGGCAGGGTCATAAACGAAAACTCTTCCGCGACCTGAAACGCCAACCCATTCTCCATTTACAGATTTGTATTCGGTTGCGACCAGGTCAGTTATGTCAGAGGGAAGTGTTTTTGTGACACCCTCTTTGGCAAGTGCACCGAGGGCTCCGGCATCTTGACCAAAGTAAACATCGGCTCGGATGTTCTGACCTTCTTCAAGAATCTGGGCAGCAAGCTCCGCTGAATCGCCGTAGCGAACCTCTACTTCAATGCCGGTTTCTTCTGTAAAGGTAGTCAGCAGGTCGGCAATTAGCTCTTCGCTCCGGCCTGAGTAGATTGTTATTGATTCAGTGGAATCAGTTGGCGCAGGGGAAGCGCAGGCACCGAGAGTGAATATTCCAGCCAGTGCCAGAGATAGCGGCGCTAGCCACTTATTTTTCTTATTCATTTAGGTGCAGCTTTCAGTTTCGGATCGAATATCATTTCGACCGTCTGGTTTGCCTGGAGGCGGATGCCATCAGGACTTACTTTGGAGCTTGATCCTCTTGCGGCTCTTCGTCTTCGTAGAGATCCGCCCATTTGTCTTCGTAGTCAGGTTCAGTTGAGCCTGGAGCTTTGGTGAGCTCTTTTTCTAGCGCACTGTAATCAGTAGAAGGGCTGAAGTACTTCAGCTCTCTGGCTACTTTGGTGTGTTTTGCCTTTTGACGGCCACGCCCCATGGCGAGACCCCTCTTTCGTATCTTGTCCGTGCCATATTGGGCCCAGAAAACCTGAAATCTCCATCAAGTTTAGCATCCAGCTCGAAACCTAGCTAGAGCCAAATCACAGCTGTTAGAAGGCTTAGAGCGGGCAGTGCCAAGTTCAGCACGAGATTGGCGATGGCTCTAAACCTTTGTTCATTCTTTAGGTACTCGTAGCTTTGGGCAGCGAAAGTTGAAAAAGTTGATAGCCCGCCAGCTAATCCAACAACCAATGCAATTTCATATTCACCGCTTGAAATAGCAAGCCCCACCACAAACGAGGCAATCGAATTCACAAACAAAATTCCCCAGGGCAAAGCTCCAGACCAGAAACTAGCGATATGCCGAAGCACACTCCCTGCTCCACCCAATAAGGCAACAGTTGCAACTGAAATCAAGATTTCCATCAGCTAGCCGCCTTTTTCGATGTGCGGGAAGCAAGCTGTGTTCCAAGCCAGTAAGTGAAAATTCCAAGCACAAGCTGTATTGCAACCGCCATCCAATACAGGTAACCAACGCTTGATAGTCCAAGCTCCGCACCTGCGGTAATCACAGCAAGACCACTCATGGTGGTAAATCCACCAGCAAGACCCGGACCGAAAAAGCCCTTCCAGGTTTCTGAGCAAGATGCACCAATTGCGTGCACAAACCCGAGCAAAAACGCTCCGGCCAAATTCACAATTGACGTCGCAACAAGTTCTTGCGATAAATCCTGAAGGGCTAATTCATCAACGCCCAAGATCACGAAAAAGCGCGCGATGGAACCTATTGCGCCACCGAGAAATACCGCTCCAAGAACTTTTGCTTGCAAGGAACTACTTTTTCTTACGACCAGTAGTCTTCACAGGCTTACGAGAGCCGAGGTTGAATGTGCTGGCAAAACCAAGCAACAAGAATCCTCCGGCAACCCAAGCCGAAGCTTTTGCTCCGTCGGTGAATGCTTCACCGGCCGCCGTTTGGATTTCTGGACTGATCGCACCAAGTTCAGGAATTGCCGCACCGGCTGATTCAACAACCGCATCAACAATCACTAGCTGCTGAGAAGATTCGAGCTGAAGATCAGAAAGTCTGGTTTCCAAACTCGCTTGTGTGGAGGTGAACAAAACTGTTCCCAAAACAGCAATTCCCAAAGCCGAACCGATCTGACGAACAGTTGACTGAGAACCTGAACCCTGACCTGATTTGTCCATCGGAACATCAACCATGATCACACCGGTTAGTTGCGCTGTTGCAAGACCGATACCGATTCCATAGACAAACAAGAATCCTGCAATCGAAGCCCAACCGGCATCGATGGTTGCATTCAGTGCAATGCCTGCAACACCAATTAATTCAAGTCCAACACCGATGCGAACTGCCATTGCTGGTGCAAGCTTTCCGCTTAGCGCTCCACCAATTCCGGATGCCAGGAAGGCACCGGCTGCCAGCCACAACAACACAAGACCAGAGCTGATTGGAGATAGCCCTAATACGTTCTGAAGCCAAAGTGGAATTGCAAACAAGATTCCAAATTCACCCATCGAGATAATCGCAGCTGCGATAGATCCGTTTCTAAATGATCCAATCTTGAATAGATCAAGATCAAGTAGAACGTTCTTCTTTTCGCTCTCACGCTTTTTCTCCCAGAGAACGAAAGCGATTGTTGCAACAACAGAGATAAAGAGCGAAATTGGAATTACTGAGATTCCTGTTGTTGGCCAATCGTAACCAAAAGCTGAGAACTGGTTGTTTGGGTTTACATCCCACCAACCGTAGATTCTTCCTTCAATAAGACCAAACACAAGGGTAGAGAACATCACAACAGAAATTGCTGCTCCAACAAAGTCGATGCCACCTGCACGTTGCGCTGATTTGGATTCTGGTACGAAGTACAAAAGACCGGCGATGATGATGATTCCAATTGGCAAGTTGATTCCAAAAGCCCAGCGCCAGTCAAAATCAGTTGCTAGCCAGCCACCAAGAACCGGTCCAATTGCAACCATTCCTCCGATGGTTGCTCCCCAAACAGCAAATGCGATTCCTCGCTCCTTGCCTTGGAAGTTTGCATTCACCAAAGACAAAGTGGTTGGAAGCACCATGGCGCCACCGATACCCTGAACCACTCGAGCCATGATCATGGCCGAGGCGCTCTCTGTGAGCCCTGCCCAAACCGAGGCAATTGTGAAAATCACGATGCCGATAATCAAAAGCCGCTTGCGACCAATACGATCGGCAATCGAACCAAACACCAATAGCAGTGCTGCGAAAACCAGGATGTAAGACTCTTGAACCCACTGAACTTCAGCTGAGGTAAGAGCTAGGTCAACAATGATTGACGGGAAGATGGTGTTCACGATGGTTCCGTCGATGATCACGATGGAAATTGCCATCGAGATAAAGACCAGACCGATCCAGCGATTGCGTGTTTTTTGAGGCACGTGTATTTGTCCTTGCGGTTTGAATTGGGCTGGCCGAAAAGGGGTTTGGGGCCAGCAAGATTGTTCTAAGACACAAACCTACTTTGCTCTTGTATAGAAGTAGGTGTTCTGGCGGAATCAACACCCGTGAAGAAATTTGCCTGAGTAGGAGAAATAAAGTGAAAGTGGTGGCTCCGACCGGCGTCGATCCGGTGACCTAACGATTTTCAGTCGTTCGCTCTACCAACTGAGCTACAGAGCCTAAAGGTGGTTTGACCCACCCCCATTCAATAAAAGCCCTCAAAAGAGGGCTTCTATTTGAAGCGACCCTGACCGGACTTGAACCGGCGACCTTCGCCGTGACAGGGCGACGCGCTAACCAACTGCGCTACAGGGCCTCGTTGCTACGAGCCTACAATTTGTGACCCCAACGGGATTCGAACCCGTGCTACCGCCGTGAAAGGGCAGCGTCCTAGGCCACTAAACGATGGGGCCTACAAAGAGTGGAACTTCATAGCACCAGCTATAAACAGTAGCCCCCATAGGGCTCATTTAGCAACCCCAACGGGCTTGGAGGCCTTTATCTTTCGACACTCTCAGCCATCCTTCAGGTATTACTTCAAGGTTCCGTGTTAGCTTGAAAAATATGTCTTTTCGACTGAAAGCTCCCTTTGCCCTGCTCACGAGCTTGGCAATTCTTCTGGGCACCGTGCTTGCCGTCCCGGCCATGGCAAACCCGAACTACCCGAGTGCCGCCGAGGTGGCCGCCGCTAAGCGCAACGTGGTCGATAAGCAAAAGATGATCGAGCGTATCGAGAATCTCATCGCAGATCTCGAAGACGAAGTTGAAGTCCTAAACCGCGAAGCCAGCATCAAAGCTGAAATCTTCAACGTCGCTCAAGAAGAATTCGAAATCATCGAGCGCAAAGTAAAGGTATTGGAAAAGCAGGCCAAGGCAGCGCTCGCCGAAGCTGACCAGGCTGCCGAGCAGCTTGGTCAAATTGCCTCCCAGATGCTTAGAAATGGTTCCGGCGGAACCTCGCTGAATCTGTTTCTAAACCCCGGCGAAGCCGATGACCTTTTGTATCAACTGGGAGCTCAGGAAAAACTAGCTGAGCAAACCGAACTGATTTATCAAAAATCCCTAGAGCGTCAGCGTCTAGCCAAAGCGCTAACCGATGAACTGGCCGCTGCCGAAAAAGAGCTTGAAGCTAAAGCCGAGGTGGCCAAAAAAGCTTTCGATGAGGCTCAGGCTGCAGCCAATGCAGTTGAAGCCAAGGTCGCAGCAAACAAGCGTCAAAACAGAATCTTCTATAACCAACTTGCTTCCCTAAAAGACACCGCTGCCGATCTTGAGCGCCAGCGTGCCGAAGGTCTGGCCTGGGAAAGAAGACAGGCTGCTGGAACAAGAGTCCCTGAAGCTCCTGAGCTTTACAAAGTCGGACCGGCTAACCAAGGCAAAGTTGAGGTCGTAATTGCTTTTGCTAGAGCGCAGCTGGGTAAGCCGTATATTCTTGGCGCTCGCGGACCAAACGCTTGGGACTGTTCTGGTTTGACCATGAAGGCCTACGAAGCAGCCGGAATATATATCGGAACACATTCGGTTTCGAATCAGTTCATCAATGCGATGGACAAGCGTCAGCTTGTTCCGCTTCGAGATGTTGAAGCTGGAGATTTGATTTTCTGGTCGACTTCCAATGATCACCTAAACCGTAGCTACGGTTCTAAATATCACATCGGTATTTACATCGGAGGCGGATTGATTCTCGATGCACCAAACCCATCAAAGCCGGTTCGAATAATTCCGATGAACCAGCGACTTGGTGAAATGGTGCCGTACGCTGCACGACCTAGCGCCTAGAACAATCTTTAGTGCTTGTAGTTGGCTTTAGCCTCTGCGATTAATCTTTCAGCCTCAGCTTTGTTAGACCACTGGCCTAGCTTGACCCACTTGCCCGGTTCTAGATCTTTATAGTGCTCGAAGAAGTGAGAGATTTCATTCTTGGTCTGCTGCGGAACATCTCCAATGTCTTGGATGTGTTCCCACCTTTTATCTCCAGCAGGAACGCAAAGAATCTTCTCGTCCATTCCGCCATCGTCTTCCATTGGAAGTACGCCTACGGCACGAACGTTTACAACAACGCCTGGGAAAACCGGGAACTCAAGTAGAACGAGGGCATCTAGCGGGTCGCCATCGCCGCCCAGAGTCTTGTCGAAGTAGCCGTAGTCAACCGGGTAAACAAAAGGTGTGTAGAGCACACGGTCTAGGTGCACGCGACCGGTCTCGTGGTCAACCTCGTACTTGTTTCTCGATCCCCTAGGAATCTCGATTACGGCTTCAAACATTGCTCTCCTCAATAGGCTTGTTTCACCCCCAAGATTACCCAACTTGAAGGAAACCTGAAGTGAGCGTGCGTAAGCGTCTTAGTCCCGCCCAGGGGCTAATTCGCCTTGCGGTTCGAAACTGCCTGACCTCAAACACCAAACCCGGACAAAAACTCCTAGTTGCCGTATCCGGCGGTGCCGATTCACTTGCCCTAGCAGCAGCATGTGAGTTCGAAGCTAAAAAACTTGGGCTCAAGATCGCGGCTGCAGTTATCGATCACTCACTACAAAACAACAGCGACAAGGTCGCAGCACAAACAGCCAAGACACTTGCCGCACTTGGATTTGAAGAAGTGGTTGTGAAGAAAATTGCTGTTGGAAAAGCCGGCGGACCAGAAGCGGCAGCGCGCACAGCGCGCTACACCGCCCTTGAAACACTCCGCCAAAAAACCAAATCGCACTTTATTGTTTTAGGTCACACTTCTTCCGATCAGGCAGAAACAGTCTTGTTAGGGCTGGTTCGAGGATCCGGTTCTAAATCACTTTCGGGAATGAGCGAGAAGACGGGTTTATTGCTTAGGCCTCTGCTTGGTATTGAGCGCGCCACTACAGAGGCTTTTTGCAAGGACAGCGGCATCAAGTACTGGTCAGATCCACAAAACAAGGACGAGAAGTTTTTGCGCGTGATGATTCGAAAGCACGTGCTTCCCTTTTTGGAAAAGCAGCTCGGGGGATCGGTTGCCGCATCTCTAGTTAGAACGTCCGATCAGCTTCGTGAAGACAATACTTACCTAGAGGCACAGGCAGACAAGAGCTTCAAGAAGTACGCGAAGGTTTCAGGTTCTGGAATCGGTTTTGATGCAAAGGCACTAGAGAAATTGCCTGCGGCAATTTTGAATCGCGTTATCAAAAAAGCGCTGGATAGTTTTGGTTCGGAGTCGAGTCGGACTCACGTGTTGGCAGTTTCAGATTTAGTTTTGTCCTGGCATGGGCAAAAGCCTTTGGCGCTTCCAGGGGTTAGAGTAGTGCGTAAGGGCAACACCATCAGCTTTGAGCCAAACAGGAGATGACCAGTGGATCTGGAAACCGTAACCGCTGAAATCACTCAGGTGCTAATCACCAAAGAGCAAATTGAAACCCGCATCCAGGAATTGGCCAAGGAAATTGATGCGCACTACGCCAGCAAAGATGTTCTTCTGGTTGGTGTTCTAAAAGGCGCAGTTATGTTTATGGCTGATCTTTCCCGCGCTGTTCAATCAAGAGTTCAGATGGACTGGATGGCAGTTTCTTCCTACGGTTCAGGAACAACTTCCTCTGGAGTGGTGCGAATCCTGAAAGATCTTGACGCTGATGTTTTGGGCAAGGACGTACTTATTGTTGAGGACATCATCGACTCCGGACTTACTCTTTCTTGGTTGGTTTCCAACCTAGAAGCTCGCGGAGCAGCCTCTGTTGAGGTTGTTGCACTGCTTAGAAAGCCAGATGCTGCCAAGGTTGACGTTGATGTTCGCTGGGTTGGCTTTGAGATTCCGAACGAGTTTGTGGTCGGATATGGCCTTGATTACAACGAGCGATACCGCACCCTGCCTGGGGTAGCGGTGCTTTCCCCTTCTGTTTACTCCTAGATTTTCACCTGTCAGTTTGGGCAGGTAACCTAGGAAGCTATGAAGCTCAAGAAAATCCTTTCCGGTCCATTTATCTGGATCTTTGTGGCAATCGTCATTCTGATCACCGGAACCAGCCTTATCAACGCCCAAACTTTCCAGCAAGTTGATACCAAATACGGCCTTTCGCTGATTGAAACTGGCAAAGCCAAATCCGTCAAGATCTTTGATGGTGAGCAGCGCGTTGACATTGAACTTCTAAATCCAGATCCTGAGTTTGGCTCGCAGGTTCAGTTTTTCTATGTCGCACCTCGTGGCGAGCAAGTTATTGACGCAATTTCAACATCCGTTATTAGCGACGGCTTCAACGATGAAGTTCCTAATACCCCCTGGTACCTAGCCCTACTCGGATCACTTCTACCTTTTATCTTGATCGGACTTATCTTCTGGTTCCTGCTTTCTTCAATGCAGGCCGGCGGCGGCAAAGTCATGCAGTTCGGAAAATCCAAAGCCAAGATGGTCACTAAAGAAACTTCAAGCACCACCTTCAAAGATGTCGCTGGAATCGACGAAGCATTAGAAGAGCTCGAAGAAATCAAAGACTTCCTGAAAAAGCCCGAACGCTTTAAAGCACTCGGTGCCAAGATCCCAAGAGGTGTTTTGTTGTATGGCCCTCCGGGAACCGGAAAGACACTGGTTGCCAAGGCCGTTGCTGGCGAAGCGGGAGTTCCATTCTTTTCAATTTCTGGTTCTGACTTTGTTGAAATGTTTGTTGGTGTTGGAGCATCGCGCGTGCGCGATTTGTTTGAGCAGGCCAAAGCTTCTTCGCCAGCGATTATCTTCGTCGATGAAATCGATGCAGTTGGTCGTCAGCGAGGAGCTGGTATCGGTGGCGGAAACGATGAGCGCGAGCAGACACTAAACCAGCTTCTAGTTGAGATGGATGGATTTGATTCCAGCGTCAGCGTGATTTTGATTGCTGCAACCAACCGCCCAGATATCTTGGACCCAGCCCTACTTCGACCAGGTCGCTTCGATAGACAAATTGGTGTTGGTGCACCGGATCTTGCAGGACGCGAACAAATCCTTCGCGTGCACGCTAAGAACAAGCCAGTCGATGACGATGTTGATCTAGCGCTGATTGCAAGAAGAACACCAGGCTTTACTGGAGCAGATCTTGCAAACGTGTTGAACGAAGCAGCTTTGTTGTCTGCTCGTGAAAACCGCAAAACCATTGACGCTGCAACAGTTGATGAAGCCATCGATCGTGTTATCGGTGGACCACAGAAAAAATCTCGTCTTATGAAAGACGAAGAACGTCTAAACACCGCGTACCACGAGGCAGGTCACGCACTGGTTGCCGCATCCCTAAACCACTCAGACCCGGTCACCAAAGTGACTATCTTGCCAAGAGGTCGCGCACTTGGATACACCATGGTGTTGCCACTGGAAGATCGCTACTCGGTCACACGCAACCAACTGCTTGATCAGATTGCTTACGCCCTCGGTGGAAGAGCTGCCGAAGAGGTTGTCTTCAAGGACCCAACAACCGGCGCATCCAATGATTTTGAAAAGGCAACCAAGACCGCTCGTCAGATGGTCACGCTCTTCGGTTTCGCATCTTCTTTGGGAACCGTTTCTTACGGTGGCGGTGGCGAAGTATTCATCGGTCGCGACATGGCTCAGGCCAGAGAATACTCAGACGAGGTTGCTCACCAAATTGATGTTGAGATTCGAAAGATTCTTGATGCAGCGCACGACGAGGCATACAAAGCCATCAACCTAAACCGACGAGTATTAGACGCGATGGCCAAAGAGCTAATGGAGAAAGAAACTCTTAACCCTGACGACATCGCAAAGTTATTTAAGTCAGTTAAGAAACTTCCAAAGCGCAAGCCTTGGCTTTCTAAAACTTCCAGACCCTCATCCAAAAAAGGCCCTATTGCGATTCCATCGAAGGGCTCAACAACTGCCAAAGTAGCAGCGAAGAAAAAAGCAGAAGCGGCCGAAGCAGCAGCTGCTAAGAAACCTGTTGCTAAAAAGGTAGCTAAGAAAACAGTTGCTAAGAAACCTGCTGCGAAGAAGCCACTTGCGAAAAAGCCCATTGTGAAGAAACCGAAAAAGGCTCTCAAGAAGAAGTAATTGGTTGATATAAATCGCATAAAGAATGCGGTGACCGAGCTACTCACCGCAATTGGCGAAGACCCCAAACGCTCTGAACTACAAGCAACCCCTGAGAAATTCGCAGAAGCATATCAAGAGTTCTTCAAGGGAGTCGGTGTTGATCCACTGAAGATTCTTGCCGATGCTTTCCCAGCTGAACAAAACGATGTTGTGATCTTGAAAGATATCGAACTGGTTTCGATTTGTGAGCATCACTTACTTCCCTTTACTGGAGTAGCTCACATCGCCTACCTGCCAAAGGACAAGGTAGTTGGCCTAGGCCGCTTACCAAAGCTTGTTGAGGTGCTTGCCGCCAGGCCTCAGCTTCAGGAGAATCTCACATCACAAATTGCCGAAGCAATCCAGACTGGCTTGGATGCAGCCGGTGTGATTGTTGTTATTGAAGCCCGTCATCACTGCGTTGCATCACGAGGTGCAAGACAGCCAGAAGCCAACACCGTCACATTGCGAGCCCTCGGAACATTCAGTGAGCCAGCTGCCAGAGCCGAGATCATGGCCCTGATTGCCAAATGAAAACATGGTTAATTTCACAAGACCTCTGATCATGGGTGTTATCAACATCACCCCGGATTCCTTTTCTGACGGCGGTCAATTTCTAGATTCCAACGAAGCAGTAAAACATGCACTCGAACTTATTCGCGAAGGTGCAAACATTATTGACCTTGGCGGAGAATCGACCAGACCAGGGGCGCTTCGCGTAAAAATCGACGAAGAACAAGCCAGAGTGCTGCCAGTGATTGAAGCACTTATGCAAAACGCCGAGTTCAAAGCAAGTGGTGCAATCATCAGCATTGACACCATGAACGCGCAAACCGCAGCGCTTGCCGTTGCTGCTGGGGCGAAGATTGTGAACGATGTTTCCGGTGGTCTTGCCGACGAACAAATGTTTGCGGAGCTAAAGAATCTGAACTGCAAATTCATAGTCAGTCACTGGCGAGGCTTTAGCGAAACTATGGATTCGTTAAATAACTACACATCGGTTGCTAAAGATGTTGCGGAAGAACTTATCGAGCGAGTTGCAAAAGCAGAAGCCGCAGGAATTTCTAGAGATCGATTGATCATCGATCCAGGTCTTGGGTTTGCAAAAGACATTGCACAAAACTGGCACCTGGTTGCTCGCCTCGACGAATTAGAAAAACTAGAACTTCCAATTCTGGTTGGAGCATCAAGAAAACGTTTTCTTGCTGGAGCGCTCGAACCACAGGATGCAGCTGGAGTCAGCAATCAAAGACGCGATCTTGCAACTGCAGTTTTGACAGCCCTTTTGCTCCAGCGCAAGCTTTGGGGCGTGAGAGTCCACAATGTTGCAACAACCCTTGATGCCATCAAGGTGGTTGAGGCCCTGGCGTTTGCGAATGAAGAGTCCAACGGGCAGAGTTAAGCCATGACCCAAAAGATTCAGATCAAGGGCCTTCGGGTTTATGGCTACCACGGTGTGATGGAGCACGAACGTGATGAGGGTCAGTACTTCATCATTGACGCGAGCATCAAGGTAGAAGCAGAGCGCGCAAGCTCCACAGACGATATTTCAAACACAGTCAGCTATGCCGAGATCGCTCAACTGATCGCCGAAAACGTTAGAAACAATCCAGTGAATTTGCTTGAGACTCTTTCTCAGCGCATCGCTGACGAAGTGCTAACTGCGTCAGGACCTTGGGCAAAATCAGTCAAGATAACTGTTTCAAAACCTGATGCGCCGATTGATCTTTACTTCGACACTGTCGCTGTCACAGCAAAGGCAAAAAGGCAGTCCTAGTGGGCACCTGGAAAATTGCGGTGCTTGCCCTTGGTGCAAACCTGGGCGATAGACAAAAAACCATCGAGACCGCTATCGAACAACTTGCTGCTCAGAAAAAGATTCGTGTGCTCGAGCGCTCTCCTCTAGTTGAATCAGTTGCGCTGACCGAGTCGGGCGAAGATAAGTCGTTACCCAGTTATCTGAACGGTGTTATCAAGATCGCAACTCAGCTTCGACCAAAAAAGCTTCTCGAGGTAATCACGCGAATTGAGAATTTGCACGGCCGAATTCGTCTTCACCGTTGGGGATCTAGAACGTTAGATATTGACATCATCACTTATGAAGATGTCTTCAAATCTTCCAAGCACCTAACGATTCCTCACCCACAAACCCACCACCGTCCATTCGTGCTGGTGCCTTGGACGCTGATGGATGAAGACGCAATTTTGCCAGGGCATGGTCGAATAGCAGATCTCTCAAGTTCTATGACCGCGCAGGTGAGTGTGCTCAAATGAAACCCACCAAATTATCGCTACTGCTACTTATCTCAATTCCTTCGACCCTCGCCTCGTTTTTTGTTGCAAGTTTCATGGTTGGCCGCGGTCTTCAAGTTCCGGTATCGCCTAGCAATCTTTTGATTACCCTTGCTGCTATTTCTGCAGTGCTACTTGTTCTATCTATTCCGATCTGGCGCTACCGAAGCGCGCTCAAGCAAAAATCCGCTCAGCGCCCCAAGCGCGTTGATCCGTTCTACGCGGTTAGGGTTTTGCTTCTGGCCAAGGCAAGTGCACTAGCTGGCGTGCTTTTTGCCAGCTGGCATTTGGGTGTGGTTATTTTCACTCTGTCGGGAGCAATTGTGGTGCAGAGCTTGGTGTTGCAAAACAGTTTTGGATTTATCGCCAGTGTGATGCTGATTGTTGCAGCACTTATTACTGAGCAGATTTGCCGCTTGCCTCAAGATGCCGACCCAGATCCAGATCAGGCGGTGACCTCGTGAAGCAGGGAAGACTAAACGTTGGAGTAATAGGCACAGAGCCTGCAGGAATTGCAATGGCGCAAGCGCTAGCAACCGCCGGTCACATGGTGGTTGCCGTTAGCACCGCGACAATAGAAAAGGACGATGCCCTAGAAGTGCTGCTGCCGCAGGCAAAAAGATTGACCGACATACAAATTCTTGAAGCCGCTGATCTAGTGCTGCTTGCAGTTCCAGCAGCAGAAATCACCGCAACTGTTTCAGACCTCTCCGATTCTTGGCGTGCCGGGCAACTTGTTGTTCACCTTGCTGCTGAGTTTGATCACGAGATCTTGAGCGAAGCTCTTTCCAAAGGCGCTATTCCACTCGCCATTCATCCAGCAATGCGTTTTACCGGAACCAGCTTGGATCTAAATCGTATGAAGGAAAGCTTTTTTGCGGTGAGTGCTCCAGCTGTTGCACTACCCATTGCTCAAGCTCTAGTGATTGAAATGGGAGCTGAACCTATTGTTATTGCTAGCTCGGCACGGGCCAGCTATGCCGAGGCAATCGAGGTGGCAAGCAATTTTTCCGCAATGATTGTTAATCAGGCAATTGGATTGCTGGAGCAAGCGGGAGTTGAAAACCCAGCGCTTGTTATTGCTCCGGTGATTGAGAGTGCGGTGGATCAGGCTTTGTCCAAAGGGCACCGTCAGATCAAGCCGGAAGATTTGATAGGGGATTCTTAGATGAAGGTTGCCAGAACAGTAGCGGATGTTGCGCTGTTGGTCTCGCGAACCAAAATCTCAGGCAAAAAAGTTGCATTCGTTCCAACCATGGGAGCAATCCACGAGGGGCATCTGTCTCTAATTGCTGTGGCTAAACAACACTCCGATCTGGTTGTTGCATCGATTTTCGTAAACCCACTTCAGTTCACAAGCACTGCAGATTTCGAGCTTTACCCAAGAAACGAAGACGTAGATGCCAAAGCACTCAACAAAGCCGGAGTCGATGTTTTATTTTTACCAACCGTTGATGAGATTTATCCAGACGCGAACTATGCCATCACCCAAAAAGCTGGTCCGGTAGGTCAGGCATATGAGGGTGATTCAAGACCTGGGCACTTCGACGGGATGCTCACGGTGGTATCCAAACTGTTTGATATCGTCCAGCCGGATTTTGCAGTCTTCGGTGCCAAAGACGCTCAGCAGCTATTTCTGATTCGTCAGATGGTCAAGGCTCAGAATCCGCTGGGCAACCGTGACCCAATCGAGATCCTCGAAGGCCCAACCATCAGAGATGCCAAGGGCCTTGCCCTTTCAAGTCGCAACAAGAGATTGTCTAAGACCCAGCTTCAGCTGGCGCTCACTCTGCCCAATGCATTGAATGAAGCAAGCCTTGCCGCCTCTCGAGGAGGGGGAGCATCGAGTGCATACTTCTCCGCAAGCTCCGTGTTTAGCGCAAGTGGTGAGGCTAAACTCGATTATCTAGCCTTGGTAAATCCAGCAACCTTTCAAGCAATTGAAGAAGGATTCACCGGCCAGGCACTGATGATTGTTGCCGCAACCGTAGGTGACGTAAGACTTATCGATAACAGGTTGATCACCTTCTAGGAGAAACAAAGCGCAATGACCGACCAGCTAGAAAACGATTCCGAAGATCTTCCGGAGCAAATTGCCGTTCGCATGGCAAAGCGCGAAAAGCTCAACGAGCTTTCCGATGCCTATCCGGTCTCACTTCCAATCACACACACCATCGCTCAAGTGCGTGCCGAATTTCCAGAACTAGAAATTGATGTTGCAACCGGCAAAACTGTTTCAGTTGCAGGACGCGTAGTTTTTGCTCGTAACACCGGAAAGCTTTGCTTCGCAACTTTGCAATCAGGCGATGGCGAAAGAATTCAGGCCATGGTTAGCCTCGATAAGGTCGGCGAGGAATCACTCGAGCTATACAAAGAATTAGTTGACCTTGGCGATCACCTATTTGTTGAAGGTGAAGTAATCACCTCCAAGCGAGGCGAGCTAAGCATTCTGGTTGCAAGCTGGAAGATGGCGGCAAAAACAATTCGTCCACTACCAAATTTGCACAATGAGCTATCAGAGGAATTCCGCGTACGCCACAGGTACATCGATCTAATCGTTCGAGACCGCGCACGTGAAGTGGTGAAGATTCGCTCTCAGGTTATGCAGTCTATGCGTAAGACATTCACAGACGATAACTATCTCGAAGTTGAAACACCGATGCTTCAGTCGATGCACGGTGGTGCATCAGCTAGACCTTTCAAGACCCATATGAACGCTTTCGACATGGAACTGTTTTTGCGCATCGCACCTGAACTTTTCTTGAAGCGCGCTGTTGTTGGCGGTATCGAGCGCGTGTTTGAAATCAACCGCAACTTTAGAAACGAAGGTGCTGACTCAACGCACTCACCGGAGTTTGCAATGCTCGAGGCTTACCAGGCCTACGGCGATTACAACACCATGGCTGAACTTACTCAGAAGCTAATCCAAAACGCCGCGCAGGATGTTTTTGGAACTCAGGTAGTCAAGCTCGAAGACGGTGAAGAAAACGATCTTTCCGGCTCATGGGACCACATTTCAATGTTTGATTCTCTTTCCGCCGCAGCTGGAGTTGAAATCACACCAGAGACCCCGATGGCGGAGCTAAAGAAACTTGCTGACAAAGTAGAGATCGAAATCGATCATCCACTGCACGGCAAGTACGTCGAAGAGCTCTGGGAGCACTTTGTAAAGCCAGGTCTTACATCCCCAACCTTCGTTATGGATTTTCCGGTTGATACTTCTCCTTTGACTCGAGATCACCGAAGCAAAAAGGGAGTAGTTGAGAAGTGGGATCTTTACATCCGCGGCTACGAACAGGCAACTGGATACTCTGAGCTAGTTGATCCAGTTATTCAGCGCGAGAGATTTGTGGCACAGATGGCACTTGCTAAATCTGGTGACCCAGAGGCGATGAAGCTTGACGAGGAATTCCTCAAGGCACTCGAGTTTGGAATGCCACCATCTGGTGGAATGGGTATGGGAATCGACAGGTTGTTGATGAGCCTTACCGGTCTTGGAATTCGCGAGACTATCTTGTTCCCGCTTGTGAAGTAAACTTCTTTTGTGGAAGAAATCGAAGTAGTAGCCCTAAGCCCTCTGGAGTGGCTCGCCGATTTCGGAATGTCCATGATTCCGCCGATTCTTATGGGCTTGTTGTTCTACGCGGTAATGCGAGGGATTTTCCGAGCCGACGCCACCGAGCGTAAGGTTTATGGCCAAATCGAGGCTGAAGAGCGCGCCAAGCGCAAAAAAGCCCCTAACGCCTAGGGCGAACAAGCCTTATTTTGAGCCTTCTGGCTGGTTAACATCTTTACCTAGGGCAATTTATTGTCCCCTTACAAGGAGTAAAAGATGTTCGAGAAGTTCACCGATAAGGCCAGACGAGTCGTTGTTTTGGCCCAGGAAGAAGCGAAGCTTCTAAACCACAACTACATCGGAACCGAACACATCCTTTTGGGTCTTATCCACGAAGGCGAAGGCGTTGCAGCCAAGGCCCTCGAATCACTCGGCATTAACTTGGATGCAGTTCGCGATCAGGTTCAAGAAATCATTGGACAGGGCCAGCAGGCGCCATCCGGACACATTCCTTTTACTCCTCGCGCAAAGAAAGTTCTTGAGCTTTCACTTCGCGAAGCACTTCAGCTTGGCCACTCCTACATCGGAACTGAGCACTTACTGCTTGGACTTATTCGCGAAGGTGAGGGCGTTGCCGCTCAGGTTCTTACGCGTCTCGGAGCTGACACCAACCGCGTTCGTCAGCAGGTCATTCAATTGCTTTCTGGTTTCCAAGGAAAAGAAACCGTTCAGGTTGGTGGCGAGCAAGTTGCCCCACAAAAGGGATCACAGATTCTCGACCAGTACGGCAAGAACCTAACTCAGTCGGCAGCCGAAGGAAAGCTTGACCCAGTAATTGGTCGTGAGCGCGAAATCGAGCGCGTCATGCAGATTCTTTCTCGCAGATCTAAAAACAACCCAGTTCTGATTGGTGAACCGGGTGTTGGAAAAACCGCAATTGTTGAAGGACTTGCTCAGGCAATTGTTTCCGGCAACGTTCCAGAAACTCTAAAGGACAAGCAGCTTTACACTCTTGATCTTGGTTCCCTAATCGCCGGTAGCCGCTACCGCGGAGACTTCGAAGAGCGCCTGAAGAAAGTCACCAAAGAAATTCGCACCCGCGGCGACATCATCACTTTCATCGACGAGATCCACACCCTGGTTGGTGCAGGAGCCGCAGAAGGTGCAATTGACGCTGCGTCTATCTTGAAGCCAATGCTTGCTCGTGGCGAACTACAGACCATCGGTGCAACCACTTTGGATGAGTACCGCAAGCACTTTGAAAAAGACGCAGCTCTTGCTCGTCGTTTTCAGTCGGTGCAGGTCAACGAGCCATCGCTTCCTCACACAATCAACATCTTGAAGGGTCTTCGCGACCGCTACGAAGCTCACCACAAAGTTTCCATCACCGATGGTGCAATTGTTGCCGCAGCATCGCTTTCCGATCGCTACGTCACCGACCGCTTCCTACCGGACAAGGCAATCGACTTACTTGATGAGGCCGGAGCAAGACTTCGCCTATCGATTCTTTCTTCGCCGCCAGAGCTTCGTGAAATTGAAGAGCGCATCGTTGGTGTTCGCGTCGAGAAGGAAAAGGCCATTGAAGGCCAGGACTTCGAACTAGCGGCATCCAAGCGCGATGAAGAAAAGAAGCTAACCGCCGAGCGCGCACAACTTGAGAAGCAGTTCCGCAAGGGCAACGTTGCAGCACAGGGTGTTGTTGACGAGGGTCTAATCGCTGAGGTTCTAGCGCAGGCAACCGGTATTCCGGTATTCAAGCTAACCGAAGAAGAAAGCGCGAAGTTGATCTTCATGGAAGACGAGCTACACAAGCGCGTCATCGGTCAGGAAGTTGCAATCGCAGCGTTGTCCAAGACCATTCGTCGTCAGCGCGCAGGACTAAAGGACCCGAAGCGTCCATCAGGTTCGTTTATCTTCGCCGGTCCTACCGGTGTTGGAAAAACAGAACTTGCTAAGGCACTTGCTGAATTCCTATTCGATGACGAGAACGCACTTATCTCGCTTGATATGTCCGAGTATGGCGAGAAGCACACCGTGTCTCGGTTGTTCGGTGCTCCTCCAGGATTTGTTGGATTCGAAGAAGGTGGCCAGCTAACCGAGAAGGTTCGCCGCAAGCCATTTAGCGTTGTGCTGTTCGACGAGATCGAAAAAGCTCACCCGGATATCTTCAACTCACTTCTTCAGATTCTCGAAGAAGGTCGCCTAACCGACGGCCAGGGCCGAGTAATTGATTTCAAGAACACCGTGATCATCATGACCACAAACCTTGGAGCAAGAGACATCTCGAGAGGCGCGATGGGCTTTAGCCTTGAGGGCTCTTCCGACAACGATTACCAGCTCATGAAGGCAAAGGTTAACGAGGAGCTAAAGCGCAGCTTTAGACCAGAGTTCCTAAACCGCGTTGACGAAACAATCGTCTTCCCTCAGCTAACTCAGGTAGAGCTATTGCAGATCGTGGAGCTATTCATCAAGCGCCTGTCGGTTCGTCTAGAGGAGCGTGACCTAACCCTCGAGCTAACCGATGCAGCCAAAAAGCGTCTGATGGAACTTGGCTGGGAGCCAAGCCTTGGAGCAAGACCGCTCCGCCGAGCTGTCCAGAGAGAAATCGAAGACAAGATCAGCGAGCAGATTTTGCAGGGAGAGCTCAAGAACTCCAGCCACATCAAGGTTGACTTCGTTGGTGGCGAATTCGTATTCGTCAGCAACGTACGTGAATCTGTAGCCATAACCGCCTAGCATTTAGGGATGGAAGCAATCAAGGTTCGACCAGCTCGAACCGGAGACATCAAAGCAATCGCAGATCTTTGCGGACCCCTGATTCAGTCGCGCGTGCTTTTGGGAAAAGAGCGGGTTGAGCTCTACGAATCCGTTCAAGAATTCTTTGTTGCAGAAGATTCCTCGGGCAAAGTAGTCGGTTGTGGAGCTCTTCACGTGATGTGGGAAGACCTAGGCGAAGTAAGAACTGTTGCAGTTCACCAAGCTCACCAGGGAACCGGCGTTGGCAGGGCAATCATTGAGAACCTATTTGAGCGCGCCAAATCGCTTGGTATAAAGAGAATTTTCTGCCTGACATTCGAAGTGGAATTCTTTAGCAAACTTGGCTTTGAGCCTATTGCCGATACCCCAGTTGAACCAGAGGTTTATGCCGAGCTGGTTCGCTCTCACGACGACGGTATTGCCGAGTTTCTTGATTTGGCAAGGGTAAAGCAAAATACTTTGGGCAACACCCGCATGCTTAAGCTGCTCTAGCTAAGCCCAAACCTAAAATTAGAGGCATGTCCCAGATGCCTAGATCAAGAAGACCGTCCCCAGAAGTATTTCGCCGTCGCCGAATTGCAGCAGCTCTTGTGCTGGCAGTTGTGGTTGGACTGGTGTGGGCGGGAGTGAGTGCAATCTCGTCCTGGCTTGGTGGATCTTCGAGTACCCAACTACAGCTTCCAGATGGCATGGCCGAATCAAGCGTTGTTGTTGAATCGGGGGAGATGTGCCCACCGGGAACAGTTGTTGTTGAAGCTCAGGTTGGAAACTCTGCTGGACAAACCATGACTGCATTTGCAGCTGATGAGACACCACACATTTGGTTTACTCTCACCAACACAAACTCAGTTGACTGCACATTCAACGCAGGTGCCAAGGTTCAGTACTTCACAATCCAAAGTGGCGACCAGGATATCTGGAGCTCCGCTCAGTGTGCAAGAGATTCTCTTGAAGATGGCAACATTGTCCTTCCTGCAGGAGAGACTATGTCAAGCTCACCTTCACCATGGGAGAAAGTATTCTCTAGCGATTCAGGTTGTGGAGCTGAACAAGCACCGGTCACAACCGGTGGCGCTAGCTACCACCTAAAGGTTGATGTCAGCGGAGAGCTTTCAACAAACGACCAGCAGTTTGTTCTGAACTAGTTCTTTAGTCCTTCAGCTAACGCTTTGGTTAGTTGCGTAAAGTTCGAGTCAATTACTTTGGTAAACCCAAGTCGCTTTGCTTCGTTTTGTCTGATGACAGCTTGATTCACTTTTCTGATTTCTCCAGCAAGGCTGATCTCGCCAAAGGCAACCACATCGTGAGAAATGGGCTGATCCTTTATCGCCGATGCAATCGCTAAAGCAATCGCAAGATCTGCTGATGGTTCAGAGACTTTCACGCCACCAACTGTTGATACATAAACATCCAGCTCTGAAAGTCTTAAGCCCGCCCTTCTTTCCAGGACAGCGAGAATCATTGCAACGCGCGATGAGTCAACTCCATTTGTCACACGCCGTGGCTGGGCGGTTGAACTTTTGACAACCAGCGCTTGAATCTCAGAAATCAATGCGCGTTTGCCCTCGAGGGTAACCGTCACACAGGTTCCAGAAACTTCTGTTTCAGAGCGAGAGAGAAAAAGTCCACTTGGGTCTGGAACTTCTGTAATTCCATCCCCGGTCATTTCAAAACAACCAACCTCATCGGTTGGACCAAATCGGTTCTTAAATGAACGAATAAATCGAAGACTGGTTTGGCGATCACCTTCGAAGTGACAAACCACATCCACCAAGTGCTCTAGCGCCCTTGGGCCCGCAACTGTTCCATCTTTGGTTACGTGGCCAACCAGGATGATTGGAAGATTTGATTCTTTGGCAACGCGAATTAGATTCGCAGCAACCTCGCGAACCTGAGAGGGCATTCCAGCTGCCCCATCTATTTCTCCGGCGATGATGGTCTGAACCGAGTCAACAATCAAAAGCTCTGGCTTTAGGTGATCAATCTGACCTAAAACGGTTGCTAGATCATTCTCGGAAGCTAGATAAAGATTGTCTGAAAGTGCGCCTGTTCTATCGGCACGAAGTTTGATCTGACCGGTTGATTCCTCACCGCTGACGTAAAGCACCCTCAGTCCTGATTTGGCGCTGTTGGCGGCAACTTCCAACAGCAAGGTGGATTTACCGACACCTGGTTCACCAGAGAGTAAAACCACGGCTCCTGGAACAATTCCACCGCCTAGAACTCTGTCGAATTCTCCAACTCCGGTTGGACGGGAGTGCACCTGATCGGTGGAAATAGAAGTTATTGGTTTAGCGGCAAAGTTATTGCCGATGGCTGCCGGACGTATGGAACGAACCACACCGATGCCTCGGCCTTGACCCGAAGCAGATAGCTGGACGGTATCCCAGGATTGGCATTCACCGCACTGGCCAACCCACTTAGCCGTGCTCCAGCCACACTCAACGCAGGAGTACTCGGATTTAGTTTTTGCCATGGGTACCAAACTACCCTGACCCACCGATACCAATGAAGGTTAAGCTTGGAGTATGGAAAACAACAAAATCGCCGTTATTGGCGCCGGCTCAATGGGCGGAGCCATCCTGAGCGGCCTGATCGCCGCCGGCACCGCTGCAGATTCCATCACCGCTTCAACTGCAACGACCCAAAGTGCCAAGGCGTTTTCCGACAAGTTTGGAATTAATAGCTTTGCTCTTGATGCCTCGCCTTCTGCCAACTCTGACGCCGCCGAAAACGCAGACGTATTGCTGATCGCTGTAAAGCCCGCAAAAGTTTTAGCAACACTTGAAGAAATAAAGTCATCCGTCAAAGACGGAGCCCTTGTTATCTCCGTTGCAGCCGGGGTTACAACCGAGTCAATGGAGCAAGCAATTGGCTCCAGGGCATCAGTTATTCGCGCCATGCCAAACACGCCTTCTATTGTTGGTCACGGTGTAACTGGTATCGCCAAGGGTAAAAGCGCCAACGATAACCAACTGGCTCTAGCTAAAGACCTTTTTGAAACCGTCGGTCAGGTGATTGTGGTCGATGAAGAAAAAATCAACGCCCTAAGCACAATCTCAGGATCGGGCCCAGCTTATGTTTTCTACTTCGCTGAGAAACTTATGACCGCAGCGAAAAAGATGGGCTTTAGTGAGAAGGAAGCAAACCTAATGGTTCGCTCCACCTTCTTAGGTTCAGCTACTTTGCTTGCCGCTTCCAGTGACTCGCCTGAAACTCTTCGCGCACAAGTGACTTCACCAGGCGGAACAACCATGCAGGCAACTGCGAGGTTTGATGAAGCCGAACTAGAGAAAGTTTTCATTGAAGCAACCGAAGCCGCGCTGGCTCGGGCAATCGAGTTAGGAAAAAACAAATAATGAGCGACATCTTTAAGGCAATTGCAGATCCAAAGGCACGCTTAGTTCTTGAGAAGCTAGCGGCAAACCCAGCATCTACTGTTGCAAAGACTGCTGCTGCCACCAAACTCGCTTCCGCCCAGGTCACAACAATTCTTGACAACTTGTCTGAAGCCAAGCTTGTTAAAGGAACCGGTTCTGGTGCAAGCAAGAAGTACTCACTGAACGCTAAAGGCTTTGGGCCATACATCACCT
>Ga0208596_1000150_pt1 | contig 22859 bp, 20 predicted proteins | sample LakMenEpi12Jul11_FD_150686 | JGI IMG/M metagenome (GOLD analysis project Ga0208596, IMG submission 150686) | Freshwater microbial communities from Lake Mendota, WI - 12JUL2011 deep hole epilimnion (SPAdes) | ecosystem: Environmental > Aquatic > Freshwater > Lake > Epilimnion/Euphotic zone ...
AAAGTATGGCAATACATTTCAAGTGGTAGGTCACTCGGGATATCACCACGCTTTGCAACTTGATAGGCGTTTTCTAACTGTGAATATGTCTCGTTGACATGGAAGGTCCCCGCAAAAGCCAACTTTGGATCGACTCCAGATTTTAATCGTGGAAGTCTAGATAGCAGCATATTAATTTTCATCTGCGATCCCTCAAGAGATGAAGGAGCGCCTTGGCCACGTAATTTCGCCAGAGTTTGTGGTGCTCCTGCAAATAATAGATCGGTGGCTACATATTTATCTCCAGCTGACGTAGTAACTGCTACGCCGCTGGGTCCAGAATCTAACCCGACAACTTTAGAATCTAATTCAATTTCTACACCATTTAAGAGCGCCACACGATTTAACTCGGTAACAAAGGCGCCCATTCCACCTTGCGGAACTCGCCATTGCCCGGTGCCGTTACCGATCAAGTGATACAAGAAGCAGCGATTTGCCTGTAAATCTTGAGCAGATGTGAAAGTTCCAATAAGCGCATCCGTTAGCGCTACACCGCGAACTACATCATCCTGGAAGCGCTCTCTAATTACCTCGCCAATTGGTCGTTCCATCATGAACTTCCAAACTTCAGGAAGAGCAATTTCAGATTTCAAATCAGCGGCAGATTTAAGTGGTTGCAACATATATGGGGCAATCCGCTCGGCAAGTACTGCGATCTCGTTATAGAACTCTTGCCACTTCTTGCCCTCTTGATCGCCACCTGTTAACTCACGAAAACTATCGGCAGTTCGGTCATCCCAGTTTTGAGAGATTAGGAGTCCACCATCTTTAGCACCGCTTTTATAAGGCGTATAAGAGGCAATTGAACGTTCTAGCGTTTTAAAGTTAATTCCTAAATCCGCAACTATCTGGTCTGGTAGCAATGAAACCAGATATGAATACCTAGAAAGGCGCGCATCATATTCAGGAAAGGGGCGCACGCTAGTGGTTGCTCCCCCAAGTTCGGAAGCGCCTTCCAAGAGAAGTACGTTCTTACCTGCTTTAGCCAAATAAGTTGCAGCTACCAATCCATTATGGCCGCCGCCAACAACAATGGCATCGTATTTCTGATCTCTAGACATCGCGGATTTTAGAGCGCGCGCGCCATGCGATCGAAAGCCTCGGTAATTATCTCAGGGCTTGTTGCAAAGTTAAGGCGAACATGATCTTTACCAAGTGCGCCGTAGATATGGCCTGGATTGAAGGCAACTTTCGCTCTCTCCAATATTGCAGCGCCTGGATCTTCCCCAAGATTTAACTTACTTACATCAAGCCATGCCAAATATGAGCAATGCGGCATTGTGTAACCAATTGCTGGAATTTTCTCTTTTATAAGTTCGGAGATTAGCTTTCTATTTTGATCTAGTTGCTCCAAGACCGAATCCAGCCAAATCTCACCTTTCTCAAATGCTGCCACAGTTGCAAAGGCGCCAAGCAGGGAAGCGCGATAGTGCAAGGCAGGTGGAAGTTCATTTAACTTCTCATGCATCTTCGCACTTTGGGAAACGATAATTGCGCACTTCAGGCCTGCGATATTCCAGCCTTTACTAGCGGCGTTCACGGCGACACATACGTCAGCTGCATCTTCACCAAGTGAGAGAAGTGGAGTAAAGGGTTGCTCTTTAAAGGTAAGCGGCGCGTGAATTTCATCAGAGATAACTACGACGTCGTGTTTTTTCGCTAGAGCAACAATACGAAGTAAATCTTCTCTGCTGTAGACCTTGCCCATTGGATTATGTGGGCTACAAAGTAAATGAACCTTTAACCCGCTTTGATAAGCCTGTTCAATGCCAGCCCAGTCGTGGCTCCAACCAGTTGCATCTACTTCTTCTGCGTTTTTTAGAAAAGGAATATCGACAATGGAAACTTTGGTTTCATTGATCCAGGTGTAGAAGTTTTGATAGACGGGTGAGCTGATTAAGACTTTATCTCCCGGTTTGGCAAAGACTCGAAGTAGTTCGACAACGGCAACTCCAACATCTGTTGCAATGCGAACAAAGGTGGGCTCGACATCCCAGTTCCAGCGGCGCTTTGCAAAAGCTGAAAATGAAGTACCCATCTCAGGAATTACTCCGAGATATCCCAAATCTGATTTCAAAATCATTTCTGACAATACTTCGCGAATTCCTTCGGCTACTGGAAAATCCATCTCGGCAACAGGCAAAGGAAGGATGTCATGCCCAAATCCACGCCATTTCTCGCTGCGATGTGTTTGCAACTCAGCAAGAGATGGTGCAGAAATTAGGCGATCGCTCATGTGTGTGAGTATGCCACTTATAACTAGTTTGGCGAAAGGCGGCGCGTGGAATTTCGCACCACCAGGGTTGTCGGTAGGACTAGTGAATTTGTTTCAGCGCTCGGTTTTCTTAACCGTTCGATTATCGAGCGCGCTGCCATTTCGCCCATTAACTGAACTGGTTGCTCGATAGTTGTTAAATCTGTGTATTCAGACATCTCATGTCCATCGAATCCAATTATCGAAAGATCATCTGGAACTTTTAAACCATGTCGACGTGCAGCCTGCATTGCGCCGAATGCCATCTCATCCGATTCGCAGAAAATTGCAGTGGGGCGATTAGGACGGGCGAGAAGATCATCCATCGCTCTTGATGCTGCCTGCATCGTGAAATCACCATGAACCTCACGCGATGGATCCCACGCGAGCCCATTCTCCAAAAGCGCCTGCATAAATCCCTTGCGCCGATCATGAGGAACGCTAAAGTTAAATGGGTCATCTGGATGACCAGACATTAATCCGATTTTCTTATGTCCTTGATTTACCAAATGTTGCGTGGCAGTTCGTGCCGCTGCAACATCATCTATTGCAACGCTTGAACACTTGGCGTGATGCATACCGACTAAAGAAACTGGAACCCCCAAGTTAAGAATGGAATCAAACTCTTCTTCTGTAGGGGGCAAGCTAATAACAATCAGCGCATCTACTCTTCCTTTAAGGAGTTTATGTTGAAAAAGACGTTCTCGTCCTTTCATCTGACTAAAGTTATATAGAAGCAGGTCAAAGCCAGCCTCACGTAGCGCTTGCTCTGCTCCACTGATTACCTGAGCGAAATACCAACGTGAGATATATGGAGCAACCACGCCGATGTTATTTGTTCGTCCTAGTGTCGAAGGTTTATTGCTCTGCGGAATCGGGTAGTTGAATTTTTCGGCGGCGGCCACGATCTTGGCGCGAGTTGCATCGTTGACGTGGTGAAAACCGCGAAGGGCGCGAGAGACAGTCGCAGTTGAAACGCCGGCTTCTTCGGCGATCTCTTTAATTCCAGCCATAACTCCCCCTCTCAGTACACCGCAACTTCTGAAAATTTCTGCAAAAATTAATGCAAGAAATGTAAAAGTACGGCAAAGGTGCCTTAAGTTGCAAGAGGCAGAGTTGGGTTACTTGTTTTTAGGTTATTGGGCTTCCAGAATCATCGAGACAGAGTTGATGCACCAGCGTTGATCAGTTGGAACTTCATAACCTTCGCCCTCAAAGACATGGCCTAGATGTGAATCGCAAGATGCGCAGCGAACTTCAGTGCGAATTCTTGGCGCGAGCGAGCGGTCTTCAATCAAAGTTACCGCATCATCAGCGGTAGGCGCATAGAAAGAAGGCCATCCGCATCCAGAATGAAATTTGGTTTCTGAGCGAAAGAGTTCGGCGTTGCAAGCCTTGCAGCGATAGATTCCCACTGTTTCACTATCGGTGTATTCGCCTGTGAAGGGGCGCTCGGTTGCGCCATTACGCAATACCTCATATGAAAGCGGATCAAGTTTGGCCTTTAACTCTGCTTCGTTAACTTCAACTTTTTTCGCCATTAGATGCTCGCTCCTTGAGGAAAGGCGGTGCCGGTACTTGAATGGCAGTCATATCCGTTGGGATTTTTCGCAAGATATTTCTGGTGGTACTCCTCAGCTAAGTAGTACTCAACTCCAGTGGCGCTAAGAATTTCAGTAACAATCGCGCCGATTCCATCTGCTGTGAGCGCATCTTGATATAGATCTCTAGTTGCGAGCGCTTCGGCCATTTGTTCAGGCGATGTCGTATAGATCGCGCTGCGGTACTGGGTTCCGATATCTCCGCCTTGCGCATTTAGCGAAGTTGGATCGTGCATTGTCCAAAACTCTTCAAGTAATCTGCGATAAGTGACAATTGCAGGGTCGAATTCAACGCAAACCATTTCGGCATGGCCTGTAGCTCCCGTACAAACTGCTTCATAGCTCGGATTGGTGATCGTGCCGCCCATATAGCCAACGCTTGTACTTGTTACTCCATCTATCTTCCAATAACGCCTTTCAGCGCCCCAGAAACATCCAGTTGCGAAATATGCGATCTCCATAGCGCGCATTCTTTCAGGTGATAGCGATTCCCGCTCAGTTAGGTAACCTAGGCCTACCTGCGCCCCCGTAGCTCAGGGGATAGAGCACCGCCCTCCGGAGGCGGGTGCACAGGTTCGAATCCTGTCGGGGGCACGCGACCTAAATCACCTCTCATTTACCAAATCTCTTTCCGTTCATCCTTGTTTATCAACCGAGTAACAGGGAGAATTGTCCACTTACGCGAGAAGATTTTGAGCTCACTTTGTCTTGATTTGATTGCGTCTTGATTTTCACCGCTTTTATCAGAAGGAGATAAGTCATGGATTGGCGACATCAATCAGCATGCCGCGAAGAAGATCCAGAGCTCTTCTTTCCCGTAGGTAATACCGGCCCCGCCCTAACTCAGATCGAAGAGGCGAAAAAAGTCTGTAACCGCTGCATCGTTAAAGATGCTTGTTTGGCTTGGGCGTTAGAGAGCGGACAAGATGCTGGAGTTTGGGGCGGTCTCTCTGAAGATGAGCGTCGTGCACTAAAGCGCCGTGCTGCACGTAATCGTGCGCGCATGATGGAGCAGAACAACTCCATTTAGTATCGAATCCAGTTGGTTTTAAACCCAGTTGGTTTCAAATCCAGTTAGATTGGAAAAGTTAAGCGCGCTTCAGTTCCTGAAGGTGTGCGAACTAGATCTATATTTCCGCGTAGCTCATTTTCAGTCAGCGTGCGCACTATCTGTAAACCAAGGTTTGAAGATTCCACTAGTGAAAATCCTTCTGGTAGACCGACCCCATCATCGAAGATAGTTATCTCAGCGCCACTTTGGCTGCGCGCTACCGTGATAGTTAAATGGCTTCCTGATTCGGCAAGTCCGTGTTCTAACGCATTATGAATAAGCTCGGTTACAACTAATGAGAGTGGCGTTGCGATGCGCGGATCAAGGGCGCCAAGTTCGCCAGTACGGGCTATCTGCAACTGCCCCATCCGTGGACTTAAGTCTAAGGCGTGGGCGACTAGTCGATCTAGAACATCATCGAAGGCAACGGATGCTTCGGCGCTGCTAGAAAGCGTTTCGTGAACGAGAGCGATAGATGCGATACGACGGACTGCTTCATTTAACGCAGCGCTTGCGGCAGGATCTTCAATGCGCCGCGATTGCAAACGAAGCAAGGCCGAAACTGTCTGCAAGTTATTTTTAACGCGATGATGGATCTCGCGAATAGTTGCATCTTTAGTTACGAGTTCACGCTCACGGCGACGAAGTTCTGTAACGTTCTGCAAAAGCACGATCGCACCGATTCGGTCGCCACCTGCTAGCAAAGGAAGCGCCAATAGATCTACAGTTCCTCCGGCATTTTCAATTTCTACTCTTCGCAGCGCTTTGCCACTTAAACCGACTTCGATCGCTTCTTCATGTGCATCTAATTTTAAGACAGAGACGCTACGTGCTGCCTGGCCGAGATTATTTCCCTCGAGTTCACCGGTCCAGCCCATTCGACTAAAGGCAGATTTAGCATTGGGGCTGGCGTAGATAATTGCGCCATTGATATCTAGTCTTATCAGCCCATCTCCAACACGAACTGCCGGATCGAAGAGTTCGCTATGTTCGGTATATGGAAAAGTTCCTTCTGCAACCATGCGATAAACATTGTGCGCTACTTCTCGATAATTCAACTCTAGGCGACTTGGTTGGCGCATTAGTTCAGCGTTGCGATGTCGCGAAATTACTGCGATTACCTGATCATCGAGAATTACCGGAATTGTCTCTTCTTTGATAAAGATTTCACCGAACTTCTCTGGTTGCGCATCACGAATGATCTCGGCTTCCGATAGCGCCTGATCAATTCGGGGGCGCGCACCCCATGCGATCTCATCTCCGATCACATCCTGATTAAAGACCGTCGCAGCCGTTGTCGGTCTGATATGAGCAACTGCGACATAGCCCGATGGCCAAGATTTGAAATCTTTTCGTAGCGGAACCCATAAGATCAAATCTGCAAATGAAAGGTCGGCGAGAAGTTGCCAGTCCGCAGTTAACTCGCGAATGCGTCTAATCTGTTTGGAATCTAACGGGCTGCGATCGCGTAAAAACTCTTCTAATTTAGGCATCGCGAACTACCCCTGCAGCCAGTCATGGAGCGCTGGCTTAATTTCTTGAGTAGCAAACCAAGTTAACTCTTCGCCATCTGGTGAAACCATAAAGGCGCACTGCACGTTCTCCCACTTGGCAAGATCTTTAAGAATTACAAAGTTCTCACCGTGTTCAGCAATTTCGGGATCGTTGACTTCTAGCGCCAAGATAAAGCCAGCGCTTTCTGGATTTGTGCGCATCTCTAGCGCTTCATCGGCGGCGAGCATCGAGAGAAGGTATTCGCCTTCTTCTTCATCCATATCGCTATTGGAGGTTAGGAACTTTATTGTTGGCGCATATAACGGTCCGCACTCCATAGAATGTGATTCTAGGAATGCGGCTATTTCATCGACCGTTACTGGTAGATACCCGCGCATAGCGCTAAGGGTATAAGAGATTTATCGGCTGCTTTACTGCTGTGAATTTGCGCTTATCGCCTGCGCTATCTTGACGATTTCTTTGCGTAGCGCACTGCGTTCGGCTACTTGCGCCAATGTCGCATTTTCTTTGCTGGCTAGTTGGCAAGATCGCGGATCCCAAGGAAGGTTCCATGAGTTCGCAGATCTGAGGTGAGCCTTTTTGGAAGCAATTAATTCTGAGGCTCGCTTATCAGATGAGTGAGTGTTAACTAGGTGAATATTTGCTGCCAGTGAGATCTTCGAAAGACTTTGGATAAATTCATCGCATCTTTTCTGCGCCAGAAAAGTTGAGATTGTTGTGAATATGAATTGATCGGCGTTACGGGTTGCCCAAATCTTTAATGTAGAACCCCAGCGCCGATCAGATAGTTCTCTGGCTAAGAAAGTAATTGAGCCAAGATCAATAATTATCTGGTCAAAGTTCTCACCTGCCGATGTTATTCGCGATTCAAAATCAGTGATCGTCTCTTGAGTTAACTCCATTACCGCTAAGTTCTCGCAAAAATCACGCCAGCTCGGCTCACTAGATAACTTACGCAGATCCAGTAACGTTGAAATGGCAGGTGCTTGAAAGTTGGCATCAATCAAGAGCGTCTTCACCTGCAAAAGTGCGCCTTCTTGGGCCAAGTTGATTGCCAACGTTGTATTGGCGGTGGAGTGTCCAATGCCGCCAACGGCAACTACCCGAGCCTTGCACTTGGAAGCAGTGTGGATCATGGGAGTGCGGACTCCGGAGTATCTGATGTTTTCCAAGATGATCAGGATTAGATCTTCAGGTGAAGTTGGCCTAACGAAAATATTGGAGAATCCGCGATCGTTTCCAGATTGATCAGCAAAACCAAAGAGTGATACTCCGGGAGTTGCTAACTTTTCCATTTCAGCAGTGTGCGTGCCAGGTAAATCTGTTGAGAATATAAGTAAGAGTTTCTCTCCTGAATTAATTGATACCGCCCTTTGCAGTTCGGAAAAATCCATTACACGTGCAATAACGTTCCAGCCTTGGCTAAACAACGCGCGTGAAACCAACCCCTCAAATTCCGGATCTGAGATTGCTGTTATTACCATTGGCGCTTTTAAAGAATCCATACTTATCCCAGTGCGCGAACAATTACCAGCCGGCCGCTTACCGTGGCATCAAGCAGGCTAATGATCTGGGAGTCGATTAGCGAAATTGTTAAGGCGATATCTGATGAGAAATTGGCAGATTTTCTATCGATGGATCGGATGTAGGCGTTCTTTACAACTAATTCTGGCGCACCTATCTGCACTCCGCCCATGGCGGGCTCGGGAACCCAATAGATGTTGACCGCTTCACCGATTGAGATATCGATAGGTAGATCTGAACTGCGAACAGCGATCGGTACTTGCTGCGTACGCAGACTTGGCGCAAGATCGCTTACCTCATCGATAGAGATTAATTCGCCTTCGCTCTGCGCTCTGGTTGTAAAACTTCCGACCAATGTTGTGCGACTTGAGATATATCTAGATGCGCTCTCCCCCAGAGCCACCTTCACTAGCGCAATCTGATCGCGCGTGATCTCTGCGCCAGGTGCAAGTGCGCTCTTTGCTACCCAGTAACTATCGGTTCTATTTCCTAAAGCGGTCAGCGCTAAAGCCGAGATTAACGCCGCGGCAAATAGCGAGACCGCAACGATAAATCTACTTTGGGCTGCCTTCTTCTGTGTATTCATAGTCGGGTACTAAATGCCATCAAAGCGCATCAGTAACTGGATTATCCACAGTCGTACTTTTGGATGAGAAAAAGTAGCACTATAAATTGATGAGGGATTTTGCTATGAGAGCGACCCTGCACCATGACAACTCAACGAGAATATCTTGAAGTTAAAAGGGAGCTACGCCTAGTTTCAAGTTGTGAGGATCCAGCGCTTTGGACACATCCTCAATTAGATCTTTACTCACTTTCGGAGATCGCAAATAAGAAGAAGTTTGAGCCACTCCCCCAGCAAAGCGCCAAACTCTATTTAATTCCAACCACTTTTGGAGAAGAGTACGAACCCGGCTTTGAGCCAGTTCCTACTTCAGCAAGTGAGTTACCTGATTTACATACCTGGACGATGAAATTTGCAGTCAGCGTTGTTGAAATTTGGGCCGGTCGTCGCCAGCCTGCACAACTTATTTCACGCTGTCATCGCCATATCTATATGCAGTTGTTAAAGCAGGTTGGAAGTCAGAAAGAGATCGGCAGAATTAGAACAATCCATCAGAGCCAACCGTTAGATGGAATCTGTGAATCAACTATCACAGTTAGATACGGTGATCGACTACGCGCAATGGTGATTCGCTTTGAAGGCGTTGATAAGCGTTGGTTATGTACGGAACTTCGTCTGCTTTAACTCTAAAGCAGTTAAGCAGCGCCGTGGCAACGCTTAAACTTCTTACCTGATCCGCATGGACATTGTGCGTTGCGTGAAATTTCACCCTTTGTGGAAACTCCAGATTCATCGGCTGCCGTGTATTGCAGAGCAGATAAATCAGCAGGTTTTTCAGTGATACCTGCTGCAACTACATCAGAACCATCGCCTTGAACGGTTACTTCGACATTAAAGACCAGACTTGCTAGCTCTTCTTTGATTCCATCCATCATCGCTGAGAAGAGTTCGTATCCTTCGCGTTGGTACTCAACTAATGGATCGCGTTGGGCCATAGCGCGCAGCCCGATTCCTTCTTGGAGATAATCCATCTCGTAAAGGTGTTCCCGCCACTTACGATCTAGAACCGAGAGCAATACCTTGCGCTCTAACTCGCGCATTACGCCTTCGCCTAGTTCAACCTGACGCTTTTCATAAGCCGCGGTTGCATCTTCCAAGATTTGATCAGCTAAGTAATCGACATCTAACGCAGCACGTGAGCCAATCTTTGCGATTAGTTCGTCGGCAGTAAATCCAATTGGATAAACAAGCTTGAGTGCTTGCCAGAGGCGATCCAGATCCCAATCTTCGCCATAGCCTTCAGCGGTTTCGGCATTTACATAGGCAACCAAAGTATCTGCCAAGAAAGTCTGTACTTGATTAGAAATATCTTCGCCTTCTAGTACTAAGCGTCGCTCACCGTAAATAACTTCACGTTGGCGATTCATGACATCGTCATACTTCAAAACGTTCTTACGGATCTCGAAGTTCTGCGCTTCAACTTGGGTTTGAGCAGAGCGAATAGCGTTGCTGACCATCTTTGATTCGATTGGTTCGTTATCAGGTAAACCTGCGGCAGATAAGAAGCGCTCTACTAGCCCCGAGTTAAAGCGGCGCATTAACTCATCTTGTAGCGAAAGATAGAAACGAGATTCACCTGGATCGCCTTGACGACCAGAACGTCCACGTAGCTGGTTATCAATACGACGGGATTCGTGGCGTTCAGTGCCAAGAACATAGAGACCACCAAGTCCGACAACTGCCTCATGGTCTTTGGCCACAGCTGCTTTCTGCTTTGCAATTTCATCTGGCCAAGCCGCTTCATATTCGACCGGGTTGTCTACAGGTGAAAGTCCACGACGTTGCAGTTCAAAATCTGCCATAAATTCTGGGTTACCACCGAGCATGATGTCGGTACCGCGCCCAGCCATATTTGTTGCAACAGTTACTGCGCCACTGACTCCGGCGCGGGCGATAATTGAAGCTTCGCGTTCGTGATGCTTGGCATTCAGTACTTCGTGGGGAACTCCAGATTTCTTAAGAAGCGCAGAGAGTTCTTCAGACTTTTCAACCGAAACAGTACCTACGAGAACTGGTTGACCTTTGCGATGGCGTTCGACGATATCTTGTGTAACCGCCATGAATTTTCCAAGTTCAGTCTTATAAACAAGATCGGCCTGATCTATGCGCTGCATTGGGCGGTTAGTAGGAATTGGCACAACGCCGAGTTTGTAGATCTGTTGAAATTCAGATGCTTCGGTCATCGCCGTACCGGTCATACCTGAAATGGTTTCGTAGAGGCGGAAATAGTTCTGAAGTGTGATTGTTGCTAAAGTCTGGTTCTCATCTTTAATTTCGATACGTTCTTTAGCTTCAAGTGCTTGGTGAAGACCTTCGCTGTAGCGCCGCCCGGCTAGCATGCGACCAGTGTGCTCATCAACAATTAAAAGCTCGCCGTTCATTACAACATAATCTTTATCGCGCTTAAAAAGCTCCTTAGCGCGCACTGAGTTATTTAAATATCCAATTAACGTTGTATTTGCAGCCTCATAGAGATTCTCGATCTTTAGAAGCTCTTCAACCTTGGTCACGCCATCCTCAAGAATGCCGATGGTCTTCTTCTTCTCGTCTACTTCATAATGTGAGTTGCGCTGTAACTTATCTGCGATATTTGCAAACTCGACGTACCACTTGGTGGCTTTATCGGCAGGACCGCTGATGATCAGCGGTGTACGTGCCTCATCGATAAGAATTGAGTCAACTTCATCGACTACTGCAAAGAAGTGATCGCGCTGAACGCAATCATCGAGCGTCCATGCCATATTGTCGCGTAGATAATCGAAACCAAATTCATTGTTTGTGCCGTAGGTGATATCTGAGTTGTATGCGATGCGACGCTCAGCAGGAGTCATGCTATTTACAATCACTCCTACGGTAAGTCCTAGGAAGCGATGGATACGTCCCATCCATTCGCTATCGCGCTCTGCAAGGTAATCGTTAACTGTAACTACGTGAACGCCGCGACCAGCAAGTGCATTTAGATAGGAAGGAAGAGTTGCCACCAAAGTCTTACCTTCACCTGTGCGCATTTCGGCGATATTTCCACGATGCAGTGCAGCACCACCCATGATCTGCACGTCATAGTGACGCTGACCAAGAGTGCGCTTTGCTGCTTCTCTAACCACTGCAAAAGCCTCAGGAAGTAAATCATCGAGAGTCGTTCCCGCGGCAAATCGTGATTTAAATTCATCAGTCTTGGCGCGAAGGGCCTCATCGGAAAGGGCGGAGATCGCAGGCTCAAAGGCGTTAACTTGATCGACAACCTTGCTTAACTCGCGAAGAATCTTTCCTTCGCCAGCGCGCATGATTCGGTCAATAATCTTTGACATTTACGACCCTTTCCAACCCTATTCCTACACAATTCCGACCCAATGCCTACCCAATGCCTAAAAATCTAGACCCCTTATCGTAGGGGTTTAGCCGTACAGCTAGTTACCGCGCCAAGCACGGTAAAACCTGCGGTACGCAAGGCCCGGATCGCCTCAGCCAGGGTCGCCCCCGTGGTGATCAGATCATCAATAACAATAATCTTAGGTCCATTATTCCCTGCGCAAATTTGACTCATGAAATCAGGTGATACTGAAAAGGCTCCAGAAATATTCTCCGACCGATCAACGAGATTTAACTGGGATTGGTCTCTGACTTTACGAATATGTGTGAGCGGAGATTGATAAGGAAGATCTACCTCTAGCGCGACGGCTGCAGTAATCTCTTGTAGAAAATTCCTACCGCGTTTTCGATTAGCCGATTTCCTTGACGGTATAGAGATTAGCGTTGCAGGACCGTAACGATTTATAAAAAGTTTTAACGGGTGAACTATTCCATTAACAATTAATTGATCTGCTGCCTTGAGTTGTGATTCTTTAGCGCTCAACAAAACCCGAGAAGCGATGGGTGAATATTGGATCGCCGAGAAGACCGGGAAAATCTCACCATTGAAATTTATGGCGCGATGATAGAAATGTGGATGCCACTGCTTGCGACATTCAGAACAGATGGAAATTCCTAGCCTTGAGCAACCGATACAACGGGAAGGAAAGATGATTTCGGTGAGACTAAACACCAATGGAGTATCGCCTCAAAAGAAAGATTGCGAACTCGAATTAAGTCGGTTGAGGATAATCTCTAGGTTGTGGACGTATTGGACGACCCGAAATCTGCGAACCTGCAATTAACGGAAGGGTAAGAACGAAGTGTGCGCCGTAACCGAGCGCTCCCCAGGCATCGAGTTCTCCATTATGTAAGCGCGCATCTTCAAGTGCGATTGAAAGTCCAAGTCCTGTGCCGCCGCGCACACGTGCGCGAGATGGATCAGCGCGCCAGAAGCGATCGAAAACCCGCGAAAGAGCGGCTGGGTCCATTCCGGGACCAAAATCTCTAACTCCAACTCCAACTTCTGTTGCAGTCGAAACGACCGAAACTTGAATTGGTTTCTCATCCGCATGATCAAGTGCATTTGAAAGGAGATTGCGCATGATGCGCTCAACGCGTCGAATATCTGCTTTCACCATAACGTGCTCAGTTTCATGATCAATTTCTACGGAAATAGAATGGTCATGAGCGTTTGCGCGAACATCTTCGATACATCTTTCTATCAATTTAACCAAGTCGAATTCAACTGGCTCGAGCACCGCTACTTCTGCGTCGAAACGACTTACCTCCAACAAGTCTTCAAGTAACTTCTCAAAGCGATCTAGTTGAGCAACTAAAAGTTCTGAACTTCGCGCAATATTTGGATCAAAACTCGCCTTCGCGCTGTAAATAACTTCCGATGCCATACGAAGCGTGGTTAGCGGGGTGCGAAGTTCGTGCGAGACATCTGAAACGAATCTCTGTTGCACGCGCGATAAGTTCTCTAAACGCGTGATCTGCGATTCAAGGGAGAGGGCCATCTCATTAAATGCCGTGCCTAGTGTCGCAATTTCATCGGAGCTTTCCACCTTCATGCGTTGTGAAAAATCGCCTTCCGTAAACTGCTGAGCGATCCGGGCGGCTTCTCTAACGGGTCGAACAACTTGCCTGACAACGAGCCAGGTAATCAAGCCGATTAAGAAGAGCAGAGCCAATCCTGTGAAGAATAAAGAGCTTTTGATTAGCGAGAGTGTTGTATTTTGATTGGTCAGTGAGTAAACCAAATACATCTCATAGTTACCGGATTCTGGAATTGCAATACGACGACCCGCTATTAGGACGCTGGCATCTTCACGATTCTTGTATTTAACCGTTGCGTACTTGTATTCAACTAAGTCGCTGGCGCGAACGCGCTGTCTTAGTTCGGTTGGAAACGATGAAACATCAAGCTCATCCGTTGCGGTGCTGTAATCGGGAGCGATTTCATCACCTAAAGGTTTTGCAGACTCACCAAAGCGGCTGAGGAAAATTGATTTTCTATCTTGGTTCAGGGTTACTTCTGTTGAGGAGATAACAATCTCTTGAACTGTGTCGGAGATAATCTCGGTACTTGTTCCCTTGACCAAGAGAAATTGATATTGCGCATTGAAGAAAGAGGAGCGCGCTTCAGCCAGAGAAGTCTCTAAATTAACTTGTTTAACGCCATCTGAGAGCTGAGAATAAAGCGCAGAACCGGTAATCCAGACAACACCTAGCGATAGAAGTACGGTTGAGATAATTACTTTAGAGGCAAGTGAATTTCTAAAAGCAAGTATGTTTCGGTTCATATTAGGAACCGCCCAAAACTCCTGCTTTATATCCAACTCCGCGCACTGTCATGATGATTTGCGGGTACTCTGGATCATGCTCCACCTTTGAACGCAGGCGCTGTACGTGGACATTTACTAGGCGAGTATCCGTTGAGTGGCGATATCCCCAAACTTCACCTAAGAGCGCATCGCGCGTAAACACTCGCCCTGGTTCTTTAGCTAAGGCAACTAACAAATCAAATTCCAAACGAGTCAGCGCGATTTTCTTGCCTGCTCTGGTTACATCATGTGCGGTAACGTCAATAGAAAGGTCGCCAATTACAAGTAACCCAGAAACATCTGCATTGGTGCGACGTAAGCGGGTGCGAATACGGGCAATTAATTCAGAAGGGTGGCGAAATGGCTTAACCATGTAATCATCGGCACCGGCTTCGAGCCCGCGAACTACATCGTGAGTATCGCCTTTTGCACTCAACATCACAATCGGCACCATAGATTCGGCGCGAATTAACTTACAAACTTCTATTCCATCTAAACCGGGAAGCATTACATCTAGTAGTACGAGATCTGGAGGATTATTTCTAAAGACCTCCAGAACCTCATCGCCACGACTTACGAGATCGACATCGATGCCGGCACCGGTTAATACGATGCCGAGCATCTCTGCCAGGTCTTGGTCGTCATCGACGACCATAACCAAAGTCATTAGCTACCGTGCTCCCAAGAGTTGAGGTACATATCTTGTGCAGGAGTTAGCGTGTCGATACGGCCGCCCATAGAAATCAACTTCAGGCTAGCAACTTCCTTATCGATATATGTAGGAACGTTGTGAACGCCAGCAGGAAGATTCTTCGCTTCCTTAACTAGGTATTCAGCAGTTAGCGCTTGATCAGAGAATGACATATCCATAACTGATGCTGGGTGTCCTTCTGCAGCTCCTAGGTTTACTAGGCGACCTTCTGCAAGAAGCAGTAGGCGACGGCCATCTGCAAGAACATATTCATCTGTTTGGTGGCGCATCTTGGCATTCTTCTTCTTGGCATTTTGTTCAAGCCAAGCAACATCGATTTCGATATCGAAGTGGCCTGAGTTAGCCATGATTGCGCCATCTTTCATTACTGCAAAGTGCTCATCGCGAAGTACGTCACGGTTGCCAGTAACTGTGATGAATACATCGCCAAGCTTTGCAGCATCGACCATTGGCATCACACGGAAGCCTTGCATCATCGCATCTAGCGCTTTAGTTGGATCGATTTCAGTAACGACTACATCTGCGCCCATACCCTTAGCGCGTTCGGCAACACCCTTGCCGCAATACCCAAAACCAGCGACAACTACGACGCGACCTGCAAGCAGGAAGTTTGTAGCGCGGAAGACTGCATCAAGTGTTGATTGACCTGTTCCGTAACGGTTATCGAACATGTGCTTAGTGTCTGTGTCATTAACAGCGATCATTGGGAATGTGAGTGCGCCATCTTTTGCCATCTGATTTAGACGTATAACGCCAGTTGTAGTCTCTTCGCAACCGCCGGCAATGTTAGGAAGAAGTTCTTTGCGCGTTGTGTGAAGTGTATTCACCAGGTCGCAACCATCATCAAACACTTGGTGAGGTTCGATATCTAGCGCTGCGTTAATGTGTGAGTAATAACCATCGCGATCTACTGCGTTACGCGCGAAGACTGAGATTCCGTATTCGTGGACAAGCGCTGCTGCGGTGTCATCTTGTGTTGAAAGTGGATTAGATGCACATAGCGCAATTTCCGCTCCGCCAGCTTTGAGAACGCGCATCAAGTTTGCGGTCTCTGTTGTCACGTGCATACATGCAGAGATACGTACACCTGCAAATGGTTGTGACTTTTCAAAGCGCTCACGAATTTGTGCAAGTACTGGCATGTTGCGTTCTGCCCATTCGATGCGCTTGCGGCCCTCGGCTGCAAGAGACGCATCTGCGATATCGTGTTTTGGAATTGTTGTGACAGGTGTCATTTGAATTTATCTCCCTAGATTAAACGGCTGTTTTTTCGCTTGACCTTCGGCGTAGGGCTCTACTGTGCTAGTCGGCTATAGGGATAGCGTACTAGTTAAGGGATTAATACGAGGATGTCTAGGTCGCCACGGATGATGTTAAGTACATCATCTCGAACCTTTTTCATACGGGCTTCCGTAGAAGCCTCAACGTTTAGTCGAAGGAGGGGCTCGGTATTTGACGCACGTAGGTTAAACCACCAGTTATCGCCACTTATCGTCAGCCCATCAAGGTGATCGGCTTCGACACCACCCTTCTTGACATAAATTTCTTCTGCCCGCTTCATCGCTGCGCTTGCATCTGATACTTCGGAGTTAATCTCCCCGCTAGAAAAATATCGCGAGTAAGGCTTTAATAACTTGGAGAGAGGCGTTTTAACTTCTCCTAGTGCAGCAATCGCATGTAAAGCGGCCAACATTCCCGAATCTGCTCTCCAAAAATCTTTGAAGTAGAAGTGTCCAGAATGCTCACCGCCGAAAACCGCTCCGGTGTCGGCCATTAACTGCTTTATATATGAGTGGCCAACTCGTGAACGAACGGCCTTGCCGCCATTTTCTTCAACAATTTCAATTACTGCACGCGATGAAATTAAGTTATGGATGATATTTGATCCCGGATATTTGATTAGCTCGCGATGTGCGATCAACGCAGTTAGCGTTGATGGATCAACTGAATCTCCGTTTTCATCCACCAAGAAACAGCGGTCGGCATCTCCATCGAATGCTAATCCGATATCTGCCTTATGTTTCTTAACTGCCTTCTGCAGATCCTTCAAATTCTTAGGATCTATTGGATTAGCTTCATGGTTTGGGAATGTGCCATCTAGTTCAAAATACATCGGAATCACTTCGCAGTTAAGTCGATCAAAGACTGCTGGTGCAGTATGTCCAGCCATTCCATTTCCGGCGTCTATAACCACTTTTAGCGGACGGATCTGCGATAAATCAACTAATGAAAGTAGATGATCGACATAGGCAGGGAGTAAATCTCTCTCTGATTCCGAACCCACACTTCTAAAATCTATTGGAGAGCCTTCGTTAACAAATCTTTCTATTGTTAAAAGCCCTGACTCTTTTCCAATTGGACGAGCCCCGCTCAAGCAGAGTTTGATCCCGTTATATTCAGCTGGATTATGGCTGGCGGTAAACATTGCGCCAGGAAAGTTAAGTTTGCCAGCGGCAAAATAAAGCATGTCGGTTGATGCTAAGCCGATACGGATTACATCAAAACCTTGTGAAGTTACACCTGCCGAAAATGCTTCAGCAAATATTGGTGATGAGGGGCGCATATCTTCACCTATTACAACCGTGCCAGGTTCGCGCTCTTGCTGAAGGAATCTGGCAAAGGCAACTCCTGTTGCAAAGGTGAAGTCAGCGGTGATCTCTTTATCAACTAACCCGCGAATGTCATAGGCCTTAAAGATTGGAATTTTCTCGTCCTTCGCTAATTTTTATCGAGAAGTATGAAAAATCTAAGATGGGACTGCGCGTAAGTGTCCGCGGCGACCAATTGATGCATGATCATGTGTTGATGTGTCGCTACTTTGATCTTGCAACGTTTCGTGCTTAGCGGCAACTTCCCGTACTGCATCTGCAATTGCCATCAAATCATCTTCGGAAGGGCCAAGGCCTGCTTGCGAAGGCTCTTCTTTCATAACTGTCCAACCATTTGGAACAGTCAAGCGCTTTCCATGAGATTCACAGAGATCATAAGAATGCGGTTCAGAGTAGGTAGCGAGTGGACCAAGAACTGCAGTTGAGTCTGCGTAAATGTAGGTGAGAGTCATCGAAGCTAAACTTCGACAACTTACCCGCGAACAACTGCGCCCTGTGCGCGCTAACTTACTCATGTCGCTAAGGCTAGTGGCTCTGTAGCGAAAATTCTGGGATTGTCAGGGAGTTAAGACTCGAATATTCGACATTGGAACCGACGATTTAGTCAGAACGCTTCCGGCTGTCAGTGGGAAATATCCATATCCGCTCTTGGTTGCAATCAGCCCTGCGCCATAAACTCCTTTACCTGCATCGGTAATTGATATAGAGCGAACTCCATCTGGAATCTTGGCCGCGGCGATATCCTCACCTTTGACGCGCACCATTTTGCGTTTTCCATTATTTAAGAGCAGAACGAGCTCGACGTTAACTTTCTCACCAATAAAAATTAGCTGTGGCGCAAGGCCCGCCACCGAAAAATTGGATTGGCTTAATTCTGCAGCTGCAGTACTCCAGATGAAATCTGATTTACCTTCGGAGATTGTCTGTGAGAAAACCGAGGCAACGATCGGCTCATCTGAAGAGATTTTTACTCCAAATTTGCTCGCCGGCAGATTTGGATTCAAATCTAAAGTTGCCACTGATCCACTCTTGATAACTTTGCTTTCAAGCCCTGCAGGTATAAATGATCCATCTGTCGAGTAAACAGAGACTGTGATGCGGGCATCGATTTCACCAGGTACCAGGATCCGCAGCGCATGAGGTAGCTCAACTAATTTTGAGCCGACTTTGCGAACTGTGTGCGGAATAGCTGGGATATAAACCTCTTTACTTGCCTGACGTGCGAAATTAACAATGTCCCCACCCAGCGCGCGCAGCCCACGTCCGCGTTCATCGATTAAATAACTGGTGACTCGACCTGCTCGTGTGATCGTTTTAATTACAAGCGACTGCGAACCCGGCGCAAGTGAATCAACGCCAACTTCTACATAGGAATTAGCCTTAATGGTAATTGCCTTAGTTGGTTGAAGGCCGATTTCATTCCACACTTCAATATCTACGATTGCCGAACTCAATCCGCTGTTCACCAGGATCAGCCTGCCTTTACTTGTTACATCTGCGGCTCCCCCAACAAACCATTGCTCGCTCTGCAATGAAGAACAAATAGTGGAACCAGCCCAAACGCCTTTTCTAATCTGCCAAACAACTGGCGTTGCACCTTGTGATTCGACAATTATGGGCGCTTGTTTCTGCATATAACGCAGAGTCTGCGATGGAATAAATGAGAGCGATTTAGTTCCTGTTGATCGAATCTGGCTCTTCGATGAAGGCAGCGAGATTGCAGTGGTTAAGCCGTTCGGAGTAGAGGGGCAGACAACTGCAGGGAAATTGGAAGAGAATTTTCCGTCAGTTGACGCAAAATCTGCGGCGTTTGAGAGCAGCAGAACTAAAGCCAAGATGGATGCAAGAACTAACGGACGTTTGAACTTCATGCCAGCTCCGAATCTTCGATTTCACGGCGGCGTCTTCCCGCCGGAAGGGCCAAAACTACGACGGTAATAAAGATGATCAACTCCAAAGAAACTAACGCGCGACGTAATGAGCCGTCGTAAAGGAAGCTAACTGGCCCGGGTTGTAGAACTTCAAACACTGGCAAGTTATCTACGCTGCGATTTCTAGTTAGCCGCTGGCCTTCTTGCATTGCTCGCCAACCCTGTGCGTAATTTTCGGTAAGAGTCAAGGTACCTGGTTCTGGCACGGTAACTTCAAATTCAGATTGACTTACTGGAAGAACAATTGATTTGCCTGCAAGATTGGTAAACAGAACCGTTCCAGTATTTACTGAAATCTTCCATACGATTCCGGCATTTGTAGATGAAGCCCTCGTAAATCCTCCTAATCCATCAATGATTCGAACCAGGTTTTCATCAGTCGGATTCTTCAGGAATAAATATTTGATTCCATTCAGCGCAAAGGTTGAACTAGAAGTTAGCCCACTTCCATCTGCGAGCTCAAGGACTGCATTGGTGATTTGTTCACGATTTGGTGGCGCGATATCTGGGTCGCCAAGTGTTGCATCTCCACCTCGCGCCAAATAAAAGTTAAGCGATACGTCTTCGCCAACGGTGCGAGGGCGAATAACCATCGTCTTGGCATCTTTTTCAACAGCTAAAAAGGGCGGAAGGACTATCTCACGACCACTCTGGAGTGGTGCAGAGCCCGCAGTTGTCGCGATCCAAAGAGTTGATGAGAGTGCGTATGTCGCAGTTGCAAAGAGTAAAACCGCCGCAGAGATATGTCGGAAATTTACATGCGTTGCTTTTAGCCTTTCTCGCAACTTATCTGAAACCGCAATACCTGCAGCAATTGCCGTCAGAGTTGTAATCACCAATAGCGTTCCAGGGTATGGGTTTGTTGAAATGCTCGTGCCGTTGCCAGTAATCGAAATCGAGCTGAAAGCAATTGAAATCAACAGGGATACAAAGCCAATTTCTGCAATAAAACGAGCACGGGTTGTTGAGAAAAGGGATATCGCAAGTACCAATGTGATCGGACTAATCAGATACCAAGGTAAGGATCCAGGGCCACCTGGATTACCAAGTGATGCAAAGTTTGGTCCGCCGCCTTGCAAGAGGAAGCCAGAGTCCAACAGGAAGCGATTTGGGTTAAAGATTAATTCGAAGCTCCAGGGTGCACAGATGAGAAATGGAGTAAAGGTCAAGGCCAGGCGGCGATAGAGGCGAGCGTTAAATAAAGCGATATTTATGCCGCTATTGCTATCTATGTAATCGCGATAGATTGAAAATCCAGTAAGCGCAATTCCCAAAATGAAGATGATTGGGGAAAATGCAAAAATTATTGAAACTAGTAATGCGAGGGCAAAAATCCTTCGCCACGAGAATTCTTCAATTTCGAACCAACCTCGTGCGGCTATGGCGAGCAGTGGCATCAAAAGAAGAACTATTAATGTGCTTAAGCGACCAGAGTTAATAGTTGAAATAGCAACAGGTGAGATCGCATAGAGGACCGCACCTGATGTGGTGAGCCAACGATTGGTGGAGAACTCCTTTAAGAAGTGATGTGCAGCCAGCGCCAGCAATACCGGCGCTAAGAAGAAGAGCACTGCAATAAAGAAGTTCACGTTGCCAAAAAATGGAGTAGCAGCGATCGCTAGAAAGGCGATCCAGGTAGGCGCAGATGCCGATGTGCCCATTGCAATGGAGTGCCAGCCGCTGAAATAGTTATTCCAAAGCGCACTTACGCCAGCGGGTTGTTCAGGTAAGGCGCCGCCAGAGATAGAACCAAATCTAAACCTGGACCAGAAGATTGATAGAAGAAACAAGAAGAGCGATGCTGCGATTAATGGGCGCTTTAAAAGCGTCGTCCAAGCGCGGCTGTTGGCAGGAGTAAGTAAATCTTCCTCATCCAAGTTCTCATCAAGTAAAGATGGGTTTCGAACTTCAGTAATCTCACTTGGAAATAGCTGTTCACGAATCCATTCTGCTGAACGCGATGCAGCCATACGTAGCTGTGACCATCTCGATGGAATGAATCTGAGCGCGATGCTCGATGGAACTAGGCGTTGTAATTTTCTTACCTTGCGGGCGCGAACTAGTTCGGCTGGGTGTAGAAATTGCGTTCCAACAGCCAAAATCTCATCACCAGCATAGCCAGGTAATTTTGCAAAGAGGAAAGCGATCGATCTAAAGATCGCACCGGCCAATAATTGCACCGTCAGAAGAGGAAGTCGCCACCAAGACGAGTTAACGAGAAGAACGTATGCAGCATTTCTGCGATCCAATAAAAGTGGGCGATGCAAGAACGCTTCTGCCACATCAACCGAACGGCGCTCATTAGCAGATGCTTCTGCGTGGAATGCAACAGCGCTCGAAACCGCTATTGCTGCAAATCCTGCTGAGTAAAGGCGCCAACCAAAATCAACGTCATCTCGGAATAAATCTAAATTGGGATCAAACCCACCAAGTTGTTCAAAAACATCTCTACGAATTAACGCGCCTGCAGTGCTAACTGCAAGTACTTCATGTACGCCATCGCGCTGACCTTGGTCATACTCGGCCGGCTCAAGTCCGGTCCAACGATTTCCATTTGCAGCGATGCTTATGCCAATTTCCAATAGATGGGTGCGATCATGCCAACCAAGGAGTTTGGGTCCCGCCATTGCAACATTTGGTCGTGTGTTTACTTCTGCAATTAGATTCTCAAGTGCTGCGCGATCTACAGAAAGATCATCGTGAATTATCCAAAGCCACTCGTGTTCAGGTTCGCTTGATGCAGGAAGAGTTGCGACAGCATGTGCTACTGCTTCGCCGAAACCGGTATCTCGATCCATTGGTAGAACTGGAATTCGTGCACCTTTAACAAGTTTTGCTGATGAATCAATAGAACCTGTATCAACGGCGACGATTGAATCAACCGGCAGAGTCTGTGAAGTTAAAGAGGCGACTACTTCTGGCAACCAAAGTTGTCCATCATGTAGAACCAGAATCGCGGTGACGCGATGTGAACTCATGAGAGTTACGCTGGGCGGCGCTTCAAACGGCGGCGCTCACGTTCGGAGAGTCCGCCCCAGATTCCAAAACGCTCATCATGTGCGAGCGCGTATTCCAAACATTCTTGACGAACATCGCAAGAGAGGCAGACGCGCTTTGCTTCGCGAGTTGAGCCACCCTTTTCTGGAAAGAATGCTTCTGGATCTGTCTGTGCACAAAGTGCTCGTTCTTGCCAAGAGAGCTCTAGGTTCTCTCCGCTTGCTAATTTAATTGATGGTCCAGCAGTAGGGGCTGTTGGATTGCCAGTGGGTGTAGCTTCTGGACGAATCGGCATCGACTAATCTCCTCAAGACCTTCGCAGC
>Ga0208596_1000152_pt1 | contig 22664 bp, 20 predicted proteins | sample LakMenEpi12Jul11_FD_150686 | JGI IMG/M metagenome (GOLD analysis project Ga0208596, IMG submission 150686) | Freshwater microbial communities from Lake Mendota, WI - 12JUL2011 deep hole epilimnion (SPAdes) | ecosystem: Environmental > Aquatic > Freshwater > Lake > Epilimnion/Euphotic zone ...
ACCACCGAGTGGCGCGCCGCGACAGCGCGCAGCACTTCCGGCGCGGGATCGCCGAACCAGAGCACGACCCCTGCCGGCCGACGTAGCGCGCGCAGCGCAGCGCGCGCCGCCACTTGCGCATCGCCGGGCTGCGGGTCGGAGACCAATGCTGCCAACTGCGCACGGATCCGCGGCAGGACTGCAGCACCACCCGTCGGCGGAACCGCACGCAGCACACGGTCGGAGAACGCCAACAAACCGACGCGATCGCCTCGCGCGAGCGCCGACTCCGCAAGGCGCGCCGCGAGATTGACGCGGGTACCGAGCGCATCGAGCGCACCGTCGCCCGCTGCCGAATCGCACCCGGCGTCGACCACCAGCAGCATCTCGAGGTGTTGGTCATCGCGCAGTTCGCGCGTGGTGAGGACGCCGGAGCGCGCCGTGACTTTCCAATCGATGCGCGATAACGGATCGCCGGGCTGCCAGTCGTGCCAGCGATGGATCTCGCGCGCGACCTCCTGCGGGGGTCGCGGACGCGCACCCTGCGCCGACGCGGCAAGGCGTGCGCCGCTGCGACGGAGCAGGTCGGGCACGATGCGGGCCACCGCGCCGCTCTCGAGCGGTCGGTCCCACCACGCCAGACCCAACGGCCCGAGCAGCCGCGCGGGGACCTGCGGCCAAGGATGGACGCCCAGTCGGACGGGATGCACGGTCACGCCACCGCTGCCGGAGGCGATGTCTGCGGCGGTCTGTGCATCGGGAGCGAGTCGTAACTCGCGCTCTTCCACTTCATCACAGCGCGCCGCCTCAGGCGCGATCGGCAACAGACGCAGTCGCTGCGTCCGGCGCGAATCGTGTGTGACCACGAACTCGATATCGGTCTCCCGCCCGAGATGCAGCGCTGCGGGCAGCATGAACCGCAACGAGATCGATATCCTTGCCTGCGCCCATGCCTCCAAAGCGAGGCCGGCAGCGAGCAACATGAGCACCGCACGCCAGAGCGTCGCGATATCCGGATCGCTCGACCATTGCGCTGCGATGAAGGTCACGACGGCGACCAGTGCGAGCGCCAAGGCACGGGCGGTCAGGTGCATATCGGCAGGCGCCTCAACGCGGCACCGGCGTGCTCGCCAGAAGCTCAGCCACCACCGCGTTGTCCGACAGCCCCTCGAGCGCCGCCTCGGGCGTCAAAGAAAGACGATGCGCGACCACGCTCTGCGCGACCGCCTTGACATCGTCCGGGGCGACATGATCGGCACCACGCACGCCGGCGTGGGCGCGCGCGGCGCGCAGCAACATCATCGCGCCGCGGGTCGAGAGGCCCACAGCGACCTGCGGGTGCGTGCGCGAGGCGCCGGCCAATGCGAGCACATAGGCGATCATCGCCGGCGAGACGAACAGGGTCTCGAGGGCGGCGCGGGCCGCTTCGAGCGCCGCCCGATCGAGCTGCTCGGGCGGTGCAAGAGAAGCATCCGCCTGCAGCCCATGCCGGCGCAGCACCTCGGCCTCCAACTCGGGCGCCGGATAGGTCAGATCGATGCGCATCAAGAACCGGTCGAGCTGGGATTCGGGCAACGGATAGGTGCCCTCGAACTCGCGCGGGTTCTGCGTGGCGATGACCATGAAATCCCGCGGCAGCCGGAAGACCTCACCCTCGGCGCTGATCTGGCGCTCTTCCATCGCTTCGAGCAAGGCCGACTGCGTCTTCGGGCCGGCCCGGTTGATCTCGTCCACGAGCACCACATCGGCGAACAAGGGGCCGGGGCGGAACACGAACGTCGCACGCGACGCATCGTAGACGTGTACACCGATGACATCGCCGGGCATCAGGTCGGCGGTACCTTGGATACGCTTGAACGCCCCACCCAAAGCCGCCGACAGCGACCGCGCCAACAGCGTCTTTCCGAGACCGGGGACACCCTGCAGCAACACATGTCCGCGCACCAGCAGCGCGATCGCGATCGCCCGGATGTGCTGACCGTCGCCGACGACGATCTTGCCGAGTTCGGCCTGCAACGCACGCTCGAATGCCGCGATGGGCGCGCCTGCTGCGGATGATCCGGCGTGGTCGGTCCGATCGGAGGAAAGGTCATGGATCATGCGATGGCACTCCGCAAGCGGGTCAAAAGATCGTGGAAGGGATCGAGCGGCACAGGGCCGCCCTCTGCAAGACGACGCCGGTATCTGCCGAGACGCTCGATGTCTCCAGCGGCGACGCCAGGACGGGCTGCAAGCCACGTTTCAGGCTTTTCCTGCGCCGCTTCAGGCAACCCGGCCACGAAGGAGGCAAGCATCACGCGAGCGGCCTCGCCCGGATCGACGGTCCGGGACAGCAGACGACCCTCAGCCAAGACCATCGCGGCGTTCCCCGGCGGATGGTGGGCGGGCGCCGGAGAGCGCAGCCGGGTGCCACCGACGATCCAAGCGACCCAGATCGCGAACAACGCCAACAACGACATGTGGAACCGGGGGTCCGCCAAAAGACGGCGCAGGTCGTAGAGCTCCGGAGCACCCTGCAGTCCGTCATCGAAGATCACGGCACCCGAGGGCGCGACCATCTCGCCCAGGATGTTGCCGGCGAAACGGGCGTTGTCGGCGCGGCCGAGGGCCCGGTTGGCGAACGGCGTCGCCTGCGCCATGAGCAGCACCCAACCGTCACCGCGCGGCAACAACCACGCCCCGTCCGCTCGACCCTCGGCAGCCCGCAGCAACGACAGGACGCCCCGCGCGGTCGGCAGGACGCCCTGGCACGGCGCCGAAGTCCGATCCGACAGCGCTTCGACCCCGTCTACACCCCGCAAGAGCGGATGCACGACGGCAGGTTGCCAGCGCGATACCGCAGGAGTGGCAAGGAAGCGCGCACCAAAAGGCACCGGGCGCGATACATCGATACCCGACAACATCGACACATCGGCGCTCAGGCTCCGCGCCTGCCCGACCGGTGCCCACTCGGGCGAGTCGCAGACGGCCGCGAGCACCAACAAAGAATTCCCTCGCCGCACCCACTGATGCAGGCGGACGAGGTCGCGATCGAGGAGCGAACGCTTGCCAGGCAGGGTGACCACGAGCAGGTTGCCGGTCGGATGATCCTCGGTCAGCGCATCCAAAGTGCCGTAATCGTTCCGCAACGAGAGCCAACGCACGCCTGCACCGGCAAACCAGTCGCGCAAGGCCGAATAACCCGCCGCTCCGGGCTCGTTCGAGAGCGGTCGGGTGTCCTCGGTCCGGGTCGAAGAGTCGCTGAACGCCAGCCCATAGAAAAGCAGGAGCGCCGCCACCGCCAACGCCAGCGCGCGCAACCTCGCCTTCACCGGCGCTCACCCATCGGCCACCATCGCCGGGGGGTCACAAGCCACTGCGACGCCGCTTCGGCGGCGTCGACCATCAGCGCCTCTGCCGGTGGCAGCCGCCCGTAGGCTCCGGCCTCGCCTGCTTCGGTGACGAGCGCGAGCGATGCGCGTTCGGTGTCGCTCAGGCGGGCGAGACCACCGATCTCGCGCGGCGTGAGCGGCACCGGCGGCGGCAGGGATCCGCTGCCGTGCAGGCGCGCCGCGACGGCGCGCAGCAGTTCTCCCGCCCGACGCCGCGGCGGCAAGGCGGCGATCGCAGCAAGATCGACATCCGCCGCGACCGGTACGACTGGATCACGCGGACGAGGCCGACGCCTCCTGCGCGATCCGAGTACGGCGCGGATCTCTTGTACGACCACGGTGAGGATCAACAAGGCTGCTGTGCCGAACGCGAACCACGACACCGTACTCCAGAAGCCGAGTGGCCACTGGAAACGGGCTTTGGAACTGCGCTGTTCGCTGCGGCGAGGGTCGAACTCACCGATCACCGAACGCCACCACCGTGCAAGGCGGGCGCGGGTCGACAGTTCCCCGCGCGCCGCTGGGTCGAGATCGGCCAGGATCTGCCCGAGCCGCGCCGCCGGCAACAACCGCACCGATGCGGAAGGACCCGACGCGGACTCCACGATACGCGTGAATTCTTCGAGCTGTCGCAGGGTCGCCGATGAGCCGGTGGGCAACAGGCGCTCCCGTCCGCCAAGGGGCACAGCCGCCACGCCGAGGGCGGCCCACAGCGCTGGACAGTCCTGCGTGAGATCGATGCGGATGAGGCCGAAGTGATCAGGACGATCCGATTGTCGGGCGGCACGCAGACAACTGCGGAGCAACGGATCCAGATCGGCCAAGGCTGATCGATCGGATGAGAGCTCGGAGGGATCGCCTTGTGCCGACGCGAGGGGCACCGAGCACCACAGCAGCCACCACAGCGACCAGATCACCGCCGTTGACCGGCGGCGCAGATGGGCGGACCGCTCGAACGGTGCCTTCATGCAGGCTGCGACACGGCAGAGCCCATCGCCTCGGAACGAGGCTGCTCCATCCGTCGCAACAGATCGAGGTACTGGGCGACACCCAAGGCGATGAAGAGCGGCTGGAACACGGCAGCCATCACGCCCGAGACGATGCCCAACACCAAGGCCGCGGCACTGCGGTCGATACCGCCCTCGAGCTGACCGAACATCAGCCCGATGAGGATGCCGACCACATAGAGCGCCATGACCACGCCGCCCGCGACACCGAGGATGGTCGCGGTATGCCACCAATGACCCCGTACCAGTTGCAGCGCACGATCGAGGGTGGCGGCCGGACCACGCTTCTCGACCATCAGCACGGTGAGGCTCGGCCACAATGCGACGCTGAGATACATCCCCGGGATCAACAGCAGCAAGGTACCGACCGTCATCGCCAGCAACGCGAGCAGGATGACTGCGATCGCGCGCGGCGTACCGCGCAGCGCATCGAGGGCGCCGCCGAAGAAACCCGGACGCTCACCACAGGCGACCCGGTACTGGCGCAGCAGCAGGAATACCCACACCCAGAGACCGGCCACCGCCGCGCCGGCCATCAGGCCCCACCAGATCATGTCCTTGCGCTCGAGCAAAGACAGCGATTGGCCGGTCGCCAGCAGATAGACGGAGGGCAGATTGCCGAGCAGCACCGCGAGCAGCGACCACGGCAGGCACCCGAGCACGGTACGCCGAAACAAAAGGAAGGCCGCATCCAACACTTCACCCGCGCTCGCGGGGCGGTCATAAGGGAAAAGTTTCATGGAACCGAGGGTATCAAACCTTGTGCCGTGACAGACTTGCGCCATGCAGGAACTGTCCCGACTTGGTGACATCGTCACGCGGACAACCGCCGTGCTTGCCCCGTTGCTCGGCGGCGAGGCACGCCGGGAGGCCGAGACGGTGGTCCTCACAGCGCTCGGACTCGGCCGCAGCGCGCTCTTCAGCACGCCCGAGCGCCCGCTCACGGCCACCGAAACGGCGCGGGTCGCAGATTGGGCGACACGGCGCGCTGACGGCGTACCGCTCGCCTACCTCAGTGGCGAGCGCGAGTTTTGGTCGTTGCCTCTTCGGGTCGGACCGGCGGTTCTGGTACCACGACCGGAGACCGAGACGCTGGTCGCGCAGGCGCTCGTCAAAGGCGATGCATGGTGCCGTTCCACCGCCACTCCGGCGTCCACTTTGGATCTCGGGACCGGGTCGGGTGCCATCGCCCTCGCGATCGCCGTCGAGCGTCCTGATTGGCCGGTGACGGCGGTCGAGCTGTCACCGGCGGCACTGGCGGTCGCACGCGAGAACGCCCTGCGCCTCGAGGTCGGGCGCCTCGAGTTCCTCGCCGGAGACTGGTTCGCACCGCTCGGCACACGACGCTTCGCCATCGTGGTGTCGAACCCGCCTTATGTCGCTGCAGATGACCCGGTACTGCACGGGGATTCACTGCGCCATGAGCCGCGGACAGCCCTCACGCCGGGGATCGACGCGCTCGCCGATCTGCACGCCCTGATCGATACGGCGCCCGATCATCTGCTCCCCGGGGGGTGGCTGCTACTGGAACACGGCGCCGACCAGGCCGCCGCGGTCCGCGAACGGCTTGCCGCACGGGGATACGCTGACATAGTCTCGCACCGCGATCCGGCCGGCCACGAGCGCGTGACCGAAGGCCGACGCTGACCCACCCCGAACACCCCCCACCGAGGAATCCACGCCATGTCCACCGCACCGCTGCCGACGCTGCTGTTCACCACCACCGCCGGCGCCTTCACCGTGGAACTGTCAGCCATGGAGGCGCCCGAAAGCGTCGCCAATTTCCTGCAGTACGCGGACGATGGGCACTTCGACAACACACTCTTCCACCGCGTGATTCCGGGCTTCATGATCCAAGGCGGTGGCTTCGGGCCTGGCCTCGAGCAGAAGCCCACCCGGGAACCGATCCGCAACGAAGCCGCCAACGGCCTGCGCAACAGCCGCGGCACGCTCGCCATGGCCCGCACCAACGACATCCACAGCGCCACTGCGCAGTTCTTCATCAACCTCACCGACAATGATTTCCTGGACCACTCACCGGGCAACTATGGCTACGCGGTGTTCGGCCGGGTGACCTCGGGCATGGAGACCATCGACGCGATCGCCGCCGTGCCCACCACGCGCCATCGCGGACATGGCGATGTTCCGGTGGACGACGTGGTGATCCTGACCGTGCGCAGGGGAGAGACCGCCTGACGCCGCGAGTCATCGCAACGGCGCTGCTGCGCACGGTGTTGTGGGCTGCAGCGATCCTCTGCGGCGTGGTGCTGGTGCTGCGATGGGTACCGCCGCCCACCACCGCGTTCATGATGTCGGACCGGATCGGTGCGATGTGGGACGGAGACTTCGCGTACCGCAACCGCTATCAATGGGTCCCCCTCGAGAAGATCTCACCGCAGGCTGCGCTCGCGGTGATCGCCTCGGAGGACCAGCGGTTCCCGTTCCACGCCGGCTTCGACTTCGAGTCGATACGCCAAGCCGTGCGCCACAACGCCCGAGGCGGAAAGATCCGCGGCGCCAGCACGCTGACCCAACAGGTCGCCAAGAACCTCTTCCTCTGGAAAGGTCGCGGCTGGGTGCGCAAGGGATTAGAAGCCGGAATCACCGGGCTCATCGAACTGCTCTGGCCGAAGGAGCGGATCCTCGAGATGTACCTCAACATCGCCGAGTTCGGCCGCGGCACCTACGGCGTACAAGCCGCTGCGCAGCGCTTCTACCGCAAGGACGCCGCACGGCTGACCCGCCGTGAAGCCGCAACACTCGCCGCGGTGCTGCCTGCACCGAAGCAGTGGCGGGTCGACTCACCCAGCCCGCGGGTACAACGCCGGCGCGAAGCCATCATGAGGCAGATGCGACTGCTCGGCGGCGCCTCGTTCCTGCGCCTGCTCGATGATGACGAACCGACCGCTCCGTCACGGCGCGATACCCGGTCACGTCAATAGCCCAGGTTCGGCGCCAGCCAGCGCTCCGCTTCGGCTACAACCATGCCTATCGCGGTAGCGACCGATCTCGGGTCACCCCGCCTTATTCACTGGCCGATTGGTTTCATCTGAAACTATACTGCGAACATGAGCACGCCACGCCCCACCCCCACCGCCGATACCGCCACCGCCCCGCCGCCAAACCCGATGGGGCTCGACGGCTTCGAGTTCGTCGAGTTCGCTGGCCCGGACAGCGGCTCGCTCGAGACGCTCTTCCTGCAGTTCGGCTTCGAGCCCGTGGCCAAGCACCGCTCGAAGGATGTGACGCTCTACCGACAAGGCGGCATCAACTTCATCGTCAACCGCGAGCCGCACAGTCAAGCCGGCTTCTTCGCCGAGGAGCACGGCCCAGGGGCCTGCGGCATGGCGTTCCGTGTCGCCGATGCCCAGCATGCCTATGCGCGTGCGCTCGAACTCGGTGCCCAACCGATCGACCTGCCGACCGGCCCGATGGAACTGCGCCTGCCGGCGATCCGTGCGATCGGTGGCGCGGCGCTCTATTTCATCGATCGTTACGCTGAAGGGGCGAGCATCTACGACATCGACTTCAAATGGTTGCCCGGTGCGTCGCGTGCGCCGCGGGGCGTCGGCCTGACGCACATCGACCATCTCACCCACAATGTCTATCGCGGTCGGATGGCGCACTGGGCCTCCTTCTACGAGCGCCTGTTCAACTTCCGCGAGATCCGCCACTTCGACATCCAAGGTGCACGGACCGGGTTGCAATCACGCGCCATGACCGCGCCGGACGACAAGATCCGCATCCCGCTCAATGAGGAAGGGGGTCAGGGCGGTGGTCAGATCGACGAATACCTGCTGCGCTTCAACGGCGAGGGCATCCAGCACATCGCGCTCGCCACCGATGATCTGTGCGCCACCGTGGATGCGCTGCGTGCGAGGGGGGTGCCGCTGATGTCGGCACCGCCCGAGACCTATTACGAGATGCTCGAGGAACGGCTGCCGGGACACGGACTGCACACCCCGGCCCTGCAGCAGCGCGGCATCCTGCTCGACGGCACCACGCACGGCGAGCACAGGGTGTTGTTGCAGATCTTCTCAGAGTGCCTGCTCGGCCCGGTGTTCTTCGAGTTCATCCAGCGAGCCGGCGACGAAGGCTTCGGCGAGGGCAACTTCAAAGCGCTGTTCGAGTCGCTGGAGCGCGACCAGATGCGTCGCGGAGTACTGAAACCATGAGCCTCATCCGCAACATCCATCATGTCGCCTACCGCTGCCGCGATGCCGCCGAGACCGTCGGGTTCTACCGCGAGGTACTCGGCATGGAATTCACCATCGCCTTCGCCGAGGACTTCGTGCCGTCCACCGGCGAGCCTGACCCCTACATGCACGTGTTCCTCGATGCCGGCGGCGGTAATGTGCTCGCATTCTTCGAGTTACCGACGCGCGAGCCGATGGGCCGTGACCCGAACACGCCGGCCTGGGTGCAACACATCGCATTCTCGGTCGAAAGCCTCGCTGTGCTGGAAGAGACCCGGCGGCGCCTGCTCGAGCGCGGGATCGATGTGGTCGGGCCCACCGATCACGGCCTTTTCCGGTCGATCTATTTCTTCGATCCCAACGGGCACCGCCTGGAGCTCACCGTCGACACCGCAACCCCGGAGATGACCCGCCGCGCCCGCGAAGCCGCACCGGCGATGCTGGAGGAGTGGAGCCGCACCAAACGTGCACCGCGTCACACCGCATTCCTGCACGGCGCCGCATCGACCGATGCGAAATCGAACGACACCGATCGCAGCGGGTCTGCGCCATGAAGTTGGCGAGTCTTGCGGGCGGTCGTGACGGACGGCTTGTCGTCGTGTCGCGCGACCTCGAGCGGATGCTTTCGGCGGCGGCCGCGGCACCGACCTTGCAAGCAGCGCTCGATGACTGGCTCGCTGTGGCACCGCTCCTGGAAGCCCTCAGCGCCCGCCTCGACGCCGGCGAGGGCGAGCCCTTCCGCCCGGCGGCCTGCGTTTCGCCGCTGCCCAGAGCCCACCAATGGGTGGACGGCTCGGCCTATGTCAACCATGTGGAGCTCGTGCGCCGAGCACGGGGCGCAGAACTGCCGCCCTCGTTCTGGACGGATCCGCTCATGTACCAAGGCGGCTCCGATTCGTTCCTCGCTCCACAAGCCGGGATCCCGTTGCGGGACCCGCAGTGGGGCCTCGACCTTGAGGCAGAGGTCGCTGTAGTGACCGATGATGTAGCGCTCGGTGTGTCGCCCGCGGACGCCGCACAGCGCATCCGTCTCGTGATGCTGGTGAACGACGTATCGTTGCGCAACCTCATCCCTGGCGAGCTCGCCAAGGGCTTCGGCTTCCTGCAGTCCAAGCCCTCTTCCGCGTTTTCGCCGGTGGCGGTCACACCCGACGAACTCGGGACGGCTTGGGACGGCGCGCGGCTGCACCGACCGCTCGAGGTCTGGATCAACGGACAGCCCTTCGGCCGCGCCGATGCCGGTGTCGACATGACTTTCAGCTTCCCGGAGCTGATCGCACACGCCGCCAAGACCCGCGCGCTCGGTGCAGGCAGCATCATCGGCTCGGGGACCGTGTCGAACCGCGATGCCGGAGGCGGTCCCGGCAAGCCGATCGCGGACGGCGGCGCCGGATACTCCTGCATCGCCGAACAACGCACGGTGGAGACGCTGCGCGACGGCGCGCCCCGCACGCCGTTCCTGCAGGCAGGTGACCGCGTACGGATCGCGATGCGCGATGCGGACGGGCGCTCCATCTTCGGATCGATCGATCAAGAGGTCGTCCCACATGGATGAGCAGGACGGCGGGCCGCTGTTGCTCGCCCGTTTCCTGCCGTACCGCCTCTCGGTGCTCGCCAACCGCGCGAGCAGCTCGCTCGCCAGCCAATACTCTCAACGCTTCGGCCTGAGCATCCCGCAATGGCGGGTGATCGCAGTGCTCGCGAATGAGCCTGGGATCTCGGCGGTCGAGGTGGCCGAGCGCACGGCCATGGACGAGGTCGCGGTCAGCCGCGCGGTGAGCACGCTGCAGCGCGACGGTCGGATCGATCGCCGTCCCGACGCCGCCGACGGTCGGCGTTCTCGACTTGCGTTGACCCCTGCGGGCCAAGCGGTCTATGCCGAGGTCGTACCGCTTGCGCGCCGCTTCGAGCATCGACTGTCCGCCGCACTGACCCCTTCCGACCGGATGGCGCTCGATCGCATCCTCGATCGGTTGCTCCACGAATTGTCACCTACTTCTGCAGGCCCCGAAGAGGCGTCCCCGTCCTCGCGTATCATCGACAACATAACGACCTGAGGAATGCCGATGCGAACTTCGATCCCACGCCGACGCCTCTCACTGATCGACCGGATCATCGTCGCAGCACGCGGCAAGCGGGGCTCGCCGCGCGCCGATCTGCTGCGCAGCTACTTCATCGGTGTCGACGAGGAAGACCTGGCAGCTCGCCCCCCGCTCGAGGCGCTCGCACTGGCCGCCCGACATGTCGCGCTGGCGGAGCGCCGGCGTCGCGGCGAAACGCTCATCGAAGTGCTGGCACCACAGCCCGCACCAGCCGGCAAGCGCCCAGTCAGTCAGGTGTTGATCGTCACCGACGACCGACCTTTCCTCGTCGATTCGATCGGTCTCGCGTTCGCTCGCGCCGGCGTCGGCGTGCACACGCTCATCCATCCGGTGATGCAGGTCGAGCGCGACCGTCGGGGACGACTGCAGAGCGCGGTGGCCGCAGACGCGGCACCCGCCAGCGGTAAGGAATCCTGGCAACTGCACGAGATCGACCCGCTGTTCGATGCGGAGGTCCGCGAGGCGCTCGTGACGCTGTTGCACGCCGGATTGACGGATGTGCAGGCCGCCGTCGACGATTGGAGGCCGATGCGTGAACGCATGCGCGACGCCGCACGCGCCCTCGGCGAGCCCATCAAAGCCGGACATGGCGCTCGCCGAGCCGGAAGCGCCCAAATCCGCGAGGAATCGGTCGCGTTGCTCGAGTGGATGTCCGGCGCGCACTTCGTCTTCCAGGGCTACGAGCATCTGCGGATGCATCAAGGCCGGATGCGCCGCGTCGCACGCAGCGGCCTCGGGATCCTCCGCGAGGCAGGCGCAGACGACACCGCCTCGGCCACCCACGACGGACCTTTGCACATCACCAAATCGCACCGCCGCTCAACGGTGCATCGCCCCGGTCATCTCGACCAGATCTCCGTCCGCGAGCACGACGGGCGCGGTCGGTTGGTGGGTGAGCACCGCTTCCTCGGACTGTGGACGGCGACCGCCTATTTCGCCGCACCCGCTGAGATCCCATTGGTGCGGCGCAAGGTGGACGAGGTCGTCGCCGCCTTCGGGCTCGACCCGACCAGCCACGATGGCAAGGCCGTGCTGGCAGTGCTCGAGACCTGGCCGCGCGACGAACTCTTTCAGGCGAGCGTGGCGGAACTCGTGGGCTTCGTGCGTGGCGCAGTGAACCTCTACGAGCGACGCACGACCCGCCTCCTCATGCGCCATGACGATGCCGGCGGTTTCTGGTCTTGCATGGTGTTCGTGCCCCGCGACCGCTACACCACCGAAGTCCGGCTGCGTATCGAGCGATCGCTGCTCGCGCGTTGCGGAGGGGATGACCTCGAGTCACAGGTACAGATCGCGCTCTCGCACCACGCGCGTTTGCATGTGACGATCCGCGGCGGCAAGGCGTCGCTGGGCACACCGGTAGACGAGGCAGCGCTCGGACGCGAGATCGAGGCCGCCGCAGCCACTTGGCAGGACGGCCTGCAGGGGGCGCTCTACGCGACGCAGCCAGCCGAACAGGCGGCACGGTTGCTGTTGCGTCATGGCAGCCGTTTCCCTGCTTCTTACGAAAGCGAGGTCGCCCCGGCAGAAGCGTTGGCCGATGTGGCCGCGCTGGAAGCGCTCGCGCTCGACCCCGCGCAACCGCAGTTGCGTCTCTGGCGCCCGAGCGGATCCCCTCGCAGCCGTGTGCACCTTCGCGTCGCGCGCCGTGGCGGCCCCGCACCGATCGCGGAGCTGCTGCCGGTGCTCGAGAACTTCGGCCTGCGCATGCTCGCCGAGCGCCCCTGGCGGATCGCACCCCTCGCGGACCCGGCGTCACCGGTCGCCGACGATGTCGCACTGCAGGATTTCGAGCTGGAGCTGCGCGAGGCGCCCACCGCCACCGATCCGCTGCGCGCCGGTGAGCGGTTCCTCGACGCGGTGCGCGCGGTGCGCGCCGGCGATCTCGATGATGACGCCTTCAACCGCTTGGTGCTGCTGACCGCGCTCGATGGACACGAGGCGAGTGTGCTGCGTGCCTGCTGTCGTTGGTTGCTGCAGACCGGCATCCCCTTCAGCCTCGCTTACATGGCGCGTACGCTCGCCGCCCATCCCGCCCTCGCCACCGACCTTTGGCGGCTCTTCACGCTGCGCCTCGCCCCGGTATCGGGCGTCGCTGCGGAGCGTGCCGCGGCGCGCGCCGCCACACGGCTCGTAGAACGGTTGCAGCAGCGGCTCGAAGCGGTCTCGCACGCCGATGAGGATCGGATCCTGCGTGCCTTCCTCAGTGTCATCCTGGCCACGCTGCGGACCAATTTCTTCCAACGCGATGCGGCCGGCGGCCGTCGCCCCGCACTCGCCCTCAAGATCGACCCGCATGCGGTGGCTGGTCTGCCGCTGCCTCGGCCGTACCGCGAGATCTACGTCCTCGGACCGCGCGTGGAAGGCGTGCACCTGCGGATGGGTGAAGTGGCGCGTGGCGGACTTCGTTGGTCCGACCGCCGGGAAGACTTCCGCACGGAGGTCCTCGGCCTGATGAAGGCCCAGAACGTCAAGAATACGCTGATCGTCCCCGTCGGCGCCAAGGGCGGTTTCGTGCCGCGCCGGTTGCCCGCCGGCGGCTCACGGGATGCGATCCAGGCAGAAGGCGTAGCTGCCTACTGCCTCTACATCGGCGCCCTGCTCGACATCACCGACGACATCCAGGGCAAGCGCATCGTACCGCCCGCCGCCGTCCGTAGACTCGATGGCGACGATCCGTACCTCGTGGTCGCCGCCGACAAGGGTACGGCGACCTTCTCGGACATCGCCAACGGCATCTCGGTCGAGCGCGGCTTCTGGCTCGGTGACGCGTTCGCCTCAGGCGGGTCGGCAGGCTACGACCACAAGAAGATGGGCATCACCGCGCGCGGCGGCTGGGAATGCGTCAAGCGACATTTCCGGGAGATCGGCGTGGACACGCAGTCGCAACCGTTCACCGTCGCCGGCATCGGCGACATGTCGGGCGATGTGTTCGGCAATGGCATGCTGCTCTCGCGCCAGATCCGTTTGGTCGCAGCGTTCAACCATCAACACGTGTTCATCGATCCCGCCCCGGATCCGGCGCGATCGTTCGCCGAGCGTGCACGGCTCTTCGCGCTGCCGCGCTCGGGCTGGAGCGACTACGACAAGCGCGCGCTGTCGCGCGGCGGCGGCGTGTTCGAACGCAGCTCGAAATCGATCACACTCCCGGCCGAAGCACGTGCGCTGCTGGGCATCGAGACCGCAGCCGCGACGCCGAACGAAATCGTGCGCGCGATCCTGCGCCTGCAGGTCGACCTGCTCTGGAACGGTGGCATCGGCACCTATGTGAAGGCCTCGACAGAATCCCACGTTGCAGCAGGCGATCGGACCAACGATGCGGTCCGCATCGACGGAGCCGAACTGCGCGCCAAGGTGGTCGGCGAAGGCGGCAACCTCGGCTTCACACAGCGCGGTCGGGTCGAGTTCGCGCTCGCGGGCGGACGCATCAACACCGACTTCATCGACAACTCGGCCGGCGTCAACACTTCGGATGTCGAGGTCAACCTCAAGATCCTGACCAACGCCGTGGAAGCTCGTGGTCGTCTGCGCCGCGCTGATCGAGACAGGCTGCTGGCGCGCCTCACCGACGAAGTCTCCGCTCTGGTGCTGCGAAACAATTACCTGCAAAGCCAGGCACTCTCCACGCTGGAGCTGCATGTTCATGGCCGCCTGCCGGAGCTCCAAAGCCTGATCGGCAGCCTTGAACGCAGCGGCGATCTGAACCGTGCCGTCGAGCATCTGCCTGATGACGAAGCGCTCACGCAGCGCCGCAAGCAAGGGCAGGCGCTCACCCGGCCGGAACTGGCCGTGCTGCTGTCGTACTCCAAGATCTGGCTGACCCGGCAACTGCTCGCCTCGGATCTGCCGGAAGACAAAGGCTTCACCAAAGAATTGATGCGGTATTTTCCGGCCGCCGTGCGCGCACGCTTCACGCCGGATATCCGTCGCCACCGGTTGCGGCGGGAGATCGTGGCCACGGCGGTCACCAACAGCCTGGTCAACCGCATGGGTCCGACCTTTGTCGGCCGGGCCTGCTCGGACACGGGCGCGAGCGCCGCCGATGTGGCGCGCGCCTGGGGCATCGCCCGCGACGCCTTCGAGGCACGCGCACTGTGGGGGTCGGTCGAGTCGCTCGACAACAAGGTGCCCGCTGCCGCCCAGTACGCCATACATGGCGAATCGGCGCGGCTGCTGCGCCACGCGACGGTCTGGCTGCTGCGCCAACGAACCGGACGGTTGGCTGTCGCCGAGGCCGTCGCGGAATACACTGCGCCGATCGCCGGCCTGCGGCGCAGTCTGCCGCGGGTCCTCGAGGGTCTGGCACTCGAGACTTGGCGCAGCACCCGCGACCGGCATGTCGAGTCGGGCGTCCCGGTGTCCGTCGCCGAAGAGGCCGCCGGCCTCGACGCCCTCGATGCCGCGCTCGACATCTGCGAACTCGCGCGCAACGGCGGCAGAGCGGCGGGACCCGCTGCCATCGAGACCGTTGCCCGCGCCTGGTTCGGCGTTTCCGCACGGCTCGGTCTGGATCTGCTCGGCACCCGGATCGACTCGTTGGCGGTCGATGGGGCGCTCCACGCAAAGGCCCGCTCCGGCATCCGCGACGGTATGCGCAGTTCGCAGGTCCGCATCCTCGCCCGCTTGCTGAGCGGCACCCTGCCGGGCGGCGCTCGGAGCGACCGAGGATGGGCGGCGCGATGGGATGTATGGGCGGCAACGCGGGCTGTCCAGCTCGAAGCTTGGCAGCGCACGCTGCGCGAAGTGCAGGCGAGCGGTGGCGCGGATTTCGCGTCGCTCTCGGTCTGTGTCGAGGCGCTGCGGACGCTGGCGGATTGAACGGCCCGTCGGCTTCGGACCTCTCCGAGGACCGGCCACGCCTGTCGCTATGCATCACCACGCACGCCCGGGCTGACGCGCTGGCGGCCGTGCTCGCCTGCGTGGCCGCACAGACCTCTGCACCGGATGAGATCCTCGTCGCCGAGGACGGCGAGGATCCCGCGACGGCCGCGCTGCTCGCCTCCGACAAGGGGCCGCGGCCGCCGCTGCAACACATCCGGCAACCGCATCTCGGCTTCCGGGTCGCTCGCCTTCGAAACCTCGCGCTCGCCGCTGCGCGCGGCGACTACCTTGTGTTCGTCGACGGTGACATGCTGCTGCATCGCGGCTTCATCGCCGATCATCGACGCTGCGCCCGTCGCGGTCACTATACCCAAGGCGTGAGGATCAACCTCGACGAGCGCACGAGCCGCAGGCTGCTCGACGATCCCGCATCTGCGCCGCAGCGCTTTCCGGGGGCCGCTTCCCGGGGACGCTTCGGGATCCGCCGGCTCGCGCTCTGGCATGCACCGGCGCTGCAACCGCTGTTGCGCAAGGCAGGGACCGCGCTGCTGGCGGTCAAATCCTGCAACCAGGGTTTCTGGCGCGAGGATCTGCATGCCGTGAACGGCTGGGACGAGCGGTTCGAGGGCTGGGGCCCCGAAGACAAGGAACTGTGCGCGCGGCTCGAGCATCACGGCGTGCATCGACAAGCGCTGCTGGCGGGCGGCATCGCTTGCCACCTGCACCACCCTCCCGCCTCACGCGCACAGCGCGCACTCAATGAATCCCTGTTAGCGGAGACGGTCGCTGCGCGAGCCGTGCGCTGCGTGCGAGGCGTCGCGGATCACCGGCCGGGGACCGTGCCGGCCGAGGGTGCGGCCCCGAGTGATCAGCTGCATGCTAGGATTTAAAGCTGTTCAAGATCCATGAGAGTTGCGATGACCACCGGACAGACCGCTTCAGATCGACCGAACCCCGGCCGATTGATCCTTGCCCGCCACGGGCAGAGCACCTGGAACGTCGACAACCTTTTCACCGGTTGGACCGATGTCGACCTCTCGCCGCTCGGCCGTGAAGAGGCTGCGAGGGCCGGTCATGAACTGCTGCGCGAGGGCATCAGCATCGACCTCGCCTTCACCTCCGTGCTGAAGCGCGCGATCCGTACGCTCTGGATCATGCTCGACACGATGGACCGGATGTGGATCCCGGTGGAGCGCGACTGGCGCCTCAACGAGCGCCACTATGGCGCGTTGCAAGGCCTCAACAAGGCGGAGACTGTTGCGCGCCACGGCGAGGCCCAAGTGAAGATCTGGCGACGCAGCTATGACATCCCGCCGCCGCCGCTCGCAGCCGATGATCCACGCCATCCGCGCTTCGATCCACGCTACGCCCGCGTCAGCCCCGAATCGCTGCCCGCGACCGAGTCGCTGGCCGATACCCTCGCACGCGTCGGGCCGTACTTCGAATCACGGATCGCGCCGGAGCTGCTCGCCGGCCGCAATGTGCTGATCACCGCGCACGGCAACAGCCTACGCGCGCTCATCAAGATGCTCGATGGCGTGTCTGAAGCGGAGATCGTCGAGCTCAATGTGCCGACCGGCGTCCCGCTCGTATATGAATTCACGCCGGGGTCAGCGGGGCTGCAAGCATCGGGTCGCCGCTATCTGGGCGACCCCGAGGCGATCCGTGCGGCGGCCGAGGCGGTGAGACGCCAGACCGAGAAGCGCTGAGCGCACACGGCGCTACCGGAGACGCGCCACCGGGGACGCGTCAGTGTTGGTCGCCCCGCGAGGGCGACCGAAGTTTCTGCGAGGCGGAACGCAACGCGCCCATGGCGTCCGAGCCCGGCGCCCAACCGTCGTAACGCCCGCTCTCCGCTTTCGCCAACTCGCGCAGGCGGGCCGCAGCGGCGCGGATCCCGACCTCGTTGACCTGCATCGTCTTGCGGGCATGCAGACTGATCGGCAGATCCTTCGGACCGTCGATGGAGCGGACGTCCGGCGTGAAGAGGTCTTCGACGAGACGGGCGGATACTCGGTCTGCGGCCTCGAGCGAGGGCATGGCGAGGAAGAAGTCCACGTCCATGGGCTTGAACGGATCCATTCCGCTGCGCCGCAGGCGTTCGACGAAACGCGTGTCGTAATCCTCTTCGCGGGAATCGCGGAGTGCCCTGACCTTCTGGAAGATCCGCAGGAGGATGACCACGGCACCGACGGCCAACAGCAAGAGCATGTAGTCCATCAGGTATCCCCGAAGTCTGCCGTGGGTCCGCCGGTCACTCGTCCTGCGCGATGGTGATGCGCAGTCCGTCGAGCGCATCGGTCATGTCGACCTGACAGGACAGACGCGAACCTTCCTTGTGGTGGGCGAGTTCCTGCAGCAACTCGCGCTCGTCCGACATCGCTGCGGGCACTTTGGCGAGCCATGCCGGATCGATGTAGATGTGGCAGGTGGCGCAGGAGCACATCCCGCCGCAGATGGCCGCGACGCCATATTCGAGCTCGCGAAGGGTCTCCATGACCTTGAGGCCAGCGCGGGCCTCGACTTCGTGCTGTTGTCCGTCGCGGTCGGTCACGATCAACTTGGGCATAAGCGGGATCCTGCGGGAATCGGCTGGGAAAGCGGTCGCTAGTTTGCCTAAGCGCTGTCCGGGATACCAGTACGCAGCGCCTGCCAGAGCGCATCGAGCAATCGCCGCAGACGGACCTTGGCGTCGAAACCGGCTCTTCGCTCACTCGGTACGGCAGCGACCCAATCGGGCGGCGGCGAGGGCGTACCGGCCACCAGCGCTGCCAGGTCATCATCGACGTCGCCGGCATGGGCGTACTCCCAATCGAGCAACAACCAACGGCCGTCGGTGCAGAGGAGGATGTTGCCCGGCGTCAGATCGCCATGCACCAGACAGGCCGGTGCTGCCGCCGCGCGGACGCAGGTCTCCTGCACGGCATGCCACTGCCCGACCGCGGCGGAAATCTCGGCGTCGAACACACCCGCCACCTCCGGCGACTGCGCAGCGAGCCGCTGATGCAGCGCGAGCACGCGCCCCGCCAGATCGAGCGTCGGCAGATCCGGCGCCGGCACCCGGCGCAGCCGCGCGAGGATCTCGAGCAACGCCGCGCATCTTGCAGGCCGCTGCGGCCAATCGGGCTCTAGCGGTCGGCCGTCCAGCCACGGCATCGATATCCAGCGCGCCTGCAGGTCGAAGGCGAGCACCGGCGGGGCGAGACCGCACTCTGCCGCCAACCGCTGCGCGATGACCTCCGACGGAAAATGCGCGCCGAGCACCGATTGGGCCGCCGGATGCCACTCTCGACGCAACAGCGGCCCTTCGGCGCCCTCGATGCGCTGCAGGCGGTGCAGCCCGCTGCCGCGCGGCAGCGTCACCCGTCCCGCCCCGCTGCGTCGATCATCGCGTCACGCGACCAACGCCGCAGACCGATGAGCGCTATCGTGAAGTACACCACATACAAGACCGAGACGAGCGCCAGGCCTTGGCTCAGATAGAGCGCAAAGGAAGCGGCGTTCACGATCAACCAATAGTGCCAGTTCTCGAAGATCGCGCGGGCCGTGAGCCACGTGGCGAGCAGACTGCCCAAGGTCACAGCGGCATCGAGCGACGGCCATGCCGCATCGGTCCAATGCGCGAGCAAGGGCCCCAGGGCAAGCGTACCGACGGCGATCGCCAGCAGCGCCCAAGCGTGATGGCGCGCCGTCCAACGGCCGATGCTCACCCGTGTATCGCCCTGCCCCGATCCGCGCGACCAGTTGCGGTAGCCGTACACGGCCATCACCACATAGAGCGATTGCAGCGCAGCTTGCAAGGGCAGCCGCGCTCCTGCGGCGAGCCATGCAAGCAACGCCGATGAAACGGCGCCGAAGATCCATGCGCGACGGTCACGCCGGACCGCGAGCACCGCGTAGCCGAATCCCGAGAGCAAAGCCAAAGATTCGGTCGGCGATGATGCGCGCAACTGTGCGATGACCTGTTGCAGGAACTCCATGCGTAGACCGTCCCGTCGCGCCGCTCAGCGCAGGGTCCATGAGACGGTGAGCCCCGCCTGCCGCGGGTCCGTCTGCTGGACATAGAGCTTGTCGGGGAAATCCGGCGGCTCGTTGCCGAAGAAGAACCCGCGCTGCGCGCAAGTCCGATCGAACGCGTTGCGCAACCAAAGGCTCGCGCTCCATCGCCGCGTCTCGTAGCCGGTACGCAGCGCCGCCTGGGTGCAGGCCTGCGACCGCTGATCGTGGCTGTCGGAGAAAAAGAAGGCCTCGGCGTGCTGCAGGTCGAGGCGCACGAAGAGACCGTGGACGGTGCGCCAATCGACGCTGAGCGAGTACTGGCCACGCGGCGCATGCGCCTGGTCGCGCCCGGAGAGGTCCCGGTCGTCGGGACGATAGTCGGTGAACGGCGAACGCAGCAGCGCTGCAGTGCCCTGCAGGGTCAAGGTCGGCGACGGTCGCCACGACAAGGCGCCCTCGAGGCCGTAGTTGGCGCCACGCGCGGCGTTGTCGGTGAGATAGATGAACGAGAGGGGATCACCCGGATCGACCTGCACGGACGTGCTCACCTGCTGAGCGCGCCGCCACATGTGGAACACCGCGACCTCGGCGGTCAATCGCCGTCCGTCATCCGCATGTTTCCAACCCAGCTCGAGACTGTAGAGCCCTTCGGCGTCGTAGACCCTGCGCGTCGTCGGGATCGCTGCACCGATATTAAAGCCGCCGCCCTTGTAGCCACGGGCGAACGACAGGTATCCGAAGCCGCCCTCCTCCGGCCGGAACTCGAGCGTCAGGTCACCGCCCCACAGGGTCTCGACGGGCTCGAGCGCACTGCCGTCGGTGTCGTCATAGCGCACCGCCCGTCGCTCGATCCGCAGCCCGGCACTGGCGCGCCAGCGCGACGCGAAGTCGCGCTGCAGCGTGCCGTAGCCGGCGAGCGTACGGGCACGGTAGTCGGAGACCAATTCCCGATAGACCTCTCCACCGTACAGATCCAGCTGATCATTACGCTCGTCGACCTGAGAGGCATAGAGACCGGCCACCCAATCGAAGTCCCCGGCGGAACGCAACCGCAGATCCTGGGAGACGGTACGGTGACCCCTCAGGAAACGCGAAGTGAAGTCGTATCCGGGGTCCGCGCCCCAATCACCATCGAAGGAATAGACGATGTCCGCATCGGCGATCGCCGTCACGCTGCGCAAGGTCAGTTCGTCCTCCCGCTCCAGCGTGACCGACATCCCGCGCGAGAGCTGCCGGTCGCGCCCCGGTTGATCCGAGCGGGTGATGCGCGAGTTGTCGAGCGCGAACGCGTCGAAACCGTTGTCCTGCTCGAGCCACAGCGTCGACACATCGGCTGTCCATCCCTCGGCGGGCGCGAACGCGGCACGAAACCGCAATGTCCGTTCATCGAGTCCGTTGGTGTCGTCGCGGCCGAGCGTCGCATTGCGTCGCGAGCCGTCGCTGCGATGACGCTGCACGACCGCACGCCATGCGCCCTCTTCCCCGCCCCAGCGACCGCCGAGCGGTCCACCCGCGACGACGCCGAGGGCGATCGTAGAAGCTTCACCGGCCGTCGATTCAAGACGCAGCAGCGGCTCGGGCTGCGGCGCGGCGGTGGAGAGGTTGATGAGTCCGGCGAGCGCATTGGCGCCGAGGGTCGTCCCCTGCGGCCCACGCAACACTTCCACCTGACCGAGGTCGAGCAGCGTCGCAGGCATCCCGACCCCGGAGAAATCCATGCCGTCGATCAGGAACCCGACCGACGGGTTGGGGGCGCCCTGCCATTGGTCGGTCTCGCCGATGCCGCGCAACTGGAAGTAACGCGGACGCGAGGTTCCCGAGGCCCAATTGAGGTTCGGCACCAGTCCGAGGACATCCTGCAGGTGCTGTACGCCCGCGCCACGCAGCGTCGCCGGGTCGAGCACCGTGGCACTGACCGGGGTCTCGGCGAGCGGTGCGGGGCGCAACCGCGACGTGATCACGACCTCCTCGAGCGTGTCGGCTGACGCAGACACGCATAGCGGGGACGACAACAGCAATCCCAGCCAGACGGCCGGGCACGACGATGGGCGCAAAGTGGGCACCTTCTTCCTCCGCCGGCATTAACCGGATCAGGTTCTAGGGTTCGACGCACTGCGCGCCGTCTCAGGCCTTACGACCACCCCTGGGTCTGTACATTTTCTCTGACATATCAGGTCTCTGCAAGCATGCTCGGCGATGACCATGCAGCCCTCGTGAGGCTCGCCTACAATCGCGCCGCGCGCGGTCCTCCAGGGCGGGTCGCCAGCGCCGAGGAGCCGGGCCATGACCAAGACCGTCCAACTGTGCCGAGTCGATGCCTTCACTCAGCAACTCTTCACCGGGAACCCGGCGAGCGTGGTGCTGGGCGCCGAGCGGCTCTCCGACGAGGAGATGTTCGCGATGGCCCGCGAGCTCAACAACGGTGACACCGCCTTCGTGTTGCCGCCCGATGGCGACGACCACGACCTGCGGGTACGCTTTTTCACGCCGCGCACCGAATCAGGTTTCGTCGGCCATGCCACGGTGGCCACGCACTTCGTGCTATCGCGCGTCCCGGGCGCGCCGAAACGTCTGCGCCAGCGTCAGAAAGCAGGCATCGTCGATGTCGAGGTGCGCGGCGAGGGCCCGGATCGACGCATCGCCGTGCGCCAGAGCGCACCGCCCCTCGGGCGCGAACTCAACGAGCGTGAGCGCCTCGCGGTGCTGGATGCCCTCGCGCTCTCGAGCAACGATCTCGACCCGCGCTGCGAAATGCGCATCGTGGGCGGCGCCGGCAACCGGCTGCTGATCGGCGTGCGTGGCCCGCAGCAACTGAAGGCGATGAAGCCCGACTTCAACCGCCTCAACACCCTCTCCGCACAGCTCGGCGCCGCCGGACATTTCGTCTTCACGCTCGATTCCCAGATCGAAGGCTGCCTGACGGCGTCGCGGATGTTCTGTCCGGCGATGGGCATCCCGGAGGATCCGGTGAGCGGCAATGCCCACGGCCTGCTCGGCGCCTACCTCTTGCACCACGGGCTGCTGCCGCGGGACACCGACCGCGCCGCGTTCTCGGGTGCCCAAGGTCAGTCCATGCAGCGTCCCGGGCGCGTCGATGTGGAACTCGAGTTCGCCGACGGCGCGCTCGTCGGCGTCTGGATCATCGGCAGCGCCACGATGGTGTTCGAGACGTCGATCAGTCTTTGAAGC
>Ga0208596_1000153_pt1 | contig 22611 bp, 19 predicted proteins | sample LakMenEpi12Jul11_FD_150686 | JGI IMG/M metagenome (GOLD analysis project Ga0208596, IMG submission 150686) | Freshwater microbial communities from Lake Mendota, WI - 12JUL2011 deep hole epilimnion (SPAdes) | ecosystem: Environmental > Aquatic > Freshwater > Lake > Epilimnion/Euphotic zone ...
CCGCCACCCTCGCCGCCCTGCGGCCCGTGCAGCTCGCCTACCACGTGCCCGACCCGATCGAGGCGGCGCACCGTCTGGCACGCGACCACGGCTGGGGTCCGTTCTATCTCATGGAGCACATCGCCCTCGAGACGGTGCGGTACCGGGGCACACCGAGCCGCTTCGACCACACCTCCGCGTATGGACAGGCCGGCGAGATGATGGTCGAGCTCATCATGCAACATGACGATACGCCCTCGGCGCTGCGCGACTGCTATGCATCGCATGAGAGCGGCCTGCACCACGTCGCCTGCTTCGTCCCCGACTTGGGCGCCGCCCTCGCAGGCTTCGCCGCACGCGGCGTGGAAGCGGCCCTCGAGGCGCGCACGACGACCGGCGTGTCCTTCGCGATGCTCGACACCCGCCACAACTTCGGCCACATGCTGGAGCTCTACGAAGCGGACGAGGCGCTGTCGCGGTTCTACGGTTTCATCCGGCGCAAGTCGCTCGACTGGGACGGCGAGCAGCCGCTCCGGCGGCTCGGCTGAGCGCACCCACTCGACCAGGACCCGTCACCGACGGGCGCAGGAGACCATGATGGACAGACTGGCAGGCAAGGTGGCGGTGGTGCTCGGCGCGGCCGGCAAGGACAACATGGGACAGGTCATGGCCCGTCGTTTCGCGGCGGAGGGCGCGCATGTCGTCGTCGCGGGCCGCCATCGCGAGCCGCTCGAGGAACTGGCAGCCGAGATCGGCGGCAGCGCGGCGCTCTGCGACATCACGCACAAGGCGGAGGTGGAGGCCCTCGCCGAATCGACCGTCACGCAGCACGGCCGTCTCGACGTCGCGGTCAACTGCACCGGGTGGGGCCTGCTCGCCAAGCTGCTCGACACCACCGAAGAGCAGCTCGATCGCATCGCGGCGCTGCAGTTCAAGGGGCCCTATTTCTTCCTGCAGGCTTTTGTCGGGCGCATGGCGAAGCTCGGCGGCGGCTCCGTCATCACGATCTCCTCGGCATCGGTGCATGCGCTGCTGCACCACCATGCCGCCTACATCGCGACCAAGGCCGCGGGCGAGGCGCTGGTGAGATGCTTCGCCAACGAGTTCGGCGGCAAGGGCGTGAAGGTGAATGCGCTGGCGCCCGGCCTCACCGAATCGCCGATGACCGCGCGCGAGATGAGCCTGCCTGGGCTGCGCGAGACCTTCATCAAGGAATACCCGCTCGGCCGCATCGGCGACGGCCTCGATGTCGCCAACGCGGCGCTGTGGCTCGCGACGGACGAGAGCTTCGTCACGGGGCAGGTGCTGCAGGTGAACGGCGGCCTGACGCTGCGCCGCAATCCCTCGCCGGGCGAGATCAACGCCGCACTGAAAGCCGCTCGCCCCCAAGGCGCAGGCTGATCCTGGCGCGGCGCAGGCCGCGCCCGACAGCGTGGGGTCCGTCGCTCAGGGCGCGACGAAGGGGTCGAGGTATTCGCGCACGTAGGGCTCGGCGAGACAGTCGACGATCCCGGGGCCGTGCTCCGCGAGCGCCGGCGAGGTCATGTGCGCTTCTTCGGCCGCGGCGTCCCGGAAGCTCTCGACCACCGCATAGCGGCGCGGCTCACGCAGCTTGAAGAACTGGTAGTAGAGCGTGCCCGGCTCGGTCTTATGCACGACCTCGGTGAGCGCGGTGCAAAGCCGGACGAACTCGGCCTCGCGGCCTTCCTTGACGATCATGCGCGAGATGAAGCTGACCTTGGACATGTCGGTGATCCGTGTTTTTTCGCCGGTCTCCACCGTAACGGCGCAGGATGCGGAAATCAACCACCCTCGCCTGTTCGCGACGATGCCGCTCGGTTAGAGTACCGGTCGATGGAGACTTGGTGGCCGGTCGCGGCGGAAAGCGACATCGAAGAAGGCAAGATGCGCGCGTTCACGGTCGAGGGACGCGAGGTCGTCGTCTGCCATTCACGCGACGGTTGGTTCGCGCTCGACGACATCTGCTCGCACGCCTATGCGCGCATGAGCGAAGGCCGTCTGCGCGGTTGCCGGCTGATCTGCCCGCTGCACGGCGCCTCGTTCGACGTCCGAGACGGGTCGGTGCTCGGCGCACCGGCCGTCTCCCCGCTCAAGGCCCATGGCTTGCGTATCGTCGACGGCCGCATCGAGGTCGCGCTGCGCCCCTGACGACGCAACCCTGGCGACGCAGCCCTGATGACGCGCCGATGACGCTTCGGCGCTGCGCCGCTCAGCGCCGCTGGTCGAAGCGCCGCCCGACCATCGCCGAGGCGATGTTCACCTTCTGGATGTCGACCGCGCCGCCCGCGATGCCCCAGCCCCAGGCGTCGCGCAGCCGGCGTTCCATCGGATACTCGCGCGAGTATCCATAGCCGCCCATCAGCTGCACCGCGTGTCCGCAGACCTCGCGGGCGATCTCGTTGGCGAAGCACTTCGCCATCGAGGACTCGAGCACCGAGGGCAACCCGCGCTCGGCGTTGGCCGCAGCACGCCAGATGAGCAGCCGCGCGGCATCGATGCGCATGCGCATCTCCGCGAGGCGCAACTGCACCGCCTGGAACTCGACGATCGGCTTGCCGAACTGCCGTCGCTCCTGGACGTAGGCCAGGACATCGTCCAACGCGCCGCTCGCCTGGGCGAGCGCCATCGTCGCGTTGCCGCAGCGCTCGAGGTCGAAGGCCTCCATGAGCTTCTTGAAGCCGCCCGCCGGCACGACGATGTTGTCGACCGGCACGGCGCAGTTGTCGAAGTAGATGTCGGAGGACGGTACGCCGCGGAAGCCCATGAGGCTCTCACGGGCGCCGAAGCTCATGCCGGCCGTGTCCTTCTCGACGTATACCGCACCGATGCCCTTCGGGCCCGGGTCATCCGACAATCTGCAGTAGACGACGTAACCGTCCGCATGTCCGCCGCCCGAACACCAGCGCTTGGTGCCGTTGAGCACCACGGTGTCGCCGCTGACCACGCCGCGCGTGGTGAGGTCGGTGAGCGCAGAGCCGGCCTGCGGTTCGGACATCGACACGGCGACCATCGCCTCGCCGCGGCAGACGGCGGGGATCACGCGTTGGCGCAGCGACTCGCTGGCGAAATGCTCGATGGCACGCACCGGCCCCACGCAGGACTCGAACACCGGGAACGCCACGGCACCCGAGACCTTGGCGAGTTCCTCGATGACGATCAGCGCCTCGACGTTGCCGAGCCCGAGACCGCCGTACTTCTCGGCGACGTTGATGCCGAGGAAACCCATGGCGGCGTACTCGCGCACGAGTTCATGGCTCGGCGGATGATCGGCCTCCTCGCATTCCTTGGCGACCTGCGGCAGCCGTTCCCGTGCATACTTGCGGGCCGTCTCCTGCAGCGCGGCCTGCTCTTCCGTCAGACTGAAATCCATTCCAGGCATCTCCCATGATCGAAACCAGACCCATGCTTGCCGGCGTCCGCGTGCTCGACTTCGGACGCTATGTCGCCGGCCCCTATTGTGCGACGCTGCTCGGCTACCTCGGCGCGGAAGTGATCCGCATCGAGAAGACCGCCGGCAGCGAAGACCGCTACATCGCGCCCGTCTGCGAGGGCGGCGAAGGCGGCGTCTTCTTCCAGACGGCCTGCAACAAGCGCGGCCTGACCCTCGAGCCGGGCACGCCTGCGGGCCGCGAGATCATGCAGCGGCTGCTGCGGACCGCAGACATCGTGGTGGCCAACCTGACCCCGAGCGGCCTCGCCGCACTCGGTCTCGATTGGCCGACACTGTCGGCCTTTCGTCCGGAGATCATCCTCGTCACGCAGACCGCGTTCGGCGACCACGGACCGCGGGCCGCGCAGGGCGGCTTCGACGGCGTCGGCCAGGCGCTCTCCGGCGCGATGTACATCACGGGCACGCCGGGCCATCCGGCCAAGGCGGCTGCGCCCTACGTCGATTACTCGACCGCTGTGCTGTCCGCGTTCGGCGCCCTCGCCGCGCTGATCGACCGGCAGCGGACGGGACGCGGCCAACACGTGCAGGCCGCGCTGCAGGCCACCGCCCTCGCCGTGTTCGGCTCGCACCTGATCGAGCAGGGCGTGGCATGTACCGACCGCGTCGGCACCGGCAACCGCGTCCAGACCTCCGCGCCCTCGGACGTGTTCGCGACGCGCGACGGCCATGTGCTGACGCATGTCGTCGGCGACGGCCTGTTCCGGCGTTGGGCCAAGCTGATGGGGGACGCGGAGCGCTGGACCGCAGACCCGCGCTTCGCGACCGACGACGGACGGGGTACCCACAGCACCGAGATCCTGGCGCGCATGCGCGACTGGTGCGCCGGACGCGACACCGCGACGGCGTTGCGTGAACTCGCAGCCGCGGGCATCCCCGCAGGACCGGTGCTCTCGCCACAGCAAGCGCTCGAGGACGAGCAGGCGGCTGCCATGGGCTGGTTCAAGCCTGTGGCGGATTATCCGGGCCTGCCGCGACCCGCACCGGTCCCGGACCTGCCCCTGCGTTTTTCCGGTAGCACGACCGGCATCCGGCATCGCCCGCCGCGGCTCGGCGAGCACACCGACGAAATCCTCGGCGAACTCGGCTACGACGCGGCACAGGTCGCCGAACTGCGTCGACAAGGCGTCGTGTGACGGGTCAGCCGGCGCGTTCGACACGGTAACCGAGCCGGGGGAAATGGACGACCACCTCGCCGACCGCGGCCGGACGCCGGCGGACGGCGACCTCTTCGACGGTGAGCGTGACGAGTTCGCCCGTGACGGGGATCCGGCCGTAGTCGTCCGGCGTCACGACGACCGGATCGCCGGATGACAGACCGAGCGGATCGTCGGCATCGACCCCGACCGGCGGCAGCGGCGATGCCGATCGCGCAGCGGCGAGCGCCGCTTCCGCATCGACCTCGGTGCGCTCGCCTCTCGGCAGCGCCGCCATGCGTGCCTCCCAGTCCCGCAAGCGCGGGAACGGTTGCAGCAACTGCGCCGCTTGTCCGATGTTGCCGCGCGCCATCCAGACCGGGAAGTAGGCGTCGATGTCCGCGAAGGACGGCTGCGCGCCGAGCACGAACGGGCGCCCGTCGGACAGCATGCGCTCGACGTAGGCGAGGTTGGCGCGGAACTGGGTGAACAGATGCGGGATGTCGGTCTCGAGGCGGTCGAAATCCATGAAATTGAAGAAGCCCTTGCGGTCCTCGATGATCTCCGCGGGGATCATCGAACGGTTGAGCCCCATCGACAATCCCGCGCCCGGGTCAAAGAAACTGCGGTCGCTCCAGGCGGCGAGCGCGAGCGAGATGCCCTCCCCGCCCTGCGGGAACAGCGTGGGTTCGGGATGGCGGCGCTCGAGTTCGCGGGCGATCAGGCGCGTGTCGCAATACACGTCCGCGCCGGCCTGCAGCACCGGGATCTTCCGATAGCCCCCCGTCAGCGGTTCGAGGCCGTCGCGGGGCGGCAGCATCGACACCCGGACCGACTGCCAGGCCAAGCCCTTCAGCCCGAAACAGAGGCGGATCTTCTCGCCGAACGGGGACGGATCATGGTGGTGGAGGATCAGCGCAGTCATGCGCCCACTCTACCGCCTAATGGCCGAAAAAAACAGTCAGGTTTGTTTATTTCAATCGCGGGTGGCGCTATGATTCCCACCAAGAGAAAGACCCGCGTGGAGAATGCCCCATGGACGCAGCGACCGTTGAACGACTGAAAGACGCCATGCGGCAGGAAGCCGAACGCGTCTCGCCGCCGGAGGGCTTCCCTGCCCTGCCGATCATACCGGGCGGGCGGTATACGGATCCGTCGTTCCTGGCGCTCGAGGACGGACATCTCTGGCGCAAGGCCTGGCTCTATGCCTGTCACATCGACGAGCTGCCGGAAGCCGGCAGCTTCCAGCTCTTCAAGCGCACCGGGTCGCCGATCATCGTCGTGCGCGGCAAGGACGACGTGGTGCGCGCGTTCTACAACACTTGCCGGCACCGCGGCGCGCCCTTGGTCCGCGAGTGCAAGGGGCGCGTCGACGGTCTGGTCTGCGGTTACCACGGCTGGACCTACGGCCTCGATGGCCGTCTCATGAACCTGCGCGACAAGCGCGACTTCGTCGACCTCGACCTCTCGAAGTACCCGCTCTCCCCCGTGCGTTGCGAGCGCTTCGGCAACTGGATCTTCGTCAACGAGGATCCGGATGCGGAGCCTTTGCTCAAGCACCTCGGCCCCATCCCGGCGATGTTCGACGAGATCCAGCCCGAGCAGGTGCGCTTCGTGCATCGCAAGAGCTACCCGGTGAAGTGCAACGTCAAGATCCTGCTCGACGCGTTCCTCGAGGTGTACCACCTCAAGTCGATCCACCAGAACACTGTCGACCGCTTCCTCGACCACCGCGGCACCCACATCACGCTGTGGCCGCGCGGACATTCTTTGATGGTGACCCCCAACCGCCGGCCGGACTGGCAGGACCCGGGGACCCGCGGCATGCGGCGCATCGAGACCGCCACCGAGATCACGCGTTCCAACAACCCCTCTTTCCTGTTCTATCCGAACCTCGTGACGCCGGTCGATGCCACGGGCAATCCCTTCATCCTGTTCTGGCCGACCGGCCCGCGCTCGATGGAGATCGAGATCGCCTGGTTCGCGCCGGATTGGGGCGGAGGCCCGATCGACCCGCTGTGGGAGACGCGCCTCTCGAACTTCGAGCGCATCCTCGAGGAAGACACGCAATTCGCCGAACAGATCCAGGAATCGGTGGAATCGGGCGCTTTCTCGGGCATCAGCCTCAACTACCAGGAGCGCCGCATCTACCACTGGCACGAGGAGCTTGACCGCCGCATCGGCGCGCACCGGATCCCGCCCGAGCTGCGTGTGCAGCCCGTGCTCGAGCCCTGGATCAAGGGCTGACGAACGGCCATGCCCGGCATCTCCGCCTACGGCGCCTACCTGCCTCGCCTGCGCGTGCCGCGCACGGTGATCGCGGACGCCATGGGCTGGCTGAACGCGGGCAAGCCGGCGGCGCGCGGCGAGCGCACCGCCTGCAACTGGGATGAGGACAGCCTGACGATGGCGCTGGAAGCGGCGAGGGACGCGCTGCCCGGACATGCCGATCGGCAAGACCTGCGCGCATTCGCGCTCGCCTCGACCACCCTGCCCTTCGCCGACCGCAGCAACGCGACACTGGTCGCGAGCGCGCTGGAACTGCCGGCCTCGGCCGCCACCTTCGACCTTGCAGGCTCGCAGCGTGCCGGGACGAGCGCGTTGGCGCAGGCTTTTGCGCAAGCGGCGGCCGGCAGCGGCAAGACCCTGGTCACGGCGGCAGACCGCCGCCTCGCCAAGCCGGGCAGCGAGCAGGAGCTCGCCTACGGTCATGGTGCTGCGGCGATGGTCGTCGGCCCCGACGACGGTCTCGCGCGGCTGCTCGCCGTGCAACAGATGGCCGCCGACTTCGTCGACCATCACCGGCTGTCGGGCTCGGATTTCGACTACACCCTCGAAGAGCGCTGGATCCGCGAGGCTGGCTGGTTCTCGCAGGTCCCCCCCGTGCTCCGCAGCCTGTTGGCGCAGGGCGGTGTCGAGGCCACTGCCGTCACGCACCTCATCGTCCCGGCCGACCCCGCGATCGGCCGGCGGATCGCGGCGCTCGGCGGCATCCCCGAGGACCGGCTCGCCGATCCCCTCACCCGGGATGTCGGGCACACCGGTTGCGGCCATGCCCTCTTGATGCTGGCGGACGTGCTCGCGCGCGCCGCGCCCGGCGATCTCATGCTCGTGGTCGGGTTCGGCCAGGGCGTCGATGCGCTGCTGCTGCAGGCGACCGACCGCATCCGCGAGCGTCGGCCCGAGCGCGGCGTCGACGGCCATCGTCGTTCAGGACGCCATGAGACGGCCTATACGCGCTTCCTGTCGCACTGCGGCATCCTGCCGGTGGAGTCCGGCATGCGCGCAGAGCGTGACAACCGCACCGCACAGCCCGCCTTGTGGCGCAAACACGCCGAGGTGGTATCGCTCGCCGGCGGTCGGTGCACGCGCTGCGGCACGGTCCAGTTCCCGCGTTCGCGGGTCTGCGTCCAGCCCGACTGCCGCGCCACCGACACGCAGGTGGCGCACCGGCTCGCGGACGGCGCGGCGCGCATCAAGACCTTCACCGAGGACTGGCTCGCCTACAGCGCCCGTCCACCGCTCGTGTACGGCAACGTGGCCTTCGCCGACGGCGGCAACGCCTTCCTCGAATTCACCGACTTCGACCCGGGCGAGGCGCGGGTGGACGCCGCGGTGCGCTTCATGTTCCGCCTGAAGGACGTGGACCGGCTGCGCGGCTTCCGTCGCTATTTCTGGAAAGCGGCACCCGCGGGAGACACCTGACGATGGCCACGGGCATCCGCGACAAGGTGGTGATCCTCGGCATGGGCTGCTCGCAGTTCGGCGAGCGTTGGGACTGTGGTCCGGACGATCTCATGCTGGAGGCCTTCGGCGAGGCGCTGGGCGATGCGGGCATCGAGCGCGACGACCTCGAGGCCGCCTGGCTCGGCGTGTTCTACGACGAGCAGAGCGTCTCGAAATCGGCACTGCCGCTGTCGATGGCCTTGCGCCTGCCGCAGATCCCGGTCACGCGGGTCGAGAACCTCTGCGCGACGGGTACCGAGGCGCTGCGCGGCGCGGTCTATGCGGTCGCCGCCGGCGCCTGCGACATCGCCCTCGCGATGGGCGTCGAGAAGCTCAAGGACACGGGCTTCGGCGGCCTGCCGGAGCGCACCAAGGGCACCTTCGAAGACCTTTGGCAGCCGGGGTTCACGCCGCCGGGCGCCTTCGCGCAACTGGCCGCGGCGTATGCCGCCAAGCATGGCCTGCCGATGGCGGACCTCAAGCGCGCCATGGCGCATGTCTCGGTCAAGAGCCACGCCAACGCCGCACACTCCCCCAAGGCGCATCTGCGCCGGCCGATCACCGAGACGCAGGTCCTCGAAGCACCGATGGTCGCCTGGCCGCTCGGCGTCTTCGACTGCTGCGGCGTCTCGGACGGCGCCGCCTGCGCGATCGTCACCACGCCCGAGCGCGCCCGCGCGCTCGGGCGTCGTGACGCGGTGGCGATCAAGGCGCTGCAGCTCGTCCCCTCGAACGGCTACGAACTCTCGCACCAGGGCTGGGATGGCGCCCACACGCCGACGACCCGTGCCGCGGCGCGCCGCGCCTACGCGGAGGCCGGCATCACCGACCCGCGCCGCGAACTGTCGTCGATCGAGGTGCACGACTGCTTCTCGATCACCGAACTCGTGCTGATGGAGGACCTCGGCCTCTCCGACGAAGGACGCGCGGCGTTCGACATCCTCGATGGCCGCTACGACCTCGACGGCCGGACCCCCTGCCAGACCGACGGCGGGCTCAAGTGTTTCGGCCATCCGGTCGGCGCCTCGGGCCTGCGCATGGCCTACGAGATCTACAACCAGTTGCTCGGCCGCGCCGGCGGGCGCCAGGTCGCGGGCGCGAGCCTCGGCCTCACCCACAACCTCGGCGGCATCCCCAACCGCAACGTCGCGAGCGTCTCGGTGCTCGGACTGCGCTCCCTTTGACCCCTCCACTGAAGACCAGGAAAGAGAGAACCACCATGGCAGCCGCCGTTCCCCAGCCCCGCCTCAAGGAAGAGGTGCCCCGCAACTGGGGATTCACCGACGAGGAACTCGCCACCCATCCGCACGCGTTCCGCGATGACCTGCTCGCCGGCAAGACCTGCCTCGTATCGGGCGGCGGCAGCGGCATGGGTCGTGCCATGGCGTACTTCTTCGCACGGCTCGGTGCGGAGGTGATGATCTGCGGCCGTCGCGAGGAGCGCCTGCGCGAGACCGCCGATGGCATCCAGCGGCACCTCGGGCGCGAGATCGGCGTGCGCGCGATGACCATCCGGGACCCGGCGCAGGTCGACGCGCTGATGGACGAGACCTTCGAGCGATACGGCCGCCTCGACCTGCTGGTCAACAACGGCGGCGGACAGTTCCCGCAGCCCGCGATCGACTACTCGGTCAAGGGCTGGCATGCGGTGATCGATACCAACCTGAACGGCACCTGGTGGATGATGCAGGCCGCCGCACGTCGCTGGCGCGACCGGGGCCTGCCAGGCTCGATCGTCAACATCGTCGCCAACGTCTGGCGCGGCATGCCGCAGGTGGCGCATACCTGCGCCGCCCGCGCCGGCGTGATCTACCTCAGCAAGTCTGTGGCCATCGAATGGGCACCGCTCGGCATCCGCGTGAACTGCGTCTCCCCCGGCTCCATCGCCACCGAAGGCCTGAACGTCTATCCGCCGGGCGCGGCCGAGCGTTTCGGCGACGCCAACCCGCTGCGCCAGCTCGGCGACGCCTACGACATCGCCCAATCGGTCCTGCATGTCGGCGCGCCCCTCACCGGCAAGTTCATCACCGGCGAAGTGCTGGTGGTGGACGGCGGCAACCAGCTCTGGGGCGACGTCTGGCCGGGCAACATCCCCGACTGGTTCAGGGTCCCCAACCGCTAGACCCCTCGTCACGCGTCACATCGTCAGGAGAGCACGCCCATGGTCGACACGCCCTTCACCCGCACGCCACGTGACCGCCTCGCCCCGGAAATCGCACCGGCTTGGGACATGTTGAACAAGCTCACCGGCGAACCCGCCTTCATCGAGGTGTTCGCGCAGGCGCCGCATCTGCTGAACCTCGTGATGAACGAGTTCTACATGAAGGTGTTCTTCGGTGGCGTGGTCGCCCAGCGCCACAAGCAGCTGGTCCGCCTGCGCCTGTCGATCGTCCACGGCTGCCGCACCTGCAACAAGCAGAACGTGCCGGGCGCGATCGAAGCCGGCTTCACGCCGCAGCAGATCGACGCGCTGGTGGCCGGCTCGGCGGGCACGGACCTGTTCACCGAGGCGGAGCTCGCGGTGATCGAGTACGCCGACCAGATGGTGCTCACCAACATGAACGGCTCGGTGTCGCCGGAGCTGTTCGCGCGGCTGCGCCGGCACTTCGACGAACCGCAGATCCTGGAGCTCGGTGTCGTCATGGCGATCATCGGCGGGATGGCCAAGCTCTCGTTCCTGCTGGGCGTGGTCGAGAAGGAAGACTACTGCCCGTTCGTGCCGCGCGACGCCGCCTGAGCGCTGCACCCCGCGGGGATCGCGGGGCCCGGGGGACGCGCCGTCACGGATCGCAGCCCCCAAAAAAAGAGGCCGGCTTTCGCCGGCCTCTTCTTTGCGGTCTCCCGCGCGACGGTCAGTTCCCGCCGAAGTTGATCCCGAACTCCAGGCCGTAGGAACGCGGAGCGCCCCACTGCGAGTGGACCCACAGCGTGGCGACCGACTGGCTGGCGACGCGGTAGCGCTCGTCGCTCAGGTTCTTGCCGTAAGCCCGCACGAAGAAGCGGTCGTCCGCGCCGGTGTAGGTCACCGAGGCGTTGAGCAGCGTCTTCTCGTCGAGGTAGGCGTCGTACTGGCGCCCGGCCGCCGAGATGTAGAAGAGGTTCGCATCCTCGTAGTACACCTCGCCGGTGAGCTCCAACTGGCCGGAGCCGAGCGGGATCTCGTAGGTGCCGGCGATCGCGCCGCTGGTCTCGGGCGAACGCGGCACCGGCAGGCCGGTGAAATCCGCGCTGAACGGCCGGATCGCGCCGCCCGACGCCGGGTCGTTCAGACCAGGCTGGTTGATCACGAACTTCTTGTAGGTCGCATCCAGGAACGAGGCCTGGGCGCGGATCCGGAAGCTGTCCGTGAGCAGCGCCTGCAGCTCGAGCTCGATGCCCTTCGATTCCACCTCGGCGGCGTTGTAGAACACCGTCTCCTGGAACTCGGCGCCGCCCTTGGTGGTGATGATGTTCACCGCGCGCTGCGCGTCGTCGTACTGGGTGAGGAAGACCGTCGGGTTGAAGCGCAGACGGCCGCTCTCGCTCTCGAACTTGAGCCCGAGCTCGTAGTTCGTCGCGTACTCCGGATCCACCGGGCGGGTGAGCTCCGCGACCATCAGGCCGCTGGTGCCCGTCTGGTCGTTGTAGCCACCGGCCTTGTAGCCGCGCGAGACCGTGAGGTAGCTGAACAGGCTGTCGTTGATCTGGTAGGAGCCCGTCAGACGCCAGCTCGGCTCGCTCCAGGTGCGCTTCAGGTTGCCGAAGCCCGGGGTCGAGTCGTTGACGATGATGCCGCCCGGATAACGGGTGAAATCACCGGCAGCGAGCGGGCTGCCGACCTGCGCGGCCGTCAGGCCCGGGTTGCGCGGATCGAGCTGCCCGAAGGTCACCTGCGTGCGGCCCGCCCAGCTGCGCTCATCGCGCGTGTAGCGGAAACCGCCGCCGATCGAGAACCGGTCGGTGACCTCGTAGGTGGCGTCCACGTAGCCCGCCAGCGAGTCGGAGTCCTGCTGGTTGCAGAGCACCTGCGGCGTGTTGTTGTTGAACTGCGCCGGCAGGCCGAGCGAGGCGAACGGCAGCGCGAGGTCGATGAACCCGAGCAGCTGCACCACGCAGAACTTCGCGTCGTTGGTCTGCTGGAAGGCGCCGACGACGTAGTTGAGCGGGCCGTCCGAGTTCGAGGCGAGTCGCGCCTCGAACTGGGTCGTCTCGCGGTCGGTGTCACGCGTGGCGTCGAACAGGGACAGGGGCTGCCCGGTGATGGAGTTCACCGGCGCGGCGCCCGTGTAGGTGTTCGGCAAGTGTTCCTTCTGGTCGCGCTTGCCGGCCACGAAGAACGCCGTGTGGCCACCGAGGTCCCACTCCGCGTTCAGGTAGATGCCGTCGACATCCACGCGCTGGCCCTTGCCCATCTCGAGCAGGGAATCATTGCGCTCGGTCGAGCCCATCTTGTCGAGCGGATCGCCCGTCGGGCGCGTGAAACCGAGCACGTTCCAGAGGTACGGACCGCCGACCGGGGTGTCGTTGAACGCGGGGACCGCGTCCGACCGATCGCGCATGCTCTCGAGCTGCAGCATCACGGTCAGGTCTTCGGTGGCGTTCCACTGCGCCTTGATGCGACCGTTGATGATGTCATCGCCGCCCGTGCGCTTGCCCGTGCCGCTGCCGGTCTGGCCGGTGATGCCCGGGATGTTGAACGGCGCGAAAGTGCCGCCGAAGATGTTGAGGGTGTTGATCGGGCCGTAGGTGGCGCCCAACTTGTAGTAGCCGTCGGACTTCGAGTAGGAGCCGACGAGGCGCAGCGCGAACACGTCCTCGACGATGGGTACGTCGAGCGAACCCTGCACGCGCGTCGCATTGAAGCTGCCGTAGCCGAGGCGCAGCTGGGCGCCGAAGTCCTGCATGTCCGGGCGCTTGCTGCGGATGTTGACCGCGCCGCCGGTGGTGTTCTTGCCGAACAGCGTGCCCTGCGGACCGCGGAGCACCTCGACGCTCTCGATGTCGAAGGTGTCGAGCAGCTGCGTCTGGACGCTCGGCATCACGAAGTCATCGACCTGCACGCCGACCGGCGAGTCCTGGTACACGATGATGTCCGTGAGGCCCACGCCGCGCATCGCGAACGAGGCGGCGTTGAAGGCCGTGACCCGCGCCGCCGAGAACCCGGGGATGGCGGAGGCAAGGCCGGAGATGTCCTTGGCGACCATCCGGTCGATGTCTGATGCAGTGACGGCCGAGACCGACACCGGGGTGCGCTGCAGGTCCGTCTCGCTCGCACGGCGGGTGGCCGTGACGGTCACCTCCTCGAGCTTCATTTCCTGCGCCGTGGCAGTCTGGCCGACTGCCGTGACCGCCGCGCCGACCAAAAGGGCCAGGCGAACGGCTTGCGGGACCGATCGTCGCTTGTCGTTGGACATGTATTCCTCCAAATGGAACGTAACGGGTCCACGCCTGGAGCCTTCAGGCCCGAAGCGCGATGCCTGAAGTGTGGTGCGATTTGCGAAACAAATCAATCAGTCCTGATTTTTTTCCGCAAGACTGCGATTTCAAGGCAATACCGCCCACAAACTCAGTGCAAACCCCCGCAAGAGCCCCGGCTGTTGCGCAGAAGCAACGACTCGGCGAGCGGGCGTCGTGCGCGGTGGATGGGCCCGCCTGGCCCCGAGCGGCACCTCAGGCGCGTTATAAAACAGTCAGGCCTGTTTCTTTTTTTCCGCGGCGAGGGCAGTCTATCGAGGCTGCGTCGGGACCCTGCGCGCGGCATCATCTCGGTCACCCTTCAACCGCTTCCCTTCGACAAGGTGGAACATGAGCTTCGACTATCAGGTCAATCCGGACGCTCCGGCCGGCTCGCTCGAGCGCAAGCAACCCGCCGTGGACAACGGCGCGGAGATCCCCGATCCCGCGCGCTACCACAGCCCCGATTTCATGCAGCTGGAATGGCAGCGGATGTGGCCCAAGGTCTGGCTGCTCGCCGGCGTCACCAGCGACATCCCGGAAGCCGGCGACTACTTCACCTTTGATGTCGGACATGAGTCCCTGCTCATCACGCGCCAGGACGATGGCAGCGTCAAGGCCTTCTACAACGTCTGCCCCCACCGCGCGAACCGCGTGGCGCTCAACACGCACGGCAGCGTCGACCACTTCACCTGCGCCTTCCACGGCTGGAAGTTCCACTGCAACGGCAGCCTGAAGGCGATCACCGACGAGGAGACCTTCAACCCGCGCCTGGTGGCCCACCGGCCCGGGCTCACCGAGGTGCGCTGCGGGACCCATGCGGGGCTGGTGTTCGTGAACCTCGACGGCAATGCCCCGCCCCTCGCCGAGTGGATCGGCCTGCCGAAGGGCTATCTCGAGAACTACCGGATCGACGAGATGCACGCCGTGCGCCACGTGCGGACGGTCTGGAGCGCGAACTGGAAGGTCGGCGTCGACTCGTTCTACGAGACCTACCACCTGCCCCATATCCACCCGCAGACCCAGACGGTCATGGGCGATTTCAGCCAGTACGACCTTTACCCCAACGGCTTCAGCCGCATGATCGTGCCGCTGTGCCGCAAGTCGCATCGCGTCGCCGACCAGGACACCGTGGACGCGGGGCTGCGCTTCATGATGACCGACGCCGGCATGGACCCGGACACCTTCAAGGGCAATGCGCGCGAGGTGCGCGCCGCGGTCCAGAAGAGCAAGCGTGAACGGGCCCAGCGGCTGGGCCTCACCCACTACGAGAAGCTGACCGACGGCCAACTCACCGACAGCTGGGCGACCGGCCTGTTCCCGAACGTGCAGATCGGTTGCCATCCGGAAGGCGTGTTCATCATGCGCTTCCTGCCGCACCCGGATGACCCGAAGAAGTTCTTCTACGACAACATCACCATGTTCCGCCACGTCGACGATCCGACCTACTTCGTGCCCGCCTGGATGGGCCTGCCGAAGGACACGGATGTCACGGGCCGGACGCGACCCAAGCTGGAACTGTTCCCGGAAGGTACGGTCGCAGACTTGGGCGAGGTGCTCAACCAGGACGTCGAGCTCGTGCACTCGGTCGGCGAAGGCAGCCGTTCCCGCGGTTTCAAGGGCCCGATCTGGAGCGAGCAGGAAAGCCGGATCCGGCATTTCCACCGCGAACTCGACCGCTACGTCAAAGGCGAGAAGTGACCTCGGCCGCGGCGAGCGCCTGCGCGAGATCCGCGCAGAGCTCGCCCGGCTCCTCGAGCCCGATCGACAGGCGCACCGTCCCATCGTCGATCCCGCAGACCGCGCGTTCCTCCGGGGTCAAGTCGCGGGGCTGCAGGAACTGCGGCGCCATGACGAGCGACTCGGTCGACCCGTAGCTCGGCGTCCTCGCGAACAGCCGCAAGGCCTCCGCGAAGCGACGCCCGGCCTCGGCACCGTCGCGCATCGAGAACGTGATCACGCAACCCGGTTCGCGCATCTGCGCACGCGCAAGCGCCGCCTGCGGATGGGAGTCGAGCCCGGGGTGCATCACCCGCGTGCAGGCCGGGTGCGTCTCAAGGAAGCGCGCCACCTCGGTCGCTGCCGCGGACTGTTCCCGATAGCGGACGAAATAGGTCTTCAGGCCCCGCACCATCAGCGACGCGGCGAACGGATCGACCGGCGCCCCGAAGAGGAGCATGTCCTGCCGCAGCAGGTCGAGCACCGCGCGGTCGGCGATCACGGCGCCGCCCATCACGTCTCCCGCACCGGTCGCGAACTTGGTCAGGCTGTGCACGAAGACGTCGACCGGATGTTCGCCGTGCTGGTGCAGGCCCGCCTGCGTGTTGTCCATGACCGCGAGCGCGCCGTGCGCATGGGCGAGCGCGGTGATCGCCGCCACGTCGGCGATCTTGCCGGCGGGCGTGGTCGGCGACTCGAAGAACACCAGCCGCGTCGGACGCGAGGCGAGCACCGCGGCGAGACCGGAGAGGTCCTCGACCGACAGCAGGGTGTGCGTCACGCCGAAGCGCGCGAGCAACCCGCGCAACAGCTGGCGCGTCGGGCCATATCCCTCGATGAAGGACACCACATGGTCGCCGACACGCGTCATCGCGAGCAGCGACTGCGCGACCGCGTTGACCCCCGATGCGCAGGTGAGGCAATCCTCGCGTCCCTGCAGCTCGGCGAGCAGCAATTCCAGCTGGCGCGTGCCCGGGTTGGCCATCCGCGAATAGAAGAACCCAGGCCGCTCGCCGCGCGCGATGCGCTGCGCCTCGGCGATCGACGGCGTATCCCACTTGACGTTCTGGTGGATGGGCTCGAGGAGCGGCCGATTGTCGGCCGGCACGTCGACCCGGGGCGGATGCTGCACGCGTGTCTTCTTGTTCATCGGTGTTCCTTCGGGGCGAGGGTCGCCAAGGCGGCGCCCACGACGCCCGCATGGCCGCGCAGCGTGGCGGGCACGAGGCGCGCCGGGCAAGCGAGCAAGGGCAACCACTCCTCGGCGTGTTCGCTGACCGCGCCGCCGATGATGAACGCATCGGGCCACAACAGGCGATGGAGCTCCTGCAGGAAATCATCGACCCGACGCGCCCAACGGTCCCAGTCGAGACCGAGCCGTGTGCGCACGCTCGCCGCCGCCCAGCCCTCACCGTCGGTGTCGGTGACGCCCGGCAGCCGGAGGTGCCCGAGTTCGGTGTTCGGCCACAGATGCCCATCGAGGAACAGCGCCGTCCCGATGCCGGTGCCGAAAGTGAGGACGATGAGACGATCCGCCGCAGGACCGCCCGCCGCCGCTTCCGTCATGAGCCGACGCCCGGCGCCGAAGCGGAACTCCGCGAGACCGGCCGCATCGGCGTCGTTGAGGAACACCGTGGGCCGACCCGTCAACCGCGTGAAGGCCGAGGCGACATCGAGGTCGAGCCAACCGCGATCCACGTTGGCGACCGTGCGCGCGACGCCGTACTGCGCCACCGACGGGAATGCGAGACCGACCGGCCCCTCCCCCGCCTGCAGGACCGCGCTGGCCGCGAGCGCGCCGAGCACGTCATCCGGGCGGGCACCCGCCGGCATCGGCAAGACCTCCAGCGGGCCCGTGAGGGCGCCTGTCACGACGTCGATCTCGCCCACGCGCAACGTCGAGCCGCCGACGTCGATGCCGATGCGCCGCATGCCGAGGTCAGCCGGGGTCGCTGCGCGCCATCTGCTCCTCGAGCAGCCGCCGGCGTTCCTGCCGCTTCATCCAGAGCGTGGAGGCGACGACACCGATCGCGACGATGAGCACCATGATGGTCGCGAGGGCGTTGATGTCCGGGCTCACCCCGAGCCGCGCCTTCGAGAAGATCACCATGGGCAGCGTCGTGGAGTTCGGCCCCGACACGAACTGCGAGATGACGACATCGTCCCAGGACAGCGTGAAGGCGAGCAACCAGCCCGAGACGAGCGCGGGCGTGATGAGCGGCAGCGTGATGCGGAAGAACACCTTGGCGGGCTTGGCGCCGAGATCGAGCGCCGCCTCCTCGAGCGAATCGTCGAAGCCGGCGAGCCGCGACTGCACCACCACGGTGACGTAGGCCATGGCGAAGGTGATGTGCGCGATGGTGATCGTCGCGACCCCCCGCCCAGACGGCCATCCGGTCAACTGCTCGAGCGCCACGAACAGCAGCAGCAGCGAGAGCCCCGTGATGACCTCGGGCATGACGAGCGGCGCCGTGGTCATGGTCGAGAGCATGGCCCGGCCACGGAACGGCCCGAAGCGCACCAGCGCGAGCCCGGCGAGCGTGCCCAGGATGACCGCGCCGGTGGCGGTCATCGCCGCGATCTGCAGCGACAGGAGGGCCGCGTCGAGGATCTGGCCATTGTCGAACAGCTTGCGGTACCACGCGAGGGTCGGTGAGTTCGCGGCGTCCCACACCGTCACGAGCCGCGAGTTGTTGAAGGAGAACACGACCATCGAGAGGATGGGGACATAGAGGAACGCCAGCCCGAGAGCGAGCGCGCCGTTGCGGAACCAGCCGCGCGTCTTCATCGCTTGGCGGCCTCGAGCTCGCGCCGCTGGTAGCGCTGGAACACCATGATGGGCAGCAGCAGCGCCAGCAGCAGGACGATGGCGACCGCGCTTGCCACCGGCCAGTCGCGGTTGGCGAAGAACTCATCGGACAGGATGCGGCCGATCATCAGCTGGTCCGCCCTGCCGAGAAGCGAGGGGATCACGAATTCGCCCACCGCCGGGATGAACACCAGCAGGCACCCGGCGACGATGCCGGGCACCGAGAGCGGCAAGGTGATGCGGAGGAAGGCCTTGAACGGCCGCGCGCCGAGGTCTGCCGCGGCCTCGAGCAAGGTGAGGTCGTGTTTCTCGAGGTTGGCGTACAGCGGCAGGATCATGAACGGCAGGTAGGAATAGACGATGCCGACGTACACCGCGAAATCGGTGTAGAGCAGCGTCAACGGCGCATCGATGACGCCGAGCGAGAGCAAGGTGTTGTTGATGACGCCATCGGTCTTGAGCAGGCCGATCCACGCATACACGCGCAGCAGGAACGACGTCCAGAACGGCAGGATGATCAGCATCAGCAACAGGCTGCGGGTGGTCGGCGCCGAGCGGGCGATGGCGTAGGCCATCGGATAGCCGATCAGCAGGCAGAGGAGCGTCGAGACCGCCGCCACCTTCAAGGAATAGAGGAAGGTGCTGATGTAGAGGGTGTCCTTGAGGACAAAGGCGTAGTTGGACAGGTTCAGCGTGGTGACGAGGCGCTTGCCTTCCTCCACCCACTCGAAGAGCGGCGCGTACGGCGGCATCGCGAGGCGGATCTCCGAGAAGGAGATCTTGAAGACGATCAGGAACGGGATGACGAAGAACAGGAACAGCCACAGCCAGGGGATGGCGATGACGAGGCGCTGGCCCGACCAGTGCTCGCGCACGTAGCGCGACCAGCGCTGCGGTCCGAACTGCTGCAACAAGGCATACAAAAGCCCCAACCGGTCGTTGGCGAGGCCTTGGGGCGCACGGTGGCCGGAGGTCGGCGGCATGGGCTACTGCGAGAGGACCACGGGACTGGAGGGGTGCCAGGACAGGTACACCATCTCGTCCCAGACGATGCGCTCATCGTGCCGTTCGATGTTCGGGATGGTGACACGCACCATGCGTCCCGAGTCGAGCCGCACCAGGTAGACCGACATGTCGCCCATGTAGGCGATCTCCTTGACGATGCCGCGGGCGCGGTTCTCGCTGCCCTCGGGCGCCGTACGGGTCATCTCGATCTTCTCGGGACGGATGGCCACCGAAACCTTGGCGTCGGGCGCGGCGCTGATGCCGTGGCTGACGTAGACCGTCGCCTCGAGCTCGGGGCAGCGGATCCGCACGTGCCCGGGCTCGTCCTCGGAGAGCTGTCCGTCGAACATGTTGACCGAGCCGATGAAATCGGCGACGAAGCGCGAGCTCGGGAACTCGTAGATCTCCGTGGGCGTACCCACCTGCACGATCTGCCCCTTGTTCATGACGCCGATCCGCGAGGCGAGCGTCATGGCCTCTTCCTGGTCGTGCGTGACGACCACGAAGGTGACGCCCAGCTGCTCCTGCAGGTTGATGAGCTCGAACTGGGTGTGCTCGCGCAGCTTCCTGTCGAGCGCGCCGAGCGGCTCGTCGAGCAGCAGCAGCTTCGGCCGCTTGACGAGGGCGCGCGCGAGCGCGACGCGCTGCCGTTGGCCGCCCGAGAGCTGGTGTGGCTTGCGCCGACCGTACTCGCCGAGCTTGACGATCTCGAGCATCTCGCCGACCCGACGGTCGATCTCGGCGCGCGCGAGGCCTTCCTGTTCCAACCCGAAGGCCACGTTCGCCGCCACGGTCATGTGCGGGAACAAGGCGTAGGACTGGAACATCATGTTGACCGGCCGCTCGTAGGGCGGGATGTCCGCCATGTCCTGGCCGTCGATGAGGATGCGCCCCGAGGTCGGCGACTCGAAGCCCGCCAACATGCGCAACAGCGTGGTCTTGCCACATCCCGAGCCGCCGAGCAGGCAGAAGATCTCGCCCTTGTAGATGTTGAGCGAGACGTGGTCGACGGCCGTGAAGTCGCCGAAGCGCTTGGTCACGCCCTCGATGCGGACATATTCATTGGAGCGATCGATGGTCTTCTCGGCCATGGCGGACCCTCGTTCGGTACAGGACCCCCGAAGCGAAGCGGCCACCCGAAGGTGGCCGCTGCGCCCGGGGAGAGGATCACTTGCCGGTCTTGACCGTGGTCCAGGACCGGTTGAGCAAGCGCGAGAACTCCGGCGACTCCGGCATGTCCGGCACCAGCTTCGCCATCAGGTCGACGGGCGGGTAGACGTTCGGGTTGCCCGTGACCTCGGCATCGATCAGCGGCGTCGAGGCCTTGTTGGCGTTCGCGTAGCTGATGTACGAGCTGTTCTTGGCCGCCACCTCGGGACGCAGCAGGTAATCGATGAAGAGGTGCGCGTTCTTGGGGTGCTTGGCATCCTTGGGGATCGCCAGCTGGTCGAAGAACATCACCGCACCCTCCTTCGGGATGCGGTAGTCGACCTCGACGCCGTTGTTGGCGTCGGCGGCGCGGGTCTTGGCCTGCAGCACATCACCCGACCAACCGAGCGCGAGACAGATCTCGCCGTTGGCGAGCTGCTCGATGTACGCCGAGGAATGGAAGTTCTTGATGTAGGGGCGCACGGCCTTCAGCACGGCCTCCGCCGCAGCGAGGTCCTCGGGCTTCTCGCTGTTGGCGTCCTTGCCGAGGTAGATGAGCACGGTGCCGATGACCTCGCTCGGGGCATCGAGGATGCTCACGCCGCAGTCGGCGAACTTGGAGACCACCTTCGGGTCGTAGAACATCGCGAAGCTGTCCACCGGCGCGTCCTTCATGCGCTCGGCGATCTTCTTGGTGTTGTAGCCGACGCCCGAAGTGCCCCACATGTAATTGACCGAGTGCTCGTTGCCCGCGTCGAAGGCCTCGAGGCGCTTGGCGATGTCCGGATCGACGTTGGCGAGGTTCGGCAACTGCGACTTGTCGAGCTTCTGGTGCACGCCCGCCTTGATCTGGCGGTACATGAACGAGGCCGACGGCACGACGATGTCGTAGCCCGTGTTGCCCGCGAGCAGCTTCGTCTCGAGCATCTCGTTGGAATCGAAGACGTCGTACTGGACCTTGATGCCCGTCTCCTTCGTGAAGTCCTCGATCACGCTGGGATCGATGTAATCGGACCAGTTGTAGAAGTTGAGGATCTTCTCTTCGGCGGCGGCCGACGCCGCCGCATCGCCCTTCGGCGCCTCGGCAGGTTTGCTGCAGGCGGACAGCAGCAGCGTGATGGACAGGGCCGTGAGGCCCGTGCGGGCGATGGTGTTCATGCTGGTGGGGACTCCCTCGGAAATGGCGGTGCGGCGACGATGCGCGCCTTCGCTTTTATAGCGCAGCCGGGTCCCGGACGAAAGACGGCTGCGCGGTCCCCGCACGATCACGCCCGGCGCGATCCCGCCCGACGCGGTCAGGCCAGACCGTCGCGGCGCAGTTCGTGGTGCAACTGGTCGAGGGTCTGCACCGCTTTGGCCACCAGCTCGTCGATCTCGGCCGGGGTGATGACGAGCGGCGGTGCGGCGATCATGGTGTCCCAGACCGCCCGCATCACGAGCCCGTTCCTGACCGACAGGTCCCGGCAGCGGGTGCCGACGGTGCCGCGCTCGGGGAAAAAGGCCCGCGAGGGCTTGCGGGGGACGAGTTCGAGGGCGCCGAAGAGGCCGAGCGTACGGGCCTCCCCCACCAACGGGTGGTCCCCGAGCTCCCGCCAGCGTGCCGCCCAATAGGGGGCGATCTCGGTCCGGACACGCTCCACGATCCGCTCGCGCTCCATGATCTCGAGGTTGGCATTGGCGACCGCCGCGGCCACCGGGTGGCCCGAGTAGGTGAAGCCGTGGAAGAACTCCCCGCCCTCCCCGACCAGCACCTCGGCCACGCGATCGGCGACCATCAGCGCGCCGAGCGGCTGGTAGCCTGAGGTGATGGCCTTGGCGAGGGTCATGAAGTCGGGGCGGGTGCCGTAGTGCTCACAGCCGAACCAATCGCCCGTGCGCCCGAAGCCGCAGATGACCTCGTCCGAGGCGAAGAGGATGCCGTAGCGGTCGATGATGCGCTGCACCTCAGGCCAATAGGTGCGTGGCGGGATGATGACCCCGCCCGCGCCCTGCACCGGCTCGCCGATGAAGGCCGCGACCTTGTCGGGGCCGATCTCGAGGATCTTCTGTTCGAGTTCACGCGCGGCCTTGAGGCCGAATTCGTCCGGGTCGAGCTCGCCGCCGCACTCGAACCAGTACGGCTGGCCGATGTGCACGATGCCGGGGATGGGCAAGCCGCCCTGCGAGTGCATGGCCTTCATGCCGCC
>Ga0208596_1000156_pt1 | contig 22200 bp, 17 predicted proteins | sample LakMenEpi12Jul11_FD_150686 | JGI IMG/M metagenome (GOLD analysis project Ga0208596, IMG submission 150686) | Freshwater microbial communities from Lake Mendota, WI - 12JUL2011 deep hole epilimnion (SPAdes) | ecosystem: Environmental > Aquatic > Freshwater > Lake > Epilimnion/Euphotic zone ...
ATTAGATATTTCCAGTCAAACTCAATTACATTCCAACCAGTAATAAATGGAAGTTTAGGCAGAATTCTGTGAAAGAAAGTTGACATTAAGTCTTCTTCTTTCTCAAAGAACATATATTTAATAGTAAAGACTTGACCTTGAGCACTTAAATATTCATTGATTTCTGCTTCCATTTTAGAAATGGCTTCATTATCAAGTTTTTTCATGGTTGATAGGATATACGTCACATTATCTGGACCACAAAATGAAATTAAGTTTACTGGCATGGCAGCCTTAGCTGGATCAGGGAACTCGTTTGAAGTTAACTGAATCTCGATATCGAGAAAGTATTTCTTGGGATTATGATCAGAATAGATTTGAGCAAGTTCTTCTTCAGAAAAACGGGTTTGAATAAGCTCTTCGATTCTGAATCGGCTAAGCCATTTACTTTTACTTTTGTCAACAAATTTATTATCCCAATTTCGATATTCTGATGGACGACCTGTCAATTTCCAATTGAATTGATCTGCATCGTGGATATGCTTTACTGCATATGCAACATTACCTGCTTCATCATAATATGAAACTACTAATTTAGAATCGTCTTGCTTGAATTCTGAGCTTATTATCATTTTTATCTTACTTTGGGTTAATATACTAATTAATTTGTTCCAGTGGAACCAAATCCGCCAGAACCTCTTTCTGACTGAGCTGGAAATACTTCTTCTTCACTTTGGCATTCAATTAATTTGGCTTTAATAATTGGAGTAAGAATAAACTGAACTATTTTATCCCCTGGCGAAATTAATTGATCGGTTGTTCCACAATTATAGTGGTGAAGGTGAATCTCTCCTTGGTAATCGCAATCTACTACTTGGGCGCCGACCTGGAGTCTCCTTTTTGTAGCAACTCCGCTTTTATTAAATGCGATAAGGGCTGTATGCAGAGGAAGCCTTGCTCGAATGCCGCTTGGGATTAAAACCGATTCCCCCGGTTCAAGAAAAACTGATTCAAAATCATTTGGAACAAAAAAGTCAATTCCGGCTGATCCTGGAGTTCCATATTCGGGAGTTTTTACGTCACCGATCTTAATAAATCTAATTAATTCTCCTCTAGATAGAGGTTTTGGAGTTCTTTTCATTGCATTCATGTTGAGTAATTGGATTTTTAGTAGAATCTTATACTGTCTTAGATATACTAAGATCTTTACGATGATAAATAATGATAGCAAAGGACAATCTAGACCAAAATCATGAGTCCTAAGTTAAATAAATAACTTAAAAATAGTAGGACCGAAATGGCACAAAAATTAAATCTCAATCGCTTTAAATCAAGTGGCGTCTACACAGTCGAAATCGATGAGAGTCAAAACGTTGCATTACCTCTAGGAACTGGCCGATTAGTTATCGGATCTAGCAAAAGAGGACCAATTAATACCGTTGTGGCTTTAAGCGACTTAAACAGTGCGCTAGCAGTTTATGGTGAAAGAGACACTAAACTTGAAAGCAAGGGCAGTTATTTCCATAGAACACTTGAAGTAGCGCTAAGAAAGGGCCCAGTTTATGCTTTGAACGTATTGCCAACTGACGATACATTAGACAAAGTAACATTTGCAACATTTAACACTGAATCTGCATCATTCAATTCAGATTTTACTGCATCTGCATTCGAGCAACCACTTTCTAGCTTCTTTAACACACAGAAATTATGGTATGCTGACGAAGACCAGTTCAACAGAACTAAAAATAACGCGTTGAGTTCAGAAGATGACAATAAGATTTTTTCTATTGTTAACTTAGGAAAGCGCCCAGTTACAGTTTGGGCAAAGCTAGCTGATGTTGCTGGATATGACGTAACCGTTAAAGAATATTATAAAATTACCGGAGGTGATAAAGTAACTATTCCTAGTTATCTTCACCCAGATGATATTGTTGCTGACTACTTAATCGAGTTGATTGCAGTAGAAGGTGATTGGACTGATAACGTAAGATTAGCAAACGACCCAGTTTATAAAACTTACTTCAATGAAAGAGGTATTATCATGTCTAAAATTAACGGATTCTTAAACTTAAGAGAAGTTAAGAATATCGCAAGAGTAAATGGTTCAATTATTCCTCAGTTTAAAGATGCATCTGGTGCAGACATTTCAATTGATAGAGTATTCAATAGATTATTCTCTCAAACTGAATTATTTTGCGCGCTAGATGAAAACAAAATTGAATTAATCGATCTTGAAACTGCATTCGCAAATGCTTCAATGGATTCTCACAGAATTGATTTAGCTGGACATGGTTACATGGATCTTATTGCAGCAGATTTCCAAGATTACTTTATCGATAATGGTTTTACCGGAGATTACACAGACGCTAATGCTAAATTAGATGTACTTGGTTATAAAGCTCCTGTTAAAAATACAGCTGTATTTGAAGTTACAACTGGAGCAAGTGATTCTTGTAGAGTGGTAACTGAATCGGGTAATGAAATTATTATTGCACGTGAAGGTAGTCAACTTTATAAAGCATGGTATGATGGTTTTATTGTAACTGGTAATGGATTTATTACTACGCAAAATGGAACAACTGCCTCTAAGTATATTAAAGTTGAGCCAGGTTATACTGAAGTAGTTAACTTAGTTACTAAAAGCTATATCAAAATTAAATGTTATGATAACGTTGCTTTAACTAACCAAAGTGCAACTATCCCAGTAATTACAGTAGTAGATACGTTTGTTAAAATCTCTCTTGATATACATGGAACAGCATCAACTACGAAAGTATTTGATTTTGCAACTGAACTTACTGCAAATAACTCTGGTTCTGAAATTACAACAACTAAAACTGCTCTTAATAAAATTGAGATGAAGGTTCTTAGTTCAACTTCAGTAACAGTAGGAAATGCTTCCCCTGTCGTAACTGCAAGCAATGCTTCTTACTTAGCTGATGTTGCAGAATTTGTAAAGCCTAATCACTATGTTAGAGCTAAAGCAAATGGTGCAAGTCGTTCAAGATTCTTAAAGATTGTTTCAGTTGCTGGAACAGACGAAATTACAACAACTGCAGTCGTTACACCAGCTGTACCGGCAGTTAATGAAAGTGGAATCGCAGTAGATGCATTTATTGCAGCTGCCGCTAGTATTACTCTAAGTGCAGCAAACGCAAACATTATTATTGGATGCGCAATTTCTGGTACTGGTATTGCACCAAATACTACTGTAACAAATAAAGTAGGTTTAGTATTAACTCTATCTACACCAACTACAGGAGTTAGCGGTGGAACTTACACGTTTACAAAAGCTTTAGTTCCAGCATTTACTACAACTACTGCAAAAACATATAAGAAATTCGTAGTTACAACTTTAGTACCTAGTGATGCAACAATTATTGGAATTGATATTGATACAAATATAATTTTCCACAAAGGAATTAGAAATTATATCGGTTCATCTAAAGGTGTTAAATTAAGCGGATTTACAATGAGAGATGCTCAACTTCCTAATGGAACAGCATCACGTCAAGCAGATATCTTAGGATGGTTATATGAAAATACAAATATTGCAAGTACTTTAGCAGAAGGTCAAGCTGTAGATTTCAGATACATCATTGATACTTACGAAGGAGAAATCTCTGGTTCATCTAAATATTATTTAGCAAAAATTGCTGCAGATAACGGTCAGTGTTTAGCAATCCTAAATGCACCATCTTACAGACAATTAGAACTTTCAGTTGAGCCTTCATTCTCTGATATGACTACAAAATTAGTTTCAGCTAAGCACATTGCAGATGGTGGTAATTTGGATCTTAATCCAACTACAACTCTTAAATTTGTAGACGAAGAAGTTAATGGAGTTCCAATGGCATCTTATGCTGCATACTTTATGCCTAACTTAATTGTAAATGATAACGGTAGAAACAAATCAGTTCCGCCTGCAGCTTATGTTGCAAATGCATTTATGAATAAGTTTGAAGCTGGAAGACCATTCTCAATTGTAGCAGGTAAAAATGGTATCTTAGGAGATCCAGAAATTGTTAACGTTGAATATGAATTATCTCAAGAAGATAGAGATTACTTAGAGCCAGCTGGTTATAACTTAATCGTTCGTCGTAGAGGTTTTGGTATCATGGTATTTACAAATAATACTGCATATCAAAAAATTAATTCAGCTCTTAACAATACTCACGTTAGAGAAGCTCTTTCAACAATTGAAAAAGATATCGAAAGAATCCTATTCAACTTCTTGTTTGACTTTAATGACGAAATCACTCGTTTAAGAATTAAAACTCTAGTAGAAGGTTACTTAGAAAGAGCTAAAAATGCACAAGGTATTGCAAGTTACACAGTAGTATTCGATTCGACTAATAACGGTCCAGAGGTACTATCTGCAAACTCAGCAATTATCGATGTATTCTTAGATTTTCCAAGAGGTATTCACAAATTCATCAACCGTATTACAATTACAAGAGTTGGTGGAGGTCTTGCCTCAGAAGCAACTGGATTTATTCCTTCATTCTAATAAGAAGACTCTTTATAAACAAGAAAAGCCGCGTAAAGCGGCTTTTTTTATGAAATTAGATTAGATATTATCTTTCCCCTGGTTCAAGAAAAGTTGGAACCGAATCTGTTACAATTTTAGCAATAACTTCATGCGCAAGAACTACTAAATAGTTTTCGCCATTCCATTGCATATCAATTCCAGCATGGCGCTGATAGATTACTTTATCGCCTGGTTCCAATGGAATAGGTCTTTCCATTCCGCCGCCTACTGAAATTACAGTTCCACTATTGGAACGCTTTCTAGTATCAGGCGGAAGAATTATACCAGTTTCAGTTTTTTTATTTTGTTCATCGGGTTGAATAACAACTCGATCGTAAATTGGGATTATTGGTGAATTCATTTTGTAGAATGATATTTTTTAAATGAGTTAATGTCAAATCTCTTTATAGAGTTAAAGTCAAACGACTCTCGGATTGAACCAGAGAGCTTCGCAGGGACATGATCTATTGAAAGACATATGATCTTAATATTAAAGTCTAAGGTCTTTCTGAATTGATCCTGTAGCTCTTGGGTAGTTAATTTAAGTTCCTTTGTACTAGCTTCAACAATCATATCCTTTACATAAGGATCATTGGTTCTTAGTTTATGAACAAGGATCGACCAATCCCCTTCATTTTCTTTAAGTTTAGAAATTACAGCTTCAATCTTAGACTTTGTCATCTTTGGATGGACTCTAGGAATTGCATCAGATGGATCGCCACCTAATACCTTTAACATAAGTTCCTCTGCTGGATCTACTTCATATTTAACAAAATCTCTTTGAGTAAATTCTCTAAGAAGTTCGTCAATATTAGAATTATCAACAGCTGACTCAAAATTAAAAATATCAATTGTGGCTTCTTCTTGCTTCTTGTGCGCAACAAACACTCTTTTATTTTTAGTCATCATTTTTGGTGTAACTAATATAACTGAGCGCTTACCGCTTTCTAGCAATTGAATTAAATCCTTATCTACTGACCAAATACAAATGTCACCTTCAAAATTATCAACGATATGTGCAATTAAATCATCGCCTTCTGCTCCAAGTATTCTAGAAGACGCTGCTCCCATTTCCTTTAGATCCGATAGTATCTCATTTTGAAATAATTCAAAGAAAAGATAGATTTTATCGTCGTATTTTCGATTACCTTTGTATTCAAATTGATCGTCTTTTCTGTCCTCTTCTGTAATAAAGAATTGTTTGATATATTCTTTTCTCCAGCTCTTTGAGTCAAAAACGAAAAAAACAGCTCCAGCGCTTCCCTTGAACGGAGAAACAATGGAGCTGAAGTAGTTGATAACAAAATTTCTAAATGTTACAGCAGCTTGCTGTTTTAGCATAAACTTGCTGTCATCCAATAAGTCATTGACAAAGTACTTTTCACCGATTCTTTTGTCTTTTTGTAACATGTTTTTGACAATAGAAGCGGATACGTTAAGAAAAGCATTTCCATCAATTACTATATTCATTATTTAGCTTTTTTAGCAGTAGTTTTTGCTTTCTTAGGAGCTTCCTCTTCTGCAGGTTGTTCATTTTGAGAAGCAGATGGAGTTATCTTACGAATTGCTTTTGCAATAAGTTCAGCCTCATCCAAATTATATGCTCCCTTAAGTTGTCCATGATTTGCTGCTGAGATTAACACGATTAGTGCATGCTCAGGAGACAAATTTTCCAAAAACTTATCATAATCTGCTTTATCTGTGTAAGAAATAGTAGACAATAAGTACGTTTTTTGTAGATCCGGTTGAGGAGTTTCCTCAGTATTTACTTGTTCTTGTGACATGTATTTAAATTATTTTAAGATTAAAGATCTGCCAATAAGTCATCAAAGTCATTAGATGGAGCAGATTTCGCTGGAGCAACTGGTGCTGGAGCTGAATCAAACTCGTCAAATGCATTATTTGAAATTGGTTTAGATGGTGCAGCAAAGTCTAGATCATCTGCAACTACTCGATTTACAGGTTGAGCAGATTTAATTGCTGAGAAATAAGGTTTAATTTTCTCATCTCTTGTGTTTGCTAAAACTGCATCAAGAATAGATTTGTGAGGAATAATTGCCTTAATAAATTCAGCAACTTTTTCATAATCTGAGTCAGACCATTCTTTGTAGAAGTATTGACCTAGATCTGGAGAATTTTTCTCCAAGAATCCTTTTACGTAGGTTTGAACTTTTTCTTCTCCATTTACTGGAAGTTCGCGACCGTCATCTAATTTAAGGATTAGCGGGCTTGTTTCTGACATAAATTTAGAAGAAGAATAATCTCTCCAGCTCTTAGTTTTACGCTTTACTACAAGTACCATGTCTTTTCCTTCTAACATTGAGTAAGGATTGATTTTCTTGATGTTCATCAATTCTGCTTCTGGACTCAATTCTTGCTGGATCAAATTATCGATGTTGTAGCCAAAGCTATACACTTTAATTTTTCCTTCAAGCTGTGGAAACTGAGGGTCTTTCTTAATGTAAACAAGAGAGTAGTAATTGTAAGCTCTCATGAAATTCTTTTGAATCTCTTTTACAATTTCTGGTTCTTCATTTGCTAATTTACGAAGCTCTAGATCAAGAGTCCATAAGATTGAAGATTTTCCTAATGAAGAAGGGCAATCGATTGTAAATCTTTCACCAGTCAAAGGGTTTGTCATTCGAGCATAGTACTTTTTGTACTTACTCTTAGCTGGATCCCCGATCCAAGGAATAAATCTGATTACTGAACGGTAAACTCCATTTTGAGCTTGATCTGGTCCAGGATTGTAGAGGTTTTCGTCTACTTTGCGTGCGGTGCCTGCTTTAGGGGCGGTAAAGTCGTCGGTGTTTAAATTGAATAAATCCATTGTTACTTTGGTTTTTTAAGTTTATTATAGATATTTTACCCAATAAACTGCCAAAGTTTTACTCAAATTTGATATTATGTTGGATTGCCCAATTTTTCCAGGTGTTGAGAACAATATTGATTTGGTCCTGGGTAATAAATCCTAGTTCTAGGAATGGGGTTAAGTATTCAATTGCGCATTCTTTAACGGTTTGGCCAGAGTGCTGAGCTTCTTCAGCGAGCCCTCTAACTTGCGCAGGTATTTCATCGCTTAATATAAAATAACGATAATCTGACTTTGCAGATTCTCTAGTAATTGGTCTAGGTATTTTAACTTTATGTTCCGCTGAGAAATTCGGACCTCTTTGAACAATATGTTCAATTTCATGTCTAACTACATCGAGTAGTCTAGACTTTAGTTTTTGTGAATCTATTTGAGTTGGATCAACTGCAACTGAAATTTCAATTTCTGCGCCATCTTCTGAATCTCCACCAAAAGAGTCTCCATCTATTGCATGGCCAAATCTTTCAAATTTTAAAACTTCAGATGGAATATTCTTAAAATATAAATCCCTTGCTCCAAACAGAGTGTCAGTAATTTTGATATTAACCTTTAAATCAAAATAGAGAGGTTTAGTGTATTCTAATGCAAAAGAACGATATCTTCCGACTTTTCCGGCGCTTTGCTGAATTAGTCGAATGATATCGTTTGTTACATTTTGAGAAATTTCACTAAGTTCCATTATGCTAAAAATATCAAATTAATATCTTTTGTTGTTGGTTCTCCGTCTTTTGTAAAATCTACATCAATTACAGTTTGAGGTCTTCCAAATTCATTGGCTTGAACAGCTGCTGTAAATTTCTTATGAGCATCTTTAATTTCAACGTCTTTACCGTTTAAGTAATCCAAAATATCTTGTGAAGAATCTTTTGCATTCTTTTCAATCCATTCTTTAACTCGGTCCATGTCTAAAACATATTCATTATATTGTTTAGTTACCATGTCACCAGGTCGATCTGCTGTACCAATTGGATTGGATATTAAAATTGCTCTAATTTGAGACTTTTCACCTGGGGCGGCTGGTGCAGCGGCTTCACCGCCGACTGCTGCCATTGGATCTGCTGCAAGAGGATCATCTTGTTCATTTAACCAGGAAGTAAAGTTCTTAAGCATAATAATTAGGTCTTTATTCTATTTATTAAGAAGAGCAGGCAATGCAATCGTCTGGATTATCAAGCGAACAAACTAGATCACTTTGGATTTGTTCAGTAGATAGAGTTGACTGCTTTAGTGCAGCAGAGTCTACTCCAAGACCAGCAATAGCATCAACCGCAGATTCTGTTCTTAAATAATACATACCAGTCTTAAGGCCTTTTCTCCAAGAGTGAAAATGAGCAGAAGTTAATTTTGCAGCATTTGCATCCTTAATAAAAAGGTTAAGTGATTGAGATTGACAAATAAATTTACCACGGTCAGCTGACATATCAATTACTTCTCTTTGCTTTAATTCCCATACAGTTTTATAGATTTCTCTAATTTCAACTGGAATTTCTGCAATATTTTGAATTGATCCCTTTTCAGTGATAATTTTATTTTTTAAATTATCTGACCATAGGTCTAACTCAACTAGGTCTCGTACTAGATGTTTGTTAACAATAACAAATTCTCCAGAAAGGGTTCTTCTAGTATACAAGTTTGAGGTAAATGCTTCAAACGCTTCATTATTACCCATGATTTGAGCAGTGGATGCAGTCGGCATTGGAGCTAACAATAAAGAATTGCGAGCACCAGTTTTCATAACTTGTTTTCTAAGTGCTGACCAATCCCATCTGCCTGAAAGCTGAGAATCTTCGAAGCCCCAAAGATTAAATTGGAATTTACCTTCACTTAATGGGCTTCCTTCAAATGATTCATATGCTCCAAGTTTTTTAGCAAGATCTGCTGAAGCTTTCATTGACGCAAAATAAATTGTTTCAAAAATATCTTCATTTAATTTCTTAGCTTCATCTGATGTAAAGGGTAAACCTAAAATTGCAAACGTATCTGCCATTCCCTGAATACCTATTCCAATTGGACGATGCTTCATATTAGAAGCTTTAGTCTCTGGAGTTGGATAGAAATTAATATCAATTACTTTGTTAAGATTTAGGGTAGTTTGATATGTAACATCGTATAGTGCTTGGTGATCGTACTCTGCATGGGCTCTACGCTGTTTTAAAGATCTTTTTTCTGGAAACTTAATAAATTGATTAACTGCAATTGAAGCTAAGTTACAAACAGCTTGTTCATCTTTACTTGTGTATTCCATAATCTCTGTACATAAGTTAGAAGACTTAATTGTACCTAGATTTTTTTGGTTAGATTTCTCATTTGCTGCATCTTTATAAAGAATATAAGGTGTGCCTGTTTCAATTTGAGATTCTAATACCTTTTGCCAAAGAGCTCTTGCTTTTATTGTACGGCGACCCTTTCCTTCTCTTTCAAGTCTTTCGTAATTATCTCTAAATTCTTGACCGTGCATTTCCCAAAGTTCAACACCAATTTCGGCTGGACAAAATAGAGTCCAATCTGCGTCAGCTTCAACTCTTTCCATAAATAAATCTGGAGTCCATAGTGCTAAGAAAAGATCTCTAGCACGGCGCTCTTCTTTACCATGGTTTTTACGAAGATCTAACCAATCCTCAACATCAGCATGCCAAGGTTCAAGATAAATTGCAAATGAACCTTTACGCTTTCCACCACCTTGATCAACATATCTGGCGGTTTCGTTAAATACTTTAAGCATTGGAACAATTCCATTGGAAGTACCGTTTGTTCCTTTAATATAAGAACCGGTTGCTCTAACATTATGAATCGCTAATCCAATACCGCCTGCATTTTGTGAAATTGCTGCAACATCAGAAAGAGTTTTATAAATTCCTTGAATAGAATCTTCCTGCATAGTTAACAAGAAACAAGAAGATAATTGAGGTCTTTTTGTTCCAGCATTAAATAGGGTAGGAGTCGCATGGGTCATTTTATGAGTAGATAATAACTCATATGTCTTTAGAACATTTTGAATATCATCTCCCCAAATACCAACTGCAACTCTCATGTACATATGTTGAGGAGCTTCGGCAGTTTGACCATTAATCTTAAGTAGGTAACTCTTTTCTAGAGTCTTAAATCCAAAGTAATCAAAATTAAAATCTCTATCGTGTAAGATAGATTCATTTAAAATATCGGCGTGTTTACGAACTGCTTTAATTACATCGTCATTAATTAATCCAGCTGGAAGACCAGTTTTTGGATCAGTATATGAATATAAAGCCTCAATTACTTCTGAAAATTTCTTGCTAACGGTTTTGTGCAATCGGGTAATTGCAACCCTAGCCGCAAGATATGAATAATCTGGATGTACGTGATTTAAAGAAGCTGAAGTTTCAGCAGCTAAATTATCCAGTTCAACTGTAGTAATTCCATCATAGATACCAGCTACAACTTTAGTTGCAACTTCTAGGGCATCTACGAAATCTAAATTTAAACCGTATGTTTGTTTTTTAATACGGTTGGTGATCTTATCTAGTTTTAGTGTCTCTAACGAGCCATCTCTTTTTGTAACCTTCATTTTTTTGTGTCTCTATTTTTTAAAAATCTTCATCGGTAGAAAAATCTTGCACAATTGCAGATTTTACGCCGGCCTTTTGGTATTCACCAACTCTTTTTTCAAAGAAGTTAGTTTTTCCTTTAAGTGCAATATTAGTCATAAAGTCAAATGGATTTTGAACATTAAACTCTTTACTGCAACCTAAGTCAAGAAGCAATCTATCAGTAACAAATTCTAGATACTGCTTCATTAGATCAGCATTCATACCGATGAGTCTAACTGGAAGAGACTCAGTAATGAATTCTTTTTCGATTTCCAAAGCAGAAAGAATAATTTCTTTAATTTTTGCTTCAGAAACTTTATTTACAATATGATTATTATGTAAGTGTACGGCAAAGTCTGTATGCATACCTTCGTCTCTTGAAATAAGCTCGTTTGAGAAGCTTAGACCTGGCATCAGACCACGTTTCTTTAACCAAAAGATTGAACAAAACGAACCAGAAAAGAAAATACCTTCGACTGCGGCAAATGCAATTAGGCGTTCTGCAAAAGAATCGCTCTTAATCCATTTTAGCGCCCATTGAGCCTTTTTCTTAACAGCATCGATTGTATCAATTGCGTTAAATAATTTTGCTTTTTCTTCTTCATCATTAATATACGTATCAATAAGAAGAGAATATGTTTCAGAATGGATATTTTCCATCATAATTTGAAAACCATAGAAAAATTTAGCTTCAGGGTATTGTACCTCTCTCACAAAATTCTCAGCCAAGTTCTCATTTACAATACCGTCAGATGCGGCAAAGAAAGCTAAAACATTTTTAATAAAATAACGCTCTTCGTCGTTAAGTTTAGTTCTCCAGTCAGTTAGATCCGCGGCTAAGTCAATTTCTTCTGCTGTCCAGAAAGACGCTTCAGACTTTTTGTAGAAGTCCCAAAGGTCATGGTGCTGGATAGGGAAGATGACAAACCTGTTCGGATTCTCAGTTAGAATCGGTTCCATTTTTTTTAATTTAATTTTTTAAAGGTGAATAAAGTTTGACTCTGTTGGGCTTTAAAAATGGATGTTGATTTGTGATAAGCTGCGCTGTTCTCTGTAATTTGACGTGCTTTCAACGTAACATCTGGTGTAATTTTGCCGTGTGTCATATAAAGATATTTATCTTAATATACTTAATTACCTAGTATCTCGAACCCTAAATTTTGCTTCAAAACATCAACTTTTTGAATTAATACTTGGCCTTCGGCTGAACGGCCTTGCATTACTTGAGATGAAACTGAAACAGAGATGGTTTGTTCATCAGGTAGAGTCATTTTCATAGAACCCTTTTCATAAGAGTACTCTAGAGTTTGACCCTCGATGCCATCTTTAAGGCTTTGCCAGCTTTTCTTAACTGGATCGATTGATTCCGGATTTACTGTAAGTATAATTCGATAATCTCCTTTCTTCTGTACAACGTCTTTAACCCAGAAGTCAATTTGATCGCCTGAACGTAAACCTTTACTAAATTCTCTAAAGGCTGCGTCATTTTCAAAATCTGACTTGTGTATAAGTCCTGTATAGTAGTTTTGGAATTCAACAAAGACTCCAAAATCGTATGGATTATTGGTAAGAGTCCCTGTATATTTCTGACCAAATGAAAGATCAGATACTTTTTGAGGAAGAGTTTCCTTAATGTATTTCTTGTATGAAACGATGAATAAGTTATTAACTGAATCAAAGTTTTCAACCATAACTGGAATTTCTTTGTGCAAGTATTCAGAGAAGTCTCTAATTACGTTAGCTGCAGCATGTGATCCTGGAAGGAAACATTTGATTTGGTTTTTATAGATTGCAAGGTAACCACCTTTAATAAGTTCAACCACTTTAACGTAGAACCACTTATTATTTTTAGCAAAGTATTCAACGTCTTCTCTAAGGGTAAGAGCCGCACAACGTTTTTCTGAACCTAGAATCTCGCTCATATTTGATTTATAGATCATAACTTTGTATTTACGATCTTTATCTTCATTTAAAAGACTTAACGAAGGTTCTTGTGAAAATTCTCTAAATGGAACAAAGATACTTGTCATAGTTGACGCATCTTCCATTTCTACCATTGACATTGCAAAGTCAATTTTCTTAATGCTAACAGTTCTAATTTCTCCTACTGGAATATCTTTATTTCCAGCTGGCATTGGATGGCCTGCTTCAGAGCTAAAATAACGATCGTACATCTCTTGAGCGTACGGTTCTTTACAGAAAATTTTAACACCGGCTTTTTTATCAGCAGCAGTTAATTTAACAGCTTTGTTTACCTTTGCATTTCCTTGTGCAAAAATAAATTCAAGTTCTTCGTTGGTATAAGTCATATTTTTAAATTTGAATAATCTAAAATATTATACCGATAAAGTTACAGTAGTTTTAATTATGGGGTGGGAACATACACTGGGGTACCAATAAAATCTTGTCCCAAAATGGAGCCGGTTGCAGCTTTTGCTTTATGGGCCAGGTCATCTAAAAACATTACATAAAGAGGATTCTTCATGGTTAATCTATCCCAAGTTGGAAGATCGTCTTGGTTTAGAATAGGATGGACCCCTGCTCTTAAGATATTACCAAGACCTAATGACTGACCTGCTGCAATTGGTAAATACACTGCAATTTCTGGTAAATTTTTAGCAGCTTTATCTAAGGCTTTTAATATTTCAAGTTGAGCTAAAAGAATTAATTGGTTAACTGTTTTAATAAACATTGGGGTAGGTAGAGATCTTTCCAGTGCCTCTTTAATCATTTTATAAATCTTGAGAAAAGGATTTGTCATATCAAATAGAGAAGTAAACGCACCTTTAACACCTTTTAACAGGTTTATTAATTTAAATAGGGTTTGTAGTGGCTCAAGTAAAGTTTCAATTAATTCAACGATTGCTTTTTTAAGAGCAGATTTTATTCCTCTATATAGAGCAGAAATCCAAGCAGAGGATATTGCAGTAATTGGTAAATCACAAATTCTAATTGGAAGAAAACTTAATATTTTATCCATTAAGATTTGAATTCCGGCCTTTAACAAAGGTTTTATAATTGAATCTAAATTTAAACTTAGTTGAGGAACTCCTAATGTTCTAGGAAGAGGTCCTAATGGAATTCTTAATAGCGGTAAAAATGGCTTTAATATTCCTAATAGAAGTTGCAGAGCGGCTGCCCCATTTAATGGAATATCAATATCTGGTATATTCTTAGCAATAAGATTTGTGATAGATTGTATAACTTCTTTAGTTACGCTAAATACTTCTCCAAATATTGATTTAAGCAAATCTGTAGTTAGGGCATCAATCGCAGTATGTGCTAGTTGTCTAAACGACATAATAATTGCAAGTACAAGTGGATCTATAAATTGAGGAATATTTAATTCGCTTGGGCAGCACTTAGGTTTTACAATTTGTGTGAAATTACCTAATGCATCTTTAATTGGTTTAGTAAAGCCAGCGATAGATTGGCCTAGAATTTCAGCAAATCTCTTTCTTTTTCTAACCTCTGCATCGTATACGTATTTTTCAACAATTGCTCTATCCGTAGGTAGAGATCTTGGAGTTTCTTTACCTATACTTTTTTCGTAATTTTGAACGCGTTTTGCCTGCTTTGCATTATTTTTATCGTATTCAGCATTTCGATCATTAAATCTTTTGCGTTTTGCAATTTCAGCGTCAACTTTTCGTATAAATTCTGGAGATTTGGTATTAACCTTAACATTTTTACCTGAAAAAACATCACAAATTTGATCAACATAGCCTTTAGCTGTTTTCTTAAATGCGGTAACACTTTCAAGTTTAGATAAGTCAACGGTTACGGAAAGTTTATCAATTTCGGCATTCAAATCAAGATCTCGCATGGCTTTCCTGAATTTCTTGTTAAAGTTAATGGATTTAGCCTTTCCAAAATTTGTTCTTGACATATATTCCATAACAGAATCTATTAGTCCATCTAGCATAGCCTCAGGTTTAATAGATTTGCCCTTTTCCTTTGGAATAGTATAGGTCCCTAGTTTAATTTTATCTAAAAATTTATCCAGATCTAGTGAAAGTGATAATACCATTTCTTTACATGCAGCTGAGTTAACATCAGTATTAACGTTTGAAAACCCTGCTGGAACATTTGAATAAAGGTTGTTTGGATCACAGTTTAACCAAGCATCATCAAATGAATATGGAACTCCACTTAAAATAGCTTGTCTATTAGCAGCGGCCTCTTGTGCGCTCCTTAGTGCAATTGAAAAATTAGGTAATTCAAAATCTCCAAGTTCATCAATTTTAACGCAAATTGTTCGACTAATATTTTGAACAAATACTTTAAAATCAGTAAGAGCAGTTGCAGCAGTATCTAAAAAGTCTTCATCTCCAGTTTTCCAGCTTGGATTTTCTCCAAGTTTAAATGGAATATTAAATCCATTTGGCATTAATTTACCTGGGTCAGCTAATTCTAATAGTGCTTGTGCCTGCGCTGCAATTTTTGCAGCTTTTTGTAATTTAGCATTTACCATAATATTACCAAAAGTAATAGTCTTTGCGGCAGTTCCGCTAGGTTTTCCAATTGAAGTTTGGTTAATTCCAAGTGGAGCAACACTAGCTTCATCTATTGTATAACCAACTGGATCAAATTGACCTTGTAAAGCTCTAAAACTTAATAAGATAATCTTTTTACCATCTGGTCCAATATACATTACAATTGGAGATGGCACGATTCCGCATTGGATATACCAAATAACGAGTGTTCCAAATGGAAGATTTAAAGTTACAATATGAAACCAAATTTGTGGAAGTGGAATTCTAATTGGAACTGGTGTTGGGATAATTAATCCAACTGGCCAATACCTTAATGCAGGAAGCCGCATTATATCTGGGATTGGAAGTAGATTTAATTTATTTAGGTGTTTAGTGACTTCTTTCCAATAGCAGCCGCAAGTATAATCTGGGTTTGCTGCAGTTGGCGGAACTGTCATTGACTTATAACCAAGTGGATCCGCTCCAGGTTTAGGTAAAGCTTTACATGGACCTTGATCGGGTGGAACACAGCCAGTTGCAGCTAAAGACTTTGCTAAATCATCTGGATTTGGCGTATTGTCCTTTTTAATTTTAGCAATTCTAGTATCAATATCTTTTATTAAACCAAGAACCTCAGCTGAACTATTTTTAATTTTAGTTCTAATTTCACCACTATATGTAGATGGTTCAATTGTTACTCCATTTACAATAAGTTTTTCTGTAGGTTTGGTTGTTATTTCGCCTTTATTAACAAGTTCAAAAACCTGTTTTTTAGCAAGCGCGGCTAATTTTAAAAATTTTCCAGATGAAATTAAATTAGTTCTAAATTTAGTACGCTCTTCTTCAATTCGTTTTTCAATTTTAGGCTCAAGATTTTCATAAAACTGTTGGTACCTTTCGGTATTTTCAATATAAAACTGTTCTTCTCTGCCATCTGCTCTTTTTTCCTTAACTATTCCGTCTAGTTTCTCCTTAGTTAAATTTTTATCAACTTTAGCAGAATTTGTGGTTAAGCCTTTTTCTTGGAGTGTAAATAGTGCAAGAGGATCTTCAATTTTTTTGTAAAATTCCGCAAGAAGACCTTTAAATGGATAAAGATTATCAGTTGAGGATTTGTCAGAATATTTTTGAGAAGTAATATTAACCAGTTTTAAAGGTCTAGCCTGAAAAACTGTATTTTTAGTTTCGTATACTGAATCTTCTGGTAAAATCTTAACATTAACTTCAACTTGTTTGGTTTCAGCATTTCCTAATGCATCAACTTTACCCGTTTTTTGATTTTCTGAAGATTTAATGGTAAAACCGTCCTTTCCAGGTAGACTAATTGAAAATGTTGGATTTGCTGCGTTATATGCATAGGTAATTGGATCAGTGCTGCCAATACTTCCAATACCTATTGTTTTTTTACTAAAATAATCTTCGACCTGCTTTTTAATATCTTTATTTAGTTGGTCTATTGCGGAAATTGTAGTAGTGGTTGCTACTGCATTAAATTTATATGAATTGATTTCATACTTATTTAGAATTTGCGTAAAGCTGGTGGAAAGATTTGTATTTGGGGTGGTAAATCTTTGATCTAAGTCTTTAATCAATAAGTTAAAGAACTCTTCTCGAGTTTTATAGAAAAATTCAGCTGGAAATAATAGATCCTTAAGTTCTTGAAGTCTGGAAATTACATATTTTGCTTTGACTGCAGCTTTAAGTTTAGCATCATTTTTTTCCAATTCAGCATTTACTGCATCAATTGTCTTTTTTGCACAAGGATCTTCGGTAACAATATCAGAAATTTGCTCCTTTTGAGCAGCTTCTATTTGATCTGAGGTCGGTAGACACTCATCTAAAGCAGCAAGATCCCCTTCCGTAAAGAAGGGGTTCTCTTTTAGCTCACATCTAATTTGTTCAATAAGAATGTCGATTTCTGACAAAGCAAGTCTTCTTTTTTTTATTTAACGAAGACTTAGGCAAAATATAATTAAGCCTTAGTTTCTGTAGTTTTATCCTGAACCATTAAACATTCAGTAGTTAACATCATAGAGGCAATTGAAACTGCATTCTCTAGTGCAACTCTGGTAACTTTTACAGGATCGATAATACCAGATTCAATAAAATTACAATATTCTCTAGCTTTAACGTTATATTCTTTACCAAGATTCTTCATTTGCGCAAGAACTGCATCTGGAGACTCTCCGGCATTATTTAAGATTACTTGGAATGGCGCTAAGCAAGATTCCAATAGTATTGTACGGCCGAGTCTATGTTCAAAGTTTGGAGTAGCATCAATTGTTGGTCTAAGAGTTTCAGCAATTTTACAAAGAGCAACCCCTCCACCTACAACAATACCTTCTTCAACCGCTGCTCTGGTTGCACCAATTGCATCGTCAATACGATCTATTTTTTCACGCATTTCAATTTCAGAATGGGCTCCAACTTTAATAATTGCAACACCACCATCTAATCTAGCAAGACGCTCTTTAAGAATCAAAGTAGCAGATTCGTTTGTACTGTTTTCAATTTGAGCATTAATATCTGAAATACGTTCTTTAATTGATTCAGAATCGCCTTCTCCACCAATAATAGTAGTAGATTCGGCTGTAATAATAACTTTAGTTGCTGAACCTAACACCTCTGAAGCAATTGTTTCGCTTAGAGTATAACCTTCTCTTTCAGAGACTGTTTTTGCACCGGTTAGGATTGCAATATCATCAAGATTTTCTTTACGTAATTCACCAAAACCAGGAGCTCTTACTGCAGCTGCTTTAATTGTTCCGCGTAATTTATTAAGAACCATAGTATTTAGTGCATCACCATCTACGCTTTCTGAAATAACTAAAAGTGGGCGTCCTTTTTGATTTGAATATTCTAAAAATTGAACAATATCATTTAGGACAGAAACTTTACCGTCAACTAATAATACTAATGCATTTTCAAACTCAACTTGAGGTTTCTCATTAGAATTAATAAAATATGGTGATAAGTAACCGGATTTAAATTGCATTCCTTCTACAATATCAACATAAGTTTCAGCTGATTTACTTTGCTCAACTGTAATAATACCATCAAAACCAACTGCTTCCATGCATTTAGTAATTAACGAACCCATTGATTCGTCATTATTTGCTGAAATTGTGGCTACTTGATGGATATGGGTAAGATCTTTAACTGGAATCGCAGATTGAGATAGGGCCTCAACTACTTCAGATAAAGCAGAGTCCATTCCTCTTTTTAATTCAATTGGATTTGCTCCAGTTGCAACTGCTTTAAGTCCACGATTAAAAATTTCTTGAGTTAATACAGTTGCAGTGGTAGTTCCATCACCTGCTAATTGTGCAACTTTATGCGCAACTTGTTTTACCATTTGAGCACCAACGTCAGCAATATGGTCAGATAACTCAACCTCTCTAGCAACAGAAACCCCGTCTTTTGTAACAGCTAAGCCGCCGTCTCTTGCAATAACAACATTACGTCCACCAGGACCCATTGTTACTTTTACTGAATTTGCTAATGTATCAACTCCAACCTTAAGTCGGTTTCTTGCATCAGCATCAAAAATTATAGTCTTTGACATTTATCTTTTTAAATATTTTTATAGCGTATTTCTTGTTATACTCTCTTCTTCAAACAAGTTTAGTCCAGAGACCTTTAATATAATACGCCCGAGTGCAATAACATCTTCCATATTATATTGCGCTATTTCTTGAAGTCGACCTTCCCAAAATGCAGCTGGAACTTCTTCGCCTCTCATAGAGCCTTTTGGTGAAGGAATCCCTAAGACTCCACAAATAAGATCAAGTGAAGCGAAACCTTCTTGCCAAGCTCCAAATGACCAAACGTCCATTGTATCTTGCATTGGAATTTCCCAAGGTTTTTTGTTATGAAAGTGAAGTTCGTCTGGAATAGCCAACCCATTAATTAATAATCGCTTACATAGGTAAGGAACATCAAATCTTTTAATATTATGACCAACTAGTGTTCCTCCAGTTGAAAATATTTTAGAAATAGATTTTTGAGCCTTAATTAAAAGCTCTTCTTCATTTTCTCCTGAAATGGCTGCTACGGTAAAGGTAGGCTCGCCATCCTTATATGTAATACGACCAAAACTAATACAGACTATTCTACCGAACTCTGCTTGAAGAGCAGCTTTCTGTGTAAAAAGATCTTCATCGCTTAGGGTTTTATTATCTGGATATTTTTGTGAAAGAGTATCACGAAGGTATTCAGCTCGCTTATGCCACTGATTTTGTAGTGCGGGGCTCAAGGAACCAGCATCTTGGGTAGTCGTTGAGGTCTCAATATCAAAAAAGACCATCTTAGAAATTTGTTGAGGTGTAAACATTGCCTAATAATTTAGAAACAATATACTAAAGAGTCTTAAGTTTTGGTCAGATTGAGTCTCTAATTCTTTATTTTTAAAAAAATAAAGAGAATAGAGTCATTAATTATCAGTCTGATCTTCAGTCTGACACCCTCCCAAACCTTTCCCTTATTTTATAGCACTTTTGAAGAAGGTTTTAGAAACCTTTTATAAATTTTTCAGTAAAGTATTACAAATTACTTAACTATGCGTGACTATTATAGGATTTGACTTCTCTATTAACTTCCCAGCGGCTTGCATCAGTCATGATTTCAAGACCTTTAAATGGGTTGCTGTCACCAATACTAAATTAAGTAAATCTTACCTTCACTTCTTAGAAGGAATCAATTTAGAGTTTCCAGATATTCATATTGTTAACTTAGGCGAAAAGAACAATAAAGGGCTAAGTTATTCAGATACTGAAAGAAAGAAACTGCAAAATCAATTACTTTTAGTTAATACCTTAATTGATACTGTCCTAACTAAAGTTCCACAAAAGCCGATTATTGTTGGAATTGAAGGATTTGCTTATGGAGCAAAGGGTAATTCGCTTGTTGATATTGTTCAAACTACAGGAATTCTTAAAAAGACTATTACTGATAGATTACTTGATAATAACTTAGCAGGATTATTCATATTTTCTCCATCAGAATTAAAAAATGCAATAGGAGCAAAGGGTAATGCTAATAAATTTGATGTATTTAATCAATTTATAGAAGACCCTAAAATTGAGGCAGCTAAAGACTCTGCCCTAGCTCAATGCTTAAATAAATATAGTACAGAACTAGTCACTGCTTCTGAAATTAAATCACCATTTCCTGACCTAGTCGATTCTTATTTAAGTGTATTAAAAATTTACCAGGCCCTAAACTAATGGCAAGAATTAAAGACCCGAAGTACTATATTAATAATAAAGACTTCACAAATGAAATTATCCGCTGCAAACACGGTCTCTTAAATGAAGAAACAGGTTATCAGCACACAAAGGGAGAACTTTCTCCAAAAGCAATTGATTATTTTATCCTTTTAGCTAATCGAGCTATTCAAAAATTAAAGTTTCAAAATCCACTAGACCGAGAAGACTGTATTCAATCTGCTCTACTGGATCTTTTAAGATATTGGAGAAACTTTAATGAAGAAAAATCCAATAATGCATTCGCCTACTTTACCCAAATTGCAAAGAACGGTTACGCTAAAGAATACAAGAAGATTTATAAGCACATAGGAAAAGGCGAAAAGATTGTAACGATTTCCCTAAGCCATTCCGGAGAGAGCGAAATCTACACTATCTAACTTGCCAATTCCTGGCTAATAAATAACAAAAAGCCAAGTTGATGCAACTTTCTAATCTCATATTTTTTGATAAGTTTGGTGAAAACTATAACTTTCAGACCACTAAGTTTAATTCTGAGACTCAAAAGTCAGATGCTATCACCTGGTGGTATGGCCGAGAGTATATTAGTCCAATTTCAATTGGGTTATATGACAGCCGACAAATTTTTGCAGTCGAAAAAGACTCTACTAATTATAAGTTTCCAATATTAGCTCAAAACGAAAGAATTGTGTTTAAATGGGAAACTCTTGATTTAGACGGAGTGCAGCCCTTCTTTTTATATGTAGTTAAACAAGATATCACCGGAAATAGCGTTACCGAGTTACCTTATATTGAAAGGGTAAACCAAGTAACCCTTAATCATTCTGATTTTTCAAATGGTTCTAGCTCTCCATTAGATATCAACCTTCCATTACAGGTAAATATTGCCTTTTCTCCAGCTGAGGAAAAGATTTATCAACGTAAGTTATTAGCATATCACGAAATTTTATCCGGTAATACCGTTTCATCATCTGTTAAGATTTTAGAAATAGATTATTATGGAGAGGGTCTAGACGAGGATTCTAGATATAGACTATGGCTAAATAATTTTGGAATTTCTTTCCATCGAGACGACGCACAACTGTTAAAGGATTATGATATTAAAGAGGCTCTACCCGATTGGCAACAAATTGACCAAGCCAGAAAAGAGCTTTTAGTTAATCGTGATCAGGTTTTCCCATATGTTGGAACCTATAAAGGTTTAAGTAATTTTATAAATTTATTTGGTTATAAAGATACACTAGACGTTAAAGAGTTTTGGCAAAACGTTAACAATTCATCAGCTGCGCTTGATCAATTCGCGCTAGTTAACATTACAGATTTTTTAGACGATGGCAAAATCGATAACATGGTTTATGTTTCAAACGGAGGCGCTGTATTAGAGTCTGCTCAATTTAAAAAGACTTCATTTATTGCTCTTTGTTATCAATTTACCAAAGCTAGCAATAATTACGATGATGACGGCTTACCTGAAGTGATTGAAACTACTGATTTTACACCAGCTGAAATTTTCTATAAATTAGATGGATTAGCCAAAAAGATAAAAAGGGAA
>Ga0208596_1000157_pt1 | contig 22159 bp, 19 predicted proteins | sample LakMenEpi12Jul11_FD_150686 | JGI IMG/M metagenome (GOLD analysis project Ga0208596, IMG submission 150686) | Freshwater microbial communities from Lake Mendota, WI - 12JUL2011 deep hole epilimnion (SPAdes) | ecosystem: Environmental > Aquatic > Freshwater > Lake > Epilimnion/Euphotic zone ...
GGTGAGTTCGCGAGTGTCAAAGGTGCGTCGGGCGACATCTGTGAGATCGAGTGCGATAAATGATTGCGCCTTCAAATCTGTGATCGAGGTAGCAACATCGAGTGCGAACCCTGCAACTCGAGTGCGCCTGAGAGCGCGAAGATGTCCGCCGACGGCGAGTTCGTCACCGAGATCTCGGGCAATAGCCCGAATAAATGTTCCGGCAGAGCACGTCACATCGATATCGACCTCAGTGGTGCTCTCCAAATGTCTGATCGCTAGAATCTTGAGCGAGGTAATTGTGATTGTGCGAGGAGCAAGTTCGAAAACTTCACCTGCACGCACCCGATCGTAGGCTCGCTCTCCCCCAACTTTTACGGCAGAGACAGAAGATGGACGTTGAGAAATTGTGCCGATCATCGCCTGGAGAATTCGCGTGATCTCTCCATCATCTACTGTGCTGGCATCAGTTGATTTAATGATCTCGCCTTCATGATCATCGGTGATTGTTGATGCACCGAGAACTATCGTTGCTTCATATGTTTTATCGCCATCGGTGATGTACTGCAAGAGCCTGGTGCCATTGCCGAAACCCAAGACCAAGACACCTGTCGCCATCGGATCTAGGGTGCCCGCGTGACCAACTTTGCGAGTCCCGAGCGCCTTTCGACCCATTGCCACAACGTCATGGCTTGTCATCGCAGGCTCTTTATCAACTATCAGAAAGCCGTCACTCATCAGGTTTACGCTATTTTCAATCTTCAATAATGCGTGGTGCTTTATATGGATCTTCAGCAGTTGGCTTTGCTCCCATGCGAAGTTTCGCAACTTCAGCATCCAAAGCGTGTACACGATCGAGAAGTGAGTCCATTGCCTGTGCACTCTCTGGCAGACCGTCTTCAATGAACTCAATCGATGGCGTGATGCGTGTTTGTAAATCGCGACCAACGGCAGAACGAATGACGCCCTTGGCACTTTCTAGCGCAGCAGCTGTCGCCGAGCGTGCATCCTCATCACCAAGGACTGTGTAGAAGATTGAAGCGCTCTGCAGATCACCCGTTACTCGAGCATCGGTCACTGTGACGAAGCCCAGTCGCGGATCCTTGATTTTTGTCTCAAGGACCTGCGCGACCACGACTTTGATGCGATCAGAAACTTTCTGTGCGCGATGTGATTGACCCATTTCTAGACACGCTTCTTCTCGCGCATTTCAAAGACTTGGATCGTATCTCCGACCAACATCTCCTTAATATTTCCAACTCCGATACCGCACTCAAATCCTTCGCGGACTTCAGTGGCATCATCTTTAAATCGCTTTAGCGAATCGATGGTGAGGTCTGAAACGATGACTTCACCATTGCGAAGGAGACGAGCCTTAGCATTTCTGCGGATAACTCCATCAAGCACGACTGAACCTGCGATATTTCCAGCCTTCGAGGATTTGAAGATGTCGCGCACTTCTGCGTTACCAAGGATTGCTTCTTCGAACTCTGGCTTAAGAAGACCCTTAAGAGAGAGCTCAATCTCTTCAATAGCCTGGTAGATCACTGAGTAGAAACGAACTTCAACACCTTCTTGATCAGCGAAGATTGCTGTCTGTGGTTCTGGCTTCACGTTAAAGCCAATCACAACTGCAGTTGAGGCAGATGCCAAGGTGATATCACTCTTGGTGATTGCGCCAACTCCACGGTGAATCACACGTAGATCAACCTCGGCTCCAACATCGAGTTGCATAAGTGCATCTTCTAGCGCTTCGACAGAACCAGATACGTCACCCTTAAGAATGAGGTTAAGAGTGGAGATCTTTGACTGCTCCATGAAGTCTTCGAGTGAGACCTTCTTGCGAGCCTTAGCAAGTTGCGCGTTTCGTTCTGCCGCCTGTCGCTTCTCAGCAATTTGACGGGCAGTACGATCTTCATCTGCAACAAGGAAGGTGTCACCAGCACCTGGTACGGATGTAAATCCAAGAACCTGTACTGGGCGAGAAGGTCCCGCCTCTTCAACGTTCTTTCCGTCTTCATCAAGCATCGCGCGCACGCGACCGAATGAACCGCCGGCAACGATGGCATCACCAATACGCAGTGTTCCGCGCTGAACGAGAACCGTTGCGACTGGACCACGACCGCGGTCTAGGTGAGCTTCGATTGCAACGCCTCGCGCATCATCTTCTGCCACAGCGCGAAGATCAATTGCAGCATCTGCGGTGAGAAGAATTGATTCGATCAATTGATCAATTCCTTGACCCGCTTTGGCAGAGACGTTTACGAAAATTGTATCTCCACCGTACTCTTCAGCGATCAAGTTGTACTCGGTAAGTTGCTGGCGGACCTTATCTGGATTCGCCCCTTCCTTATCGATCTTATTCACTGCAACAACGATAGGAACATCAGCTGCTTGAGCATGGTTAAGAGCTTCAATTGTCTGCGGCATGATTCCATCATCTGCTGCGACTACAAGGACAGCGATATCGGTCACCTTTGCACCACGCGCACGCATAGCGGTAAATGCCTCGTGACCTGGTGTATCGATGAAGGTAATCGCACGATTAATGCCATCATGATCATGATGAATTTGATATGCGCCAATGTGCTGAGTGATACCACCGGCTTCGCCCTTGAGAACTTCGGTCTTACGGATAGCATCAAGCAAACTTGTCTTTCCGTGATCAACGTGACCCATCACTGTGACAACTGGTGGACGAGCAACGAGCTCTGAAGGATCAAGCTCTTCCATCTCTTTAGCAAGGTCAATATCAAAGTCCTGCAAGAGTTCACGATCTTCATCTTCCGGTGAAACTACTTCAATCACATATCCAAGCTGGGCACCAAGAATTTCAAATGTGTCAGCGTCGACAGACTGTGTTGCAGTAACCATCTCACCAAGGTGAAAGAGCGCTGCAACAAGGGCTGCTGGATCTGCATTAATCTTTTCGGCGAAGTCGGCCAAGGATGAACCACGGCGCATACGTACCTGTGTTTTTCCATCGCCGTGTGGAACAACAGCGCCACCAAGTTTTGGTGCCTGCATATTGTCGAATTCATCACGCAACGCTTTTCTAGATTTAGGTTTACGCTTAGAAGATTTACTTGCATTCTTTCCAAATGCACCTGCTGCGCCGCCGCGACCTGGGCCGCCGCGACCTGGTGTACCACTTGGTGCGCGACCTGGAGTTGCTCCAGCCGACGGTGCACCTGGACGATAATTTCCACCAGTTGATGGAGCACCAGAACCGGTACGTGGTGGATATTGCGATGGTGCACCTGATGTACCTGCAGGGCGTGGTGATGATGGACGTGCTGCAAAACCTGGACGTACTGAACCTGGACGAGGTCCTGACATTCCAGGACGTGGAGCTCCGCTCCCTTGCGGACGTGCAGGTGGACGCGGAAGTGCACCACCTGTAGAAAAGGGATTATTTCCAGGACGTGGTGGGCGTGGAACTGCGCCACCTGTTGAACCACTTGTCGAAAAAGGATTATTTCCAGGACGTGGTGCCGGCTTAGCCTCTTCTGCAGAATTTTCTTCTGTCGTTGGCGCATCATTTGCTGGCGGCGTTGGAATGGCCGCGGCTGCGCGCTGGGCCTTGATTGCATCAAGGTCAACACCAAGCTCTGCTGCTAACTCTGCGGCAAGTGCTGGATCAACATCGACGTTCTTCTTCGCAGCGCTCTTCTTGGCAGCTGCTTTTTTAACTGGTTTCTTCTCTTCAGCTGGTTGTGCATCTGGATACAGTGCGACAAGTTTGCGCACGACCGGTGCTTCTACAGTTGATGATGCTGAACGGACGAATTCGCCCATCTCTTGGAGCTTTGCAAGAACTTCCTTGCTCTCCATGCCGAGTTGTTTTGCCAACTCATGTACGCGGACCTTTGACACATTTCTCCTGTCTTGGCCCACATACGAATGTGAATGCGAGCCTTAGTTGAACGACCTCATAATTCTGACGAGCTCATTTGAGTTTCATAACTTTCGCATCCAATTCTGTAAGTTCATCGGCGATGAACTGCTGTAGTTGTGAGTGATCGAAATTTTCGGCAGTTTTAAATGCTGCCTTAAATGACTTTCTCTCGATTGCCTGAGTGACACATTCTCTATGTACCCACGCTCCTCGCCCCGATAACTTTCGGCCGGGATCTGGAGTTAGAACCAATCCCTGCCGAACAATCCGAACGAGTGTGTCTGTCGATGCAGAGCCATCCCAAGAATATTTCTTGCGACATGCAATGCATGTTCGTTCCACGCCCTGAGTCTATCTAAGAGGGGTCGATATTCCTAAACGCAGCATGTATTTATGCGGAGGCAACGGGAGGAATGGGAGTGTCCGGGTGGATATCGATGCGCCAGCCAGTCAAACGCGCTGCCAATCTGGCGTTCTGCCCATCTTTACCAATCGCTAACGAGAGCTGATAATCAGGGACCACAACTCGAGCAGATCGTGAAAGCTCATCCACTATCTCAACAGAAGTTACCTTTGCCGGTGCTAACGCATGTTTTACAAACTCTGCAGGATCTTCAGACCAGTCGACAATATCTATCTTCTCGCCGTGAAGTTCATCTGTGACAGCTCTTGAGCGCGCACCCATGGGACCAATCAGTGAACCCTTAGGAGATACACCAGCACGATGTGATCGCACTGCAATTTTCGTACGATGACCTGCTTCACGAGCAACCGCCATGATCTCGACAATGCGATCTTGAATTTCAGGTACTTCAAGTGCAAAGAGTTGCTTAACTAACGCTGGATGACTGCGCGAAAGCATGATCTCTGGCCCTTTAAGTCCTTGCTTTACTTCAACCACAAAACACTTAATTCGATCTCCGTGGTTGTAGACTTCACCAGGAACTTGCTCTTGAGGTGGAATTCTTCCCTCAACTCGTCCAAGGTTGACGTTGATCATCTTTGGATCTCGCCCTTGCTGAACGATTCCAGAAATCACATCTCCTACTGAGCCTGTGAACTCGCCAACAATCTCAGCATCATTGGTTTCGCGCATTTTAAATTTAATGACTTGGCGAATAGCTGATGTAGCGCTGCGAGCAAAACCGTCAGGACAATCTTCTTCTTCAGCAACTCGTTCTCCCTCTTCGTTGTAGATTGGTATGAGGATCGCAACATCACCAGTCTCACGATTGAGTCGAGAGAAAGCACGAGGCTTAGCTTCAGGTAATTCGTTATAGGCGGTGAGAACTCCAAGTTCAATTGCGGTGATGAGCGCCTCGATGGGCATGGCTTTCTCGGAAGTCAGGGCTGCAAGTGCCTGCATATCTACATGCATTTACTTGTCATCCTTTCGATTGAATTCAATTTCAACAACTGCTCGCTTAATTTCAGCAAGAGAAATGGTTTGCTCAGTAGTTTCCTTCTTGACAGCGACAGTAAGAGTTACATCGTTATCGGTGTTGGAGAGGATTCGACCAGTGATCTCACTGCCATCGATTTTAATAATCCTGAGAAGGCGATCAACGTTCTTAGCAAAGTGACGAGGTTGAGTGAGCGGACGATCTACACCCGGAGAAGTTACTTCGAGAGTAAATGGCGTCTCCCCCATAAAAGCCGCTTCATCGAGAAGCTCAGAGATAACGCGAGAAACACTTGTTACTTGATCTAAATTGAGTGAAGAGTCACCGTCAACTATGCAGGTGACGATGCGATGGTTTCCAGGAGTAGCAACGTGAACATCTTCTAAGTAGTAGCCCAGATCCGATACTGCTGGTGTAACGAGTTCGGATACCTGATCTTTGAGTGCCATAAGCGAGCCTACCTATTCGATTGTTGTTAAGTTGTGAGGCTAAATTTATCACCACATTGTGATTGTGTCTAAACCGACCTTGAATATCAATGCAGTAGTTATAAAAAGGAAAATTTTTCGTACAAATGTGGAACCGCCTCGAATGGCAAGTGTTGCACCAATGAGCCCGCCGGCAACATTTGCTACTGCCAACAACAACCCAACTTTCCAGAGAATCGAGCCATCTAGCCCGAAGACGAGAATTGCACCAAGGTTTGTGCAGAGATTGATGACCTTTGCCATGGCTGAAGCGTTCAAGAATGCAAACCCTAAAACTGCTACCAGAATGAGAATTAAGAATGAACCCGTTCCGGGGCCAATTAATCCATCATAGAAACCGATTCCACCAGCGGCTAGTGAACCAATTCGCATCTGCTTTGCTGGAGAATGCTTGAGAGATTCAACTGCTCCAAGTTGTGGACGCTTGACTGTGTAGATAACTACAGCGATGAGGAGAACAACAATGATTGGGCGGAGCGCCTTTGTTGGTATTGATGAGGCTAAAAGCGCCCCGCCAATAGATCCGATAAATGCAGGAAGGGCCATGGCAGTCAGCAATCTCCAGTTGAAAGTGATTGCACGTCGATAAAGAAGTGTTGCTGCCGAAGTACCAAATACTGAGGTCAATTTATTTGTTCCCAGCACTTCCACCGTTTCAAATTTAGGTAGACCAATAAGCAGTGCCGGGAGTTGGATCAATCCCCCGCCACCAGCCATTGAATCAATCAGGCCGGCGCAAAATGCTGCACAAATTAGAAATATGAGTGTGGCGAGGGTGATGTCGTAAAACACGTGAGCTCTAGAGAGAGGCGATGAGTGCGCAGATTGCAGTGACCGCCGAAGCAAGTGCAACTTCTTGCTTATCTCCACTCTTGCGTACGCGTACTTCGACATTTCCCTGCTCGAGTGATTTACCAACAACGACAACAACGGGATTGCCGATCAGCTCAGCATCTTTGAATTTCACGCCAGGGCTTGTTCCGCGTCGATCATCGAGCATGACACTTACGCCAGCGGCTTCAAGTTCCGATGCAATCTTCTCGGCAGTGTCAAAGGGAAGATCTTCTTTTCCCGTTGCAACAATGTGCACCTTGGCAGGAGCTAGCTCTGGTGGCCAGTTGAGACCAATCTCGTCATATGTCTGCTCGGCAATTGCAGCAACTGCGCGAGTAACTCCAATGCCATAAGAGCCCATTGTTACAACTTGTGATTTACCGTTCTGATCCAAAACTGTCAGCGAAAGGGCCTCGGCATATTTGCGACCTAGTTGGAAGATGTGGCCGATTTCAATTGCGCGATCGATGACGACTTCAGTTGCACACTCTGGGCACGCATCTCCTGCACGCACTTCAGCCGCTTCAACATATGCATCCGGTGTGAAATCACGGCCATTAACTACATTGCGCGCATGGCGATCTTTCTTATTTGCGCCAGTGACCCATGTGGTTCCTGGTGCAACGCGAGGATCAGCATAAACAGTAATTCCAAGTGCTTGCGCATTTTGTGGTCCGATATAACCCTTAACGAGTCCTGGGAACTTTGCGAAATCAGCCTCTTCGAATGTGCGAAGTTCGTGAATGCCACCAAGATTTTCTTGGAATCGCTTCAAATCAACTTCGCGATCACCCGGTACCAGTACGGAGATTGCTTTTCCATCTGCAATCAGCATGACATTTTTCAAGGTGCTTGCTCCGGTGAATCCGCCACCAAAGCGTTCATTAAGTACCTGTACCAATGAATCAATCGTTGGGGTATTTGGAGTATCAAGTTCTTCAAGAGCCGGTGTTGCGCTGGAATCGACAGGATCAACCTTTGTCACCATAGCTTCGACGTTGGCTGCGAATCCACATGAAGGGCAGAGAACGTATGTATCTTCACCGGTGGTGCATGGCGCTAAGAATTCCTCAGATTTTGAACCACCCATTGCGCCAGATACCGCCCTGACGATGTTGTATTTAAGTCCTAGGCGATCAAAGGTGCGAACGTAGGCATCACGATGTTTTTGGTATGAAAGATCGAGACCGGCATCATCGATATCAAATGAGTAAGAATCCTTCATGACAAACTCGCGACCGCGGATAATTCCACTACGTGGACGTGCTTCATCACGGAACTTAGTTTGAATCTGATAAATCGAAAGTGGAAGATCTTTATATGAGGAATACTCCCCTTTGACCATCAGGGTAAACATCTCTTCATGTGTTGGGCCTAAGAGATAATCTGCGCCTTTTCGATCTTGCAAACGAAAGAGTGATGGGCCGTACTCTTCCCAGCGATTGGTTGCCTCGTAAGGCTCACGTGGAAGCAGTGATGGGAAGTGAACTTCTTGAAATCCAGCTTTATCCATCTCTTCGCGAATAACGCGTTCAATGTTACGTAGCGTGATTACACCCAGAGGCAGCCATGAATAGATGCCGGCACCGATTCGTCGAATATAACCTGCTCGGACTAAGAGGCGATGGCTTGCCACTTCAGCATCTGCTGGATCATCGCGCAGAGTGCGCAAGAAGAGGGTAGACATTCGCAACATGGGGCGAGCCTACCTGAGACTCTGCTGCTTATTGCGCCTTTACTACGTATTTACTGCGTAAGAACTTCAGGCTTTCCGCTGGCAACTCCTGCAGCTTCCATTTCATCTGCAAGGCGCATAGCTTCTTCAATCAAAGTTTCAACGATCTGTGCCTCAGGTACGGTCTTAATGACGACGCCCTTTACAAAGATCTGACCTTTTCCGTTACCCGATGCAACGCCGAGATCGGCCTCACGTGCTTCACCTGGGCCATTAACAACACAACCCATGACGGCAACGCGAAGCGGAACGGTCATTCCCTCAAGACCTGCCTGCACTTTTTCTGCCAATGTATAAACATCAACTTGTGCACGACCGCATGATGGACAGGAGACAATTTCGAGTTTACGTTGACGCAAATTCAGTGATTCCAAAATTGAGATGCCGACCTTAACTTCTTCAGCTGGAGGTGCTGACATCGATACGCGGATAGTGTCGCCGATGCCCTCTGCAAGCAGGATTCCAAATGCTGTTGCAGATTTAATGGTTGCCTGGAAGGCAGGGCCGGCTTCAGTAACACCGAGATGAAGTGGGTAGTCACACTTGGCCGCTAAGAGACGATATGCGCTGACCATCGTGACAGGGTCGTGATGCTTTACTGAAATCTTTATATTAGAGAAACCGTGTTCTTCGAAAAGTGATGCTTCCCAAAGCGCGGATTCCACCAAAGCCTCTGGGGTTGCCTTTCCGTACTTAGCGAGCAGGCGTGGATCGAGAGATCCTGCATTTACGCCGATTCGGATTGGAATCCCAGCATCTCCAGCAGCCTTCGCAACTTCTTTGACCTTGTCATCGAATTGCTTAATGTTTCCCGGATTTACACGTACTGCTGCACAACCGGCATCGATTGCGGCAAAGATGTATTTTGGCTGAAAGTGAATATCCGCGATAACTGGAATCTGTGACTTCTTCGCAATCTGTGCAAGTGCATCAGCATCGTCTTGACTTGGCACCGCTACGCGAACGATCTGACATCCAGAAGCTGTGAGTTCGGCGATCTGCTGAAGAGTTGCGTTGACATCTGAGGTGAGAGTCGTGCACATAGATTGCACGCTCACTGGATGATCGCTACCGACGCCGACCTTGCCCACCATGAGCTGTTTCGTCTTACGACGAGGAGCAAGTGTCTTAAGTGGCGCTGAAGGAATTCCGAGATCGACCATGGCTCTATTCTGCCCGAACTTTAGCCATTGAGCGAGATGGGATTGATTATGTCGGCAACAAGTAGCAGAAGGGTGAGCCCGATAAGTATGACAACGACAACTGCTGTTATAGGTGTGAGCACCTGCACATTAATTGGGGCAGGTCGTGGGCGACCACGAAGACGTGCAAGAAATGCTCGAATTTCATCTGCGATCGCGACGGCAATGTGGCCACCATCGAGAGGCAAAATCGGCAAGAGATTAAATATTCCCACAAAGATATTTAAACTAGCGATGATGAGTAAGAAGGTACCAATTCGCTGGTTCCAGTTTTGATCACCGCTTGCAAGCGTTTCACCTGAAACGCGTGCAACACCGACGACCCCAACAAGCCCATCAATATCACGTTCTTCCCCGCCAAATGTTTGGCCCCAGAGTTCTGGAATCTTTGTCGGTAGAAGTGCAAGTGACTTCACTGACTGCACCATCATTGAACCCGTGATTGAAAATGATTCTTGAGTTGCCTTAAGAATTCCAAATCTCTTTATGCCAACTTCATTGATGATGCCTACAACGTAACGCTGCTCACCACCTACATCAGTAAGTCGAGGCGTTGCACGAAGTTCGATGGATTGACCGTTACGAAGAACAGTGAAGGCAAGTTCGCCACCGTTCGATGCGCGGATAAGTTCCACTCCACGAGCCCAATCGGATACTTCTTCTCCATTAATTGACTGAATTTCATCACCTTGTTGAAAACCTGCTGCGACGGCAGAAGACTCAGGGACAACTTCCTTGACTACCGATGTCAGAGAGTTAACACCCACTCCTGCAAGGAGCGTGAAGAGGAGAACGATTCCAAGAACGAAATGTAGAAATGAACCTGCGCCAAGAACTATGAGTTTTTTGGAAGAACGAGCAATATAGAAAGCTCGCGATTCTTCACCAGGTTCCATTACTTCATCAGGCGTCATGCCAGAAATTTTGCAATATCCGCCAGCAGGAATCGCCTTAATTCCATATTCGGTCTCGCCCCTGCGGAATGACCAGATCCGCTTTCCGAATCCTAGAAAGAACTCGGTTACCTTCATATTGAACTTGCGGGCGGTGATGTAGTGGCCAAACTCGTGGACCATTACAGAGAGAAGTAGTGCGACTACAAAGGCCAGAATTCCTAGAATCTCCATGGTTAGACCGCTCTCTTGATTACTTCGTGGGCTACGCGACGAGCATCATCTTCGATGGCACTGACATCAGCGAGGTCGCGCGGTGCCGAGACCGCTGAAGGAGAAAGTTGTTGAACCACAGCGTCGACTGTATCGATAATTGCTGAGTATCCGATGTGAGAATTAAGAAAAGCTGCAACGGCAACCTCATTGGCTGCGTTAAAGATTGCGGGCAAGCCCCCACCGAGCGACCCACATCGACGAGCAAGATCGACGGCTGGAAACTTCACATTGTCTATCGGTGCAAAGTTCCAGGTCGATGCAACGCTCCAATCAATCGGAGTAGTCGCTTGAGCTAAACGATCTGGGTAGCTAATTGCGTAGGCAATTGGTCCCTTCATATTTGGCGGGCTCGCTTGAGCCATTGTTGATCCATCAACATATTCAACAAGGGAGTGAACCACTGATTGCGGATGAATCACCGCCTCGATCTGTGAATATGGAATGTCAAAAAGGTAATGCGCTTCAATAATCTCAAGACCTTTATTGACTAACGTGGATGAGTTAACAGTGACAACTGGACCCATCTCCCATGTGGGATGCGCTAACGCCTCTCCAACAGTGACAGTTGAGAGGTCGTCTCGATCTCTAAATGGGCCACCACTTGCGGTGAGAATCAGTTTAGAAACTTCACTCTTGGTGCCAGATTTAAGTGCTTGCCAGAGGGCGCTATGTTCTGAATCAACAGGCAAGAGTTGTCCAGGCTTTGCAAGTGCCATCACCATATCCCCGCCAGCGACCAGTGATTCTTTATTAGCAAGAGCTAAAGTGTTTCCAACTTTGAGAGCAGCAAGAGTTGGAGCTAAACCGATCGATCCGGTAATCGCATTAAGCACCACGTCACAAGTTATGGCTGCTACTTCTGTTGATGCATCAGGGCCATCAATTACCTGAACTCCTGGAAGGCCGTGTCGAACTTGATCTGCGTTGTGAGTTACTCCCACCACACTTACTTTGAATTTAATCGCCTGCGCAACAAGAAGATCAATGTTATTGCCTGCTGCGGTGAGTGCAACAACGCGAAATTGACCTGGATTCGCCTCAATGATTTCAAGTGCTTGTACACCGATAGAGCCAGTGGAGCCAAGAATGACTACATCACGCATTGATTAACGGTCCAGAAGATTTTGTGTTGGTGAGTAAGTGCTGCCATTGCGACGCTTTGCAATGGCACTTAACGCTTCCAGCACAACTCTGTTTGCCAATATCGCAGTGATGTCAGCTGAATCAAATGGTGGTGCAACTTCTACAACATCGATTCCGACTACAGGAAGTTCAAGACAGATTCGGCGCACTGCTTCCAGCAGTTCGCGTGAAGTCATTCCGCCTGGTTCAGGTGTTCCGGTTCCAGGTGCCATGCCAGGATCAACAACATCAATATCAACTGAGAGGAAAACTCCGTCGCAACCATCTGTGAGAGTTGCAAAAGACTCATCGAGAACTGCTGCTAGTCCGCGGTGATGTATTTCGGTCATCTCATAGGAACGCATTCCCTGATCACGCATCCACGCAAGGGTCACATGATCTGGCCAATACCCGCGAAGCCCAAGCTGTAAGAAGCGGTCTCCGCGAACATATCCATCTTCGATAAGACGACGCATCGGTGTTCCATGTCCAACGAGAGCTCCAAATTGATCTTCTCCCGTGTCGGCATGTGCATCAAAATGAATCATTGAGACTTTTCCGTGACCCAAGTGATTAGCGATCCCGGCAACATCTGCCGAAGCAATCGAATGATCCCCACCCAAAATGACGGGGATCGCACCTGCTCGTGAAATCTTTTCCGTTGCCTCGCGTAACACTGCAAGGGATGCAACAAGGTCTCCCCCAGGCATCATCAAATCTCCGGCATCGACAACTTTAAGGTCTTTCAAACCATCTGTCCGAAGGGCTAAATGTGGGCGCGATGCATCATGCGGTAAGTAATCTCCCCCACGAATTGCCTGCGGGCCAAACTTTGCACCGGAACGATGTGATGTTCCTGAATCTATCGGCGCACCAACAATGACTACATCTGCGTCAGCAAAGCTAGCTGGATCATCTAAATCGCATTGTGCAATACCAAGAAAAGTAAAGCTTGGGCCGTACATATTTCCATGGTTAACCATTTAAGAAACCTTACGCTTACGGCTGACAACTTGTCCAACGATCACAATTATCAGGGCCAAGAAGAACACAGCTGATCCAATTACATTTGCTTCTGCAGGAATTCCACGAGCGGCTGCCCCGTAGACAAACTTAGGAAATGTGGTGACGGTTCCAGAGTTAAAGTTAGTGATGATGAAGTCATCAAAGGAGAGGCTGAAGGCCAAGAGCGCAGCTGCGGCTATTCCTGGCGCTACTAGCGGAAGTGTCACTCTGCGGAAGGTCTGAAATTCATTGGCATAGAGATCCATTGCTGCCTGCTCTAAACGTGGATCAAGAGAAGCGATGCGAGATTTGACTGTAACAACGACAAATGAAATACAAAAGGCGACGTGGGCGATGACCGTTGGCCAGAATCCAGGGTTAATTTGTAAGACCAAAAAGAGCGAAAGAATCGAAGCGCCGAGGACAATCTCAGGTGTAGCCATTGGAAGAAAAATAAGTAGATTTGTAGTTGAACGACCTTTAAACATATATCTGCCGATAGCGAAGGCTATGAGCGTTCCCAAAATTGTTGAAAATACCGTTGCCAGCAGTCCGATTTTGATGGAGTTTCCAAGCGCTTCACAGATTTTCGGTGCTCCACAAGGATTCGCCCAATTGTCGAAGGTAAATCCCTTCCATACTAAGTTGGATTTTCCAGAGTCATTAAATGAGAACGCAAATGTGTAGGCAATTGGAATAAAAAGATAAGTGAACGCGACAACCATGTAGATGCGAATGAGATTGCGTCCGAACCATCGGGAAATCAAAGCACCAAGTGGCAAGGTTGGAATTGAAGCATCTTTCTGTTTTTGCTTTTGGCTCATACGACTTCATCCGTTCCAGCTTTGCGTATGTAGATCAAGACAATGATCAAAATGGCAACCATGAGAGTGAACGAAAGAGCTGACGTAGTCGGATAGTCAGGAATAAGGAATCGCGACTGAATCACATTACCAATCATTGTGGTGTTTGGTCCGCCCAATAATTCAGCGTTGACGTAATCGCCAGCCGCAGGAATGAAGGTAAGAAGCGTTCCTGCAACCACACCTGGCATAGATAACGGCAAAGTCACTTTGCGGAAGGTTGTAAATCCGTTGGCGTAAAGGTCACCTGATGCTTCAAGGGTTCGCGGATCGATTCGATCAATAGATGCATAGAGCGGAAGAGTCATAAATGGCAGGAAGTTGTAGGTCATACCCATTACTACGGCAAAAGATGTCGATGTCAGAGTTGTCGTATCGCTAATGATTCCAATAGTTCGAAGAGTGGGAACTACAAATCCTTCCTCGCCGAGGATTTGCTTCCACGCTACAGTGCGTAGCAAAAACGAGGTGAAAAATGGCGCGATTACTAGGACCAGGAGAATGTTCTTGTATTTTCCCGCTTTAAACGCGAGTGCATATGCGAGAGGGTAAGAGATAAGCAGCGCGAGTAACGTTGCAATGATCGCGTAAACAAATGAGCGCGAAAACTGCTCTCGGTTTTCGAGAAATGCATCAAGGTAATTTGCAAAACGAAAAGTCTGCTCATATTGCCCAACGTCACCGTCTGAAATTGGAGTCTGTGTCGAAGTTTGCGCCAGGTTAACAATTGGCACGATGAAGAATGTGAAGAGAAAGGCAAAGCCAGGAAGAAGTAGTAGGTAGGGTGTTCTTATCTTCTTCATGGCAGGAGTCTTTTTTATTCTTCGTCGAGATCTTCAGGAACTACTTCGGTACCGGCTTCTGCATCCTCATCCCCGCGGAGAGCGAATGTGAAAACTGGCTCCCATGAAATATTAACTGCATCGCCGATATGGAACGGTGCTACGCCGTCATCGTTCTGTTCAAAGACCATCAGCTCTTGTCCCCAAGGCATCAAGACTTGGTATTGGGTGGAGACGCCGATATAGGAAACATCTTCGATTTTGCCACCACTCAATACATTGCCCGAAGTAGGAGTCTGTAATAGTGAGATACGGAATTTCTCTGGTCGGATTCCCGCAAGGATCGATGCGTCGTTGGCATGTGAACGATTGCGAGGAAGTGCAATCTTCTGACCAAAGAGATCTGCAATCAGAGAATCTCCATCAGTTCCAACAAGGGAGCCTTTAATCAAGTTTGACTGCCCAAGGAAGTTTGCAACAAAAGCAGTCTTTGGATTGTCATAGAGATCTGCAGGAGAACCCATCTGCTCAATCTTGCCCTCATTCATTACGGCAATAGTGTCAGCCATTGTCATGGCCTCTTCTTGATCATGAGTCACGTGAACGAATGTGAGTCCGACTTCTTTTTGAATCCACTTGAGCTCGATCTGCATCTGGCGACGAAGTTTGAGATCAAGTGCTCCAAGCGGCTCATCAAGAAGGAGAAGTGCAGGACGGTTAACAATTGCGCGCGCAAGAGCGATGCGCTGTTGCTGTCCACCAGAGAGTTGAGTTGGTTTGCGCTGGGCAAGGTGAGGAAGTTCTACAAGATTAAGCACCTTGTTCACTGCTTCATCAACATCTTTTATGCCACGTCGGCGAAGACCGAATGCGATGTTTTCAAAGATTGTTAAATGTGGAAATAGCGCGTAGTTCTGAAAAACGGTATTGATGGGGCGCTGATATGGCTTTTTTGTTGTGATATCTGTTGTACCCAAATGAATACTTCCAACAGTCGGCTCTTCAAGACCAGCGATCATACGTAGAGTCGTGGTCTTGCCACACCCTGAAGGTCCAAGCAATGCAAAGAATGAACCTTCAGGGATGGTCAAAGAGAGATCATCAACAGCTGTGAAATCACCATAACTCTTCGTGATTCGTGTGAGTTTAAGGTCACCGCGTGCAGAGTTAGCGCTATCTGTCACTTAGTTTCCGGCGGCCTTCTGGAAGGCCTCAGACCAAGTTGTTTCCTCAGCAGGTGTGAGTGAGCGGAAGACAGAGAGGTTTGCCATTGTCTTCTCAGTTGGGAAGATGAACTCGCTAGCAGCAAGTGCTGGATCGATCTTCTCCATCTCAGCTTGCGCACCCTTAACAGGTGTCACATAGTTGACGTAGGCAGCAACTTCAGCTGCAATCGCTGGATCGTAATACCAGTTGATGAGCTTTTCGGCACTTGCTTTAGCTTCGGCTGTTGCAGTGTAAGGAATCATCAAGTTATCGCCTGAGATTGTTCCGCCTGATTCTGGGATAGCAAAATCAAACTTGCCATCATTCTCAGACTTCAGAATAAACATATCGCCAGACCAACCAATAACGGCAACCGCGTCACCGGCCGTTAGATCTTCTGCGTATTCATTGCCCTTAACTCCGCGAATCCAGCCATCGGCAATCTTCTGCTCTAGGAATTCAACAGCGCTCATGAACTGGTCTTCGGTCACTGTTTGAAGATCCACGCCACGCGAGCGCAAGATAATTCCAATTGTGTCGCGCATTTCTGAAAGGACAACAATCTTTCCCTTATTGGCTGGAGCGAAGAGATCGTCAAGCGTGCGAACACCGTTTGGAACCTTTTCAGTGTTCCAACCGAAACCTCCCATGATTCCTTGCCACGTAAGTGATTGTTCGCGCATTGGATCAAATGATGGGGATGCAAGAGTGTCAAGAATATTTCCAGCGTTAGGAATGTTTGCCTTATCAAACTTATGTGTGTAGCCAAGACGAATCCAGCGAGCTGCCATCCAGTCAGTTGGGCTTACGATGTCATATCCAATATCTTGCTTGAGCTTTAGCTGTGCCTGAACTTTTCCGAAGAACTCATCGTTATCGTTGTAATCTTCGAAGTACTCTGCCGCAATTCCAGTTGCTTCTGTGAACGCTTCAAGCGTTGGATATAGCTTTGTATCTTCATCGTAATCAAGATAAAGAGGCCAGTTACCCCAACGGACTGAGCCAGTTGTTGATGCAGCATCATCGCCGCCACTTGAACATGAACTCAGGAGCGCAGCTCCACCGAGTGCACCAGCACCGGCAACAAGTGCGCGACGTGAAAATTTAGAGTTGATAATTGCACTTGCTTCTGCTGAGAGAGGTTTCTTCGGTGAATTAGCCATGTGGATGGGCTCCTTTTTATTTTCCGGAACAAGGGACGGTTGTGCAGGGCTCATTATGGAGCCGTGAGGCCCTCATGGCCAAACTAATTTGAGGTAATTTCAGGTGAAATTTATTGCTAATTTCAGGCGTTGAGGTTGCTCATGACGTGCTTGATGCGGGTGTAATCCTCAAATCCGTAGCTGGAGAGATCCTTGCCGTATCCCGAGCGCTTGTATCCACCGTGAGGCATCTCTGCCACCAAAGGAATATGAGTGTTAATCCAGACGCAGCCGAAGTCAAAGGCCTTGGCCAGGCGCATCGCACGACCATGGTCCTTGGTCCAGATCGAAGAAGCCAAGCCGTACTCAACTCCGTTGGCCATGGCGATTGCTTCTGCCTCGGTTTCAAATTTCTGGATCGTGATGACTGGCCCAAAGATTTCGGATTGAATCAATTCATCACTCTGCTTGAGATCCGCGATGACAGTTGGTGCGATAAAGTAGCCACCGAGAGTATTTGGAGTTGCCCCAGCGACGACTCGAGCATGTGAAGGAACGCGCTCAATAAATCCGTTGACTCGCGCATACTGCGAAGCGTTATTAACTGGACCAACCAGAACATCCGCATCTGGCATGCCCATGGCGATCTGATTGCTTGCTTGATCTGCAAGTAACTTCACCATCTCGTCATATACGCCGGCCTGCACCAACACTCGTGTTGCTGCTGTGCAATCTTGTCCTGCGTTGAAGAAGCCAGCGATCGCAATTCCTTCAGCTGCTGCTTGAAGATCGGCATCATTGAAAACGACAACAGGTGCCTTTCCACCGAGTTCCAGATGAACGCGCTTAAGAGATTTTGCTGCTGCGCCTGCAACTTCCATACCTGCTCGAACTGATCCTGTAATTGAAACCATTGATGGAGTCGCATGGTCAACAAGGAGTGCACCTGTTTCGCGCTCACCACAAATAACGTTGATAACACCATCTGGCAAGAATTCACTCATTACCTGTGCCATCAATACTGTCGATGCAGGAGTTGTATCACTTGGCTTTAGAACAACTGTGTTTCCGGCAGCAATAGCAGGAGCCCACTTCCAGACAGCCATCATCATTGGGTAATTCCATGGCGTTACTTGTGCGCACACACCAATTGGCTCACGGCGGATAAATGAAGTCATTCCACGCATGTACTCACCAGCAGATTTACCTTCGAGGTTACGTGCAGCACCTGCAAAGAAGCGGATCTGATCAACCATCGGTGGCACCTCTTCAGATGCTGTCAGACCTAGAGGCTTTCCGCAGTTCTCTGACTCAGTTGCAACAAATTCTTCAGCTCGCGCTTCAATGGCATCGGCAATCTTGAGTAGCGCACGCTGACGCTCAGAAGGAGTTGAATCTCTCCACCCCTCAAATGCTGCAGCGGCAGATTTCATCGCAAGGTCTACATCCGCGGCATTCGACTTTGGCGCAGTGGCAAAGGGTTGAGCAGTTGCTGGATTAATCAGAGTTGTTGTCTCGCCCGAAGTGGAATCGACTGACTTTCCGTTGATGAAATTGGTTAGCTTCTTCATGATTTACTCCTGCCCCTTTGTGGCTCGAACTAATTGATCGCCATGATCTTTTGGATGGTTTGTGTAGCCGGTGAGCCACTTTTCAATTGTGAATTTTCCACTCTCTGAATGCTCTCCAAATTTAGCAAGATCTGATTCTTCAAGTCGCTTCAGGACATCGAGAGAACCCGCGCGCACTGCCGCAACGATCGCAATTGAGTTTTCAACGGGCGCATCTTTATAGCCAAGTTTTTCGCACTCAGCCCATGCACCTTCGTCATAACCTTGAATAACTGAACCTTCAGGTTCTGCAACTAAGCGGCGAAGGCGGGCGTATGACTGTGCTTCCGAATCTGCCATGTGATGAATAACTTGTCGTGCAGACCAACCATTTTCATGGCGAACATCTAATAGTTCTGGAGTTACTCCACGCGCAAGATTGAGAAAGTACTGGGTTGAACTTTCATAGGCAGCTGCTGCTTCACGGATATCCATGGATGCGAGTCTACTTATTCTTTACCCTTTTCGGCAGCCGCTAATTGTCCGCATGCCCCATCGATCTCACGGCCACGGGTATCTCGAACTGTGACCGGAACCCCATAACTCTCCAAAATTCGTACAAACTCGGCCTCGTCTTCGCGACGGGAAGCGGTCCACTTGGAGCCCGGGGTTGGGTTCAGTGGAATGAGGTTCACGTGCGCGTTACGACTTTTTAGTAGGCGGCCTAATAAGTCAGAGCGCCAAGATTGATCGTTAATGTCGCGAATGAGTGCGTACTCGATTGAATATCTACGCCCAGTCTTCTTCTCGTAGGCATCGGCGGCGGCCAAAACTTCACGCACATTGAAACGATTATTAATGGGCACCAAGGTATTGCGAAGTTCATCATCAGGTGTGTGGAGTGAAACAGCTAAGGTGCAGTTGATTCCTTCATCCATTAACTTTTCAATGCCGTTAACAAGACCGACGGTAGATACGGTGACTGAGCGTGCACTGATTCCTAAGCCATCTGGGTTGGGATCTGTGATGTTGCGAAGGGTGCGCACTACTGCGTTGTAATTTGCCAGTGGCTCCCCCATACCCATAAAGACAATGTTGGAAAGACGTGTTGGACCGCCAGGGAGTTCGCCTTCGGCACAAGCTCGTGCTGCTGCAACAATCTGTGCGGTGATCTCACCCGCTGTCAGGTTTCGAGTAAGACCTGCTTGTCCTGTGGCGCAGAATGGACAATTCATTCCGCAACCAGCCTGAGATGAAATGCAGACAGTGACGCGATCTGTGTAACGCATCAAAACTGACTCAACCAATGTGCCATCATGGAGCTTCCATAAATCTTTACGAGTCATTCCGCCGTCAGTTGTGCGAGTGGTAACCAACTCAATCAATTGAGGAGTTAACGCATCTGCAATGGCCTGACGTTGATCGGCAGGGATATCACTCCACTGTTCAGGAGAGTTTGATAAGTGTGAAAAGTAATGAGTTGCAACCTGTGAAGCGCGAAATGGTTGGAAGCCAAGTTCTTTCGCCCACTCTTTTCGCTCTGCTGGCGAGAGGTCTGCTAGGTGCTTAGGTGCCTTCTTCTTCTGTACAGGCTCGTCAAAAATTAACTTAATCTCGGTCATGAAAGACGATTCACAAGTTCAAGTGCCATATACATGGCAGGAGCAGAAAAAATGGCTGAGTCGATGCGGTCCAAAACTCCACCATGGCCCGGCAAGAGGTTGCCCATATCTTTAATCGACATATCGCGCTTGATTGCACTTTCGATGAGATCTCCTGATGTCGCAGTAATAACGATAAGTAGGCCAGCAGCAGCGCCGTAACGCCAATCATCTTTGAGAATGTAATTGAAGGCGATTGCTCCACCGATTGTGGTTGCAATCAGCGATCCAATAAGGCCCTCAACAGATTTTTTTGGACTAATTTTTGGCGCAAAGCGGTGCTTACCAATCAATACGCCGACTATGTAACCGAAGGTATCGTTACAACCAATCAATATTAAAAATGTCATGATGGCGGCTAATCCATTGCTTGGACGTGCAATCAAGATGATGAATCCACCCAGAAATGGTAGATAGAGCAGAGCTAGTCCCGTTGAGCTCGCACGCTTAACAAAATTCTCTGGGCCATGTCGCAAAGAGAGTAGGAGAATGAGAGTAAAGGCTGCCGCCATAGAAAGAACTAGTCCGTTGATGCCTGTAAACCATGTCGAGAGTGTGATGCCAACAGCTGCTACAGCTAAGGTGCGGAATGAATTAACGAATCCAACAGAAGTCAAGGCTGCAGACAATTCTTTCGTGGCCAAGACCAGAGCCAGTGCGACCAAGAATGCAAAGACGGTGCGTTCGAAAGCGAGAGATAACCAAATCAGCGCAATAAGACTTAATCCAACAGCGATGGATGGAAAGAGTTTGCGACCTGCACGAGCGTTGACGGCTTCGTTAAATGAATGGAGATCGCTCACGAGAAGATTGTTGAACTCTAGACTTCTAGAAGTTCGGTCTCCTTGTGCTTAAGCAATTCATCAATTTTCGCCACATGATCTGCAGTGATCTTTTCAAGTTCTTTCTCACCACGAGCGAGATCGTCTTTTCCAATATCGCCATCTTTTTCTAATTTTTCCATGGCTTCTTTGGCGCTACGGCGAATATTGCGCATTGAAATCTTCGAATCTTCAGCCTTGGTCTTTGCGACCTTGATGTAATCCTTACGGCGCTCTTCTGTTAGCTGCGGGAAGTTCACGCGGATCACTACGCCATCAGTTTGAGGATTGACGCCAAGATCAGAATCACGGATTGCCTTTTCAATCGATGCCATCGCACCTTTATCGAATGGAGAGATAATTGCCATGCGTGATTCAGGGATCTGAATCGAAGCAAGCTGAGAAAGCGCTGTATAGGTTCCGTAATAATCAACCATAATTTTGTTAAACATGGCTGGGTGGGCACGGCCGGTACGAATGGCTCCGAAGTCATCTTTAGCGACCTCAACCGCTTTATCCATCTTTGACTGCGCATCCGCTAGAAGCGTTGCTACATCTGCCATTTTCTTATTCCGTCCCGTTAGGTATTGAGGTCTCAACTCATCGCTTATGCGACGAGTGTTCCAATCTTTTCGCCACGGACTGCGCGGCCAATATTTCCTGCTGTCATCAAGTCAAAGACCACGATAGGAAGTGAGTTCTCACGGCAGAGACTGAAGGCGGCCGCATCTGCAACTGCCAAAGATTTCTGAAGCACTTCGCTGTAAGAAATGCTGTCGTACTTTGTCGCTGTTGGATCCTTCCGTGGATCTGCGTTGTAAACGCCATCGACGCCGCTCTTAGCAAGAAGAAGAACTTCTGCACCCACTTCAAGTGCGCGCTGTGCTGCAACGGTATCGGTAGTAAAAAATGGCATTCCGGCGCCAGCACCAAAAATAACTACGCGACCTTTTTCAAGGTGGCGAATTGCTCGGCGTGGTACGTATGGTTCTGCAACCTGTCCCATGGTGATCGCAGTCTGGACGCGAGTATCAACGCCCTCTTTCTCAAGAAAATCTTGGAGTGCTAAACAGTTCATAACTGTTCCGAGCATTCCCATGTAGTCAGCGCGTGAGCGTTCCATTCCACGCTCTGAAAGTTCAGCACCTCTGAAGAAGTTACCGCCACCAACAACAATTGCCATCTGAACGCCTTCGCGGACAACTGCGTGAATTTGCTTTGCTACATCTGCCAAAACATCAGGATCTACACCGATGCCTTTTTCTCCACCAAAAACTTCTCCAGAAAGCTTAAGGAGCA